>Ga0208264_1000198_pt1 | contig 26148 bp, 16 predicted proteins | sample LakWasMet31_HOW6_2_FD_183873 | JGI IMG/M metagenome (GOLD analysis project Ga0208264, IMG submission 183873) | Freshwater sediment methanotrophic microbial communities from Lake Washington under simulated oxygen tension - Sediment Metagenome... | ecosystem: Environmental > Aquatic > Freshwater >... | reverse complement strand
CCCCCAATGTTTACCAAATCCATGACCATAAAAGGCTTTGACGATGAGTTATTCGAAGCCATAGAAGAAGAACGCGACCGTCAGGAAGACCACATTGAGCTGATTGCCTCTGAAAACTATGCCAGCCCCAGAGTTTTGTCGGCGCAGGGCACTTCATTAACCAATAAATATGCCGAAGGCTATCCGGGCAAACGGTATTATGGCGGCTGCGAGGCAGTTGATAAAGTTGAGACACTGGCCATAAACCGCGCCAAAGCCTTGTTTGGTGCTGATTATGCCAACGTCCAGGCGCATTCTGGATCCCAAGCCAATATGGCTGTGTTCATGGCCTTAATCCAACCCGGCGATACCATATTAGGCTTAAGTTTGGCGCATGGCGGCCATTTAACGCATGGTGCCAAACCTAACTTTTCAGGCAAAATCTACAACGCCATCCAATATGGTCTGGACCCGTTAACCGGCGAAATTGATTACGCGCAAGTGGAAGCGCTAGCTATAGAACATAAACCCAAACTGATTGTGGCCGGTTTTTCCGCCTATTCTCGTATTTGGGATTGGCAGCGTTTTCGTGAAATTGCTGATAAAGTCGGCGCCTATTTTGTTGTGGACATGGCGCACGTTGCGGGCTTGGTAGCCGCTGGCGTTTACCCTAATCCAGTGCCGATTGCCGATGTGGTCACTAGCACCACCCACAAATCCTTACGCGGCCCGCGCGGTGGTTTAATCTTGTGTAAAAGCAACCCTGAAATAGAAAAGAAAATTGATTCCAATATTTTCCCTGGCATTCAAGGTGGTCCGTTAATGCACGTCATTGCGGCCAAAGCAGTAGCATTTAAAGAAGCCATGTTGCCGGAATTCCGCGAATATCAAGAGCAAGTAATCAAAAACGCCCAAGCTATGGCCGAAATCTTTATCAAACGTGGCTTTGAAGTGGTATCGGGTGGTACCGATAACCATTTGATGCTGGTGTCTTTAATTCCCAAGGGCATTACTGGCAAAGCAGCCGATGCCGCGTTAAACCGGGCGCATATTACCGTTAACAAAAATGCCGTACCTAACGACCCGCAATCACCGTTTGTAACCAGCGGCATCCGTGTTGGCACCCCTGCTCCTACTACTCGTGGCTTTAAAGAACCTGAAGTAAGAGAAGTGGCGCACTGGATGTGCGATGTTATGGAAAACTTGGAAGACGAGTCAGTTATTGAGGCGGTAAAAGAAAAAGTGGCAAACCTTTGTGCCCGGTTTCCAGTTTATGGCTAAAACTTTTGCTTAACTAAAGCTGGCATGGCCATGAGATCCCCTGTTTTATTGGGTTTCTCATGGTCATATTCAAAGCACAGCATGATAATCAACAACTAAAAACGCATTTCAGCCCGCTAGATACCCCGCACCAGCTCCAACTTAAATAAAAAATTTACATCAGATACTAGCCATTAACCTAAAGCGTTGCTGATGGTGACCAAGTTTGGCTTGCCGTAATGAATGGGGCGGTGCATTCATCTGTAAATATTTCTCTCTTACGACAAATGCTCGGTTCGATTGACTTTTGAGAAACATTATCGCTAACATCGTCTCAACATTAAAACTCTGGCTTACCTTGGTTATGATTACAACATTGAATGCTTGCTGGAAAAATCAGATTTCAGATGAATGCTTAGTTGCCATTTTAAAAGGAGAGCGTGATTTTTCTGGATTTGAGCCTCAGATTGGGATGTTGTTTAATTCCGTGTCGCTTGAACAATTATGCCGATTTTGCTTGAAATACGGTATTTGCTGGCAAAGATTGGCTGATTGCTATAAAAAAGCCAAGCTTATAGGTTCAACATCAAAAGCTTTTGAGAAATGGATTACTGAAATGGGTGCGGTATTATGATGGATTGGGAAAAATTATTAATTAAAGCCTTTTCGTGCATTGATTACGCTGAAAAAATGGCTGGACAAACTACTTTGGAGTGGTCGTTTGGCGGCGGAACGGCCATGATGCAAGAATACCATCATCGTAAAAGCAAGGATATTGACATTTTTTTGCGCGATGTTCAGTACCTGTCCCTATTTTCTCCAAGATTAAGTGATGCCGCAGAAGATGTGTCTGATAGCTATGACGAGCAGTCAAATTACGTCAAGATTTGCACCAAAGAGGGTGAGATAGATTTCATCATCGCGGCAAGATTGACCCACTCACCCGTGGTGAATATCGAGTTGTTGGGACGATCGTTATTAATGGAAACACCGGTTGAAATCGTTACTAAGAAGTTATTTTTTAGGGCAATTGATTTTCAAGTCCGGGATATATTCGATACCGCCTGTATTTTGCAGCGAGAGCCAGATGTTCTTTTGAATGAGTTGGACGTCTATTCATCAAAGCTGGATATCCTGGAAGAGCGCGTTAAATGCGTGTCATCATTCTATGCTAAACAAGCCAAGGAGATGGTAATAGAGCCATCAGAGGAATTTATTGCACTGTTAAGTGATGGACATGAACGAATGATTTCATTTATCCAGGATTGCAAAAAAATAAAAGATATGGGAATTAGGTAGTTGTCTTAATTTTATTATCTGTCATTTCTCGCCGAATGAACACTAGCCACAGCTTAGCTTAATGGCTAGCATAAGATACAGGTTTTTTGTTTTTGCCAACATCATCCATTTGGATTAAAAAATTCGGCATTCATAGCCAAATTGCTTAATTTATATAGCTATTTACTGCAATCGCGACTCATTTCGGTTACAATGGCAATTAAAATCATTTCCCTGCGCAATTCGCGCCCCCAATATCCAACACAGGTAAAACTCAATGTCTAATGATGTTTCTACATTACCCTCTTTCCGTGATTTAGCACTTATTGAACCGGTGCTAAGAGCACTGGATGATGTCGGTTATGAAACACCTTCACCCATTCAAGCCCAAACTATACCGCTCATTTTGCAAGGCAAAGATGTATTAGGTCAGGCACAAACTGGTACTGGCAAAACCGCCGCGTTTGCTCTACCCATATTATCCAAAATCAACCTTAAGCAAAAAGATCCGCAAGTGTTGGTTTTAGCACCTACTCGGGAACTGGCCATCCAGGTTGCCGAAGCTTTTCAACGTTATGCGTCGCATCTAACTGGCTTTCATGTATTGCCAATTTACGGCGGACAAGATTACAGCACGCAATTACGCCAATTAAAACGCGGCGCTCATGTTGTGGTCGGCACACCAGGCCGTGTGATGGATCACATGCGCAAAGGTACATTAAATCTGGATGGTCTTACCTTTCTGGTTTTAGATGAAGCCGACGAAATGTTACGCATGGGCTTTATTGATGATGTGGAATGGATTTTGGAACAAATCCCTGAACAACGCCAAATTGCGTTGTTTTCTGCCACCATGCCTTCTGTTATCCGCAAAATAGCACAGGAGTATCTTCAGGAACCAGAACACGTCACCATTAAAGTTACCACCACATCAGCTGAAAACATTCGGCAACGTTTTTGGATGGTTAGTGGTGTGCACAAACTGGATGCACTAACACGTATTCTGGAAGTTGAAACGTTTGACGGCATGATTATTTTCGTCAGAACCAAAACAGCCACCGTAGAATTGGCCGAAAAGCTGGAAGCGCGTGGTTACTCTGCCGCAGCCATCAATGGCGATATGTCACAAGCATTGCGTGAACGCTCCATCAATCATCTAAAAAATGGCAAACTGGATATCTTGATTGCTACCGATGTGGCCGCTCGTGGTTTGGACGTTGACCGGATTACGCACGTTGTAAATTACGATATTCCTTACGATACAGAATCCTATGTGCATCGTATTGGTCGTACCGGGCGTGCTGGCAGAACTGGCGACGCCATTTTATTTATAGCCCCTAGAGAAAGAAAGCTACTGGCTAATATTGAACGGGCGACCAAGCAAAAAGTTGAAGAAATGGGCTTACCGTCCACAGAAGTCATTAACAACAAACGTATTGCACGCTTTAAACAAAATATTACCGATACCTTGGCGGCTGAAGAATTAAGCTTTTTTAGTCAGTTGATTGAGCAATATCAACAGGAACATAACGTGACTGCCGCTCAAATCGCTGCCGCATTAGCAAAATTGGTGCAAGGTGATACGCCGTTACTGGTTCAAAATCTGCCAAAAAGAAGTAATGAAGGAAGAGAAGGCCGTGAAGATTCTGGCAGACGCAGCGAACGTAGTGATCGCGGAGATCGCGGTGAACGTTCTTCCAGAGATGACCGTCCACAACGCGAACGCAAACCTAAGCGCAGCTTTGGTTCGGATATTGAGATGGAAACCTTTAGAATTGAAGTTGGTCATGCGCATGGCGTAAAACCAGGCAATATCGTTGGTGCCATCGCAAATGAAACCGGTATTGATGGCGATCATATCGCCCGTATTAAAATCAATGACGATTACAGTACCGTTGAACTACCTGCCGGCATGCCTAAGGAATTGTTTCAGGAACTCAAAAAAGTTCGGGTGGTTGGCCAGATGCTAAATATTTCCAGAATGGATGAAGGCGGAAAACGGGTTAAATCTGATGATGCTAGTCCCGCACCTGAAAAAGCTAAAAAAAAGTTAACGCTTGCGCCTAGACGTACAAAACCAAAAGCGGAATAACTTATCAACACGAGGACTAGCGCAAAGCTGGTTCTCGTGAGCATGACAGGATATTTATCCCGTCATCAATGTTTAAAACCAAGCAAAAGTTTTGGGGCTAGCGAATAGCTAGTCCTCTTTACTCCACAAACAAGCACCACCACTTGCTTTATCAATGGCTTGCAATCGTTGCTGATGAGCAAGCAGATCTTCATCGCTGCAAGCTATTACGGTTAACGGCGGTCTGTTAACAAATTCAATCCTGTTTTGCTGGTTGGCTTGTAACTGTGCGCTGCTGGTTTGTTCTTCTTCTATTAATGACGATTGACCACCCGTCATCATTAAAAACACATCCGCTAAAATTTCAGCATCCAATAATGCGCCATGCAAATCCCGATGGCTGTTATCAACGCCGTAACGTTTACATAACGCATCCAAACTATTCCGTTGGCCAGGATGCTTTTTTCTGGCATACGCCAAGGTATCAAAAACGCTGCTAAATGTTGTAACGACGCCTAAATTTATGTGCGAAAACTCGTGATTTATAAATCCGACATCAAACGGCGCATTATGAATTATCAGTTCTGCATCTTTAATAAATGCGACAAAATCATTCGCTACATCTTTAAAATGGGGCTTGTCTTGTAAAAACTCGTTTGTTATCCCGTGAACTTCAATGGCACCGGCATCAATTTCTCGATTTGGATTAATGTACGCGTGAAAACGTTTGCCAGTTAAACGCCGTTTAATCACTTCAACACAACCAATTTCAATAATCCGATGGCCTTCCTGCGGGTTAAGTCCTGTGGTTTCAGTGTCCAGCACAACTAATCGATTTGCAAATACGTGTTCTTCCACAACTATATTACCCTTTTAATGATCTGTACGGTCTATCGGAACCGGTTGATTTTATTGGTTTAAGCATCAGTCTGTATATTACCATTTTCCAGCAAGCTGTTAATGATCTGGACATTGGACAGGGTGCCACTAGCTGTTAAATCAACATTCTGCATGACAATCGTTTGGGTTTGCGCGCTGCCTTGGCCCACTTTATCAGCATCAATAGTTATAGTGGTTTCTTTATTTGTCGTATCGTAACTAAACGATAAAAAGCTGCTTAATGAACCTGAATTACTGTGTTCGTCTTGTAACAAATCCGCAAGATTTAGAACATCTCCACCCTTGCCAGCTGTAAAATCGCTAATAATGTCTTTACCGGTTTCACCATGATTCCAGACAAAGCTATCAGAACCCGCACCACCTGTTAAAGTATCATTGCCCGCACCACCAATTAAGATGTCATCACCGTTACCGCCAACCAGAATATCATTGCCGATACCGCCGTTTAACGTGTCATTCCCTTCCCCGCCATTTAAAACATCATTTCCAACCTGGCCAGAGAGATTGTCATTTCCGCCATTACCATTAATTGCATCATTTGCAGTGGTTCCAAGCAGTGTGTTATCTAAATTTGTACCTGTGATTGTGTTGTTAGTTATATCCACCGTTGTGGTAGCGATATTACTTTTATTTTCACCATCATTAAATGTGATTTCAATGCTGCGCTGGCTTAAATCAGGCGTCGCTGTATTATTTGAAAAACTAACGTTACGAATCGCGTTTTGATAATCTACTAAGGAGCCATTGCCACTTAAATTAAGCGTTCCCGTTGTTGGATCATAAATGCTTGCGTGTATCCCGGCGGGTAATGCAGGTGAGCTTAAAATGTCTCCAGGCGCAACATTAACAATATGGATGGACGCAGTACCAAAAACCATTGCATTTATATCTGTCAATAAAGTACTGGCCGCGCCTAATGCAACCCCTGCCGCTTGTGCAGCGTAAACCGTGTTATATCCAGTTCCATTAACGTTACTGTTTAAATCTAAAACCGGCACATACGGTGACCCGATGACATGAATGGTTGTGGTTGCAATATTACTATCCGCTTTGCCATCGTTAACCACGACGGTTATTAAGCGATCTACAGTAGAATTGGGATGCGGATTGGTATTGTTAAATTGTATGGATTTTATCGCTTGTTGATAATCAGCAAAGCTTGCCGCACCAACCAGCTTAACTACATTTCCGCTGATTGTTGCAGCGATATTAGCGGGAAAGTTGGAGGATATGGCTAAAACATCGCCGATTTGTTGATTGGTTAATGTTATGGTTGCACTCTGAATTAGCGTGTTATCCACATCTTTTACGATGACGTCAGTATCTGCAATCGATATGGGGGCGTCTTTGTAAAACACTGCAAAATCAGCTTGGTGATTAATTAAATCAGTGCCGACTGCCATAACCGTGGCGTGCATGTTATCAATGCGAATGCCTGTTGGACCGGAATACGCTTGATAGACCTGATCTCGATTTTCTACCAGAAAGGTAATCGTATTGGTGTGTGCATTAGAAAACAAGCCAGTTGCACCATTTAACTCCACATGGGTATATTGATTAAACCCATAACCCGCCCCATTCCCTGTTAAACCTAGGCCGGTTGATACACCATTTACCAGTATGTCACGCAGCGTATTATCGAATGCAATATCGAAACTGATGTGTGTTGTAGCTGGATTTACACTTGCGCTCAGATCAAAGCTGGTTTGAAAGGTATACAAACCAGATCGCTCGTTATTTATGGAACCAATCCAATCAGATGTCGAATTTGTATCAGTTGCCAGCCACGCATAAGATAATTGTGTTGTAACGTTAGCAACACTCCCGCCAGCGGGTTGTGAAAGCAAAGTATAGTGTGGATCAACCACACCATTAGCAAGCCTGTTATGATTATTATCCACACCGGTATTAAACAGCCCGGCTATCTGCTGAGTGATGATAGTGTTGTTTGAATTATTTGCATCCAAATCGACAGTTGGCGGAATGTTAACATAATCGTTATCTATAATACCGCCAACTCCTGTCACACCACCAATGCTTAAGGGCAGAGTTTCAGGCGTCGTGCCTTCAACCAGCGTGTCGTCGATGGTGGGTACGGTGACACTGAAACCGGTGACGCCGGCTGGCACCGTGATGGTTTGGGTGACCGGATCATAGGTAACGCCGTTGGTAAAGCTGGGCGTATTGGTGTAATCACTCGGACTGGCCGTGCCGCCACCGAGAGCAAACGGGTAGCTAGTTGGTTTGACGGTGACTTCGCTGAGCGTGACGTTATAAGTTAAGGGATTACCTTCAATCACGGTGTCGGCGGCGGGCTTGACGCTGCTGATGGCTGGACTGTCGTTGTCTTCAATACCGCCAATGCCTGTCACACCACCAATGCTTAAGGGCAGAGTTTCAGGCGTCGTGCCTTCAACCAGCGTGTCGTCAACGGTTGGCACGGTGACACTGAAGCCGGTGACGCCGGCTGGCACTGTGATGGTTTGGGTGACCGAATCATAGGTGACGCCGTTGGTAAAGCTGGGCGTATTGGTGTAATCACTCGGGCTGGCCGTGCCGCCACCGAGGGCAAACGGGTAATTGGTACTTACTGTCGGACTGGCACTTAAGGTAACGTTATAAACTAAGCTCGTGCCCTCTGGTACGGTTGGATTAGCAGGTTCAACACTAACCACGCTAGGTGCAACACTTGGAATGTTCTGATTAGGAGTTGGACCTATGGGCGTTAATAGCAATACTTCTAACGGGACTTGTGCAGCTGCGTAACTGATACCTCGGGTATCAAAGCCACTGTCCGGTGCCATCTGCGGATTTAAATAGTCAACCACCACAAAGGTATGACCGTTATTTGCTCCACCTGCAACTCCGCCAGTTGCCGCCCCTGCCCCAGCAGCCGTGGCGGGCAATGCTTTAGTTGGATCAAAATTCTCATCCTGCAGGGCTTTTTGCAGGGCATCCACTTCATTTTGCGCTGTTTGCTGAGTCTGATCGCTTGTTGATGCTTGGATTTGACTAGTATCTTTTTCCGGTGTAACTGTGTTTTCGTTTAAGATCATTTGGCTATTACGGCCTAAATCCAATCGGGTTCCATCATCAAAAACCAGTACCACGGAACTTTCATCACCGGTGCTAAGCTTTTCATTTGGATGTACTTTATCCCCTACGTGTAAAATCCGTTCCTGTCCACTGACAGAAATTGCTTTAACTACACCAGCAATAAATTGTACTGTGCCTATCTTAGCCATTTTGAGCTACCTGTGGTTTATTCTGTTAAAAGTGGACACGGATGATCTGACCATAACGTGTATGGTTTGATTGTTGCACATAAGGCGGGGCTTTAATATTGTACTTTAGTGCAACATTAAAGAAGAAGTTTGAACTAAGTCACAGTTTGACTTGTTGAGACAAACACAGAGGCAGACGCAAAATCTGCCCCTGTATTCAGACTAGCTATTGCATTTGCTGATAATACTGACCAAGATCTTTAATTTCCTGCTCGCTTAATTGCTGGGCAATCAAGCGCATCCGACCATAAATATCATTATGTCTGTTGACTTCAGGATCTTTGCTTTTGTAATCCAGCAAAGTTTGGGCAATGTAATCGGCACGCTGTCCAGCCAGGGCGGGAATATCCAGTTTTTCACCTTGCCCGTTTGTGCCATGACAAACAAAACACGGCGGCAAGATGCGCTTGCCATCGCCTTCGGACACCATTTTTTCCGCTTTAGCCAAATTTTGATTGTCGGCTTTAGTGGCTGGCGGTCTGGGCAATGTACTAAACCACACAGCCAAATCGGCACTTTCCTGTTCAGTTAAGCCTTCAATCTGGCTTTGCATAATGGCATTAACCCGATTTTTTTTAACATAATCGCGCAGCTGCTTGTAGGTATACGTAGCCATTTGTCCAGCCAATGACGGCGTATTCGGCGTCGTACTCACGCCATTTTCTCCGTGACAGGCAGCACACCCTTTAGCTAACAATTTGCCTTTTTCAGCATAGCCATTTTTTACAAAATTTAAGGTATCAGGTGTCCAGGCAACATCGGAACTAGCCGCATTAGCAAGCACTGGCGCTATCATGGCGCATAGTATTAAGAATCGTTTCATGATTAAGGTCTCCACAAGCTGGAACCAAAGGTATCCATAAAAAAGAATTGCAATATGGGAAAACCAAAACTGATGGCCATTAAAACGGCAATAACTTTGTTCCACACAGTGAAATCATTTAAATACGCAGGCAGAACACCCACGGCATGGATTGGTTCGGCATATTCCACTTGTTGACTAAAATCTGCTTTAACTGGTGCTAATTGGGTTTTGGCCAAGTTGTAAATAAACAAGCAAGCAGAACCTAACAACACCAAGCCACCTAAGATCATCATTAATTCGTAAGGCTTCCATGATAAGGTCAATAAGTTGTTATAAACCACGGTAGAAATTCTGCGCGGTTGTCCTAATAAGCCCAACACATGCCACGGTGTGGTCAAAATGCTCATGCCAATAAACCATGTCCATAATTGCGTTAAGGCCATATTGTTAGAAAACAATGGTTTGCCCAGCAAGATTGGCCATAAATAATAACCAATGGCAAAGTACATAATGACGGTGGTGCCAGCAAAGATTAAATGAAAATGCCCAGGCACCCACGCGGTATTATGTACCATCGCGTTCATGGCATAACTGGCGTTGACAATACCGCCGAAGCCACCAAAAATGAGCATTAACAAAGCTAAAATAACCGCTAACACCATAGAATTAGTCCACGGCAGCGTGCCTATCCAGCCAAACAAACCTTTGCCACCGCGCAAACGACCTGCGATTTCCAACGACGCAATCACAGTAAAGCCAGTGACTAGCGTTGGCAATGCGACTACAAATGTGCCGATGCCATGCAATAATTTCCAGCCTTTACCTTGCTCAGGGTCCATATACAAATGATGGAAACCAATCGGCAAAGCAAACACGACTAATACAACAAACGCCATACGCGCCATTTCATCACTAAACAAAAAGCCGCCGGCTTGTTTAGGTACAAACACATAAAAGGCGGTATAGGTTGGGATTAACCAGAAATACACAATAGGATGCAAAGTCCAGGCAAATAGCGTTCTAGCCAAACCTGGATCAATGGTATCAATCCAACCTAATGAGAACGGAATCAGCTGGAACAGTACTTCGACAGCCACACCAGCGCTGGTCCACAACCATAATATGGCATTGGCTGCCGTGGCAAACATGGCTAACGGTACGTTTTGACCAGGATTGGCTGTTTTCCATTTTGAAAACATGACCAACATGATTACACACCAAACCCAGGAACCTACCACTAACAGGGTGGCGCCAATATAAAACGCCGCATGCGCCATAATCGGCGGATAAAAGGTATATAAGACGGACGCGTTACCTGTTAACAAAGGTATGGCGGCTAAAACCACGCCGATCAGTGCCAGCCAAAATCCTCCCCAAGCTAATGGCTTGTTCCAGACCGGTTGTTTTAAGCTGGAGCTGGCCGTATAGTAACCAAAGCCCATAATAAAAAAGGTGGTCAACACAAACGCCATCAACACACCGTGAGTACTTACCGAGGCAAAATACACTGGCGCGGATTCTAGTGATGGAAAAAAGCCGCTGCGTTCTAAAACTTGGTACTCACCCATGAAGCAAGCCACCACAAACGCAATAAATGCGACCCAGATATGGCTTAAGGCCAGTTTTCTCTCTGCTGCATCATTCATGGTTAGATCCTCCTTTAGCAGGTGCAACCCAATCTTCTTTGGCAATAACCGAAATATTGCTCCACATGTGGTTATGGCCTAAACCACAATATTCATTGCACAACACCGGATATTCGCCGGGTTTTGGAAATGTAGTAGCTACTTCTGCCACATAGCCAGGCACTATCATAGTGCTCATGTTAGTCATGGGAATGTGCACCCCATGTAACACATCCATACTCACCCAACGGAAGACCAGCGGAGTTTCTGCCGGTACGCTAATGTGTTTAGGAAAGAATGAATACCGCCCTGCCACCATTCTGATAATGACATTACCATTTTCGTCAGTTTGCACGCCCAAATTAGTTTCGGCGAATTCTGAGCTGAGATGCAAGCTGGCCGAATCAATAGTTTCCACTTTGCTGGGTGGATTAACCCCGTGAAAAAATGCATCCAAGGTCATAATACTGACCAAAAAACCGATGACTAACAACGAAATGGCGATCCATTTACGTTCTAAATGATCTATATGTACTGCTTTGTAGTACGCAACGCATTCTTTAGTGAATACCCCGCACTTTTCGAGAAATGTGCCGATTTGCATTTTGAAATCCCCTACCCTCTAGGCAAAAACACGCCGTAATATAAAAATAACCATGCGAGAACCATACCGCCTATCACTGCGGACATCAGCGCAAAAGTACCTACCGGTGAGCTTTCCAAAATTCGTTTACGATCTTCATCACTTAATTGTTCCATATCCTTACCTCTAATAGTGTTGTAAAAATGAACCCTTATGCCAGTTAGCCGTTATACGTGGCTGCTAGTCAGATTTTCTTAGTAGGTTGACGAACGGGGTTAGTTACCTCCTTTAGTTAATGTTACTCAATCTCCTAGTGTCTATTATGATCCATAATTAATTCAATGCAGCTAAATTTACAAAAAAACAGTTACTGGAGTGTTGCAACTTTTAACGCAAAAGGGCACATGATAGATGTTTTGAGAAGGAATGGTCTTGATCCAGATCAAGACAACTAAAACCACAGCAGATTAACAAGATTTTGTTCACGCAAATCCAACGCACCAATCTGCATTTAAAGTCGATTTTCTTGCACTAAAACGAATCAAAAACTACCTGTTCGCTTTAACTTCCGATAACTCATGTCGGCCTAAACCACGTTTTCAAAGGTCTGCACTCAAATACCTCTGGTGTGGTTCAATTTTTGCTTTGTACAGATTGAATATCCAACAAATACACAAGGTAACTCAATATGACCGGAAATGCCGCACGCGTTCAAGCTGTTTATAACATCACCAACCGCCCACCCATGCCTGCTAAAACCCCAGAAGCACTCACTGACCTGTGGGCTAGTGATGTGTTTACACTAAGCAAAATGAAAGAATGCTTACCTAAAGAGGTGTTTAAATCGGTCAAAAAAACCATTGAGGCGAGCACTCAGTTAGACGTTTCGGTTGCCGACGTGGTCGCATTAGCCATGAAAGACTGGGCAACTGCAAAAGGTGCGCTTTATTATGCGCATGTGTTTTATCCGTTAACCAATGCCACTGCAGAAAAACACGATGGCTTTATTTCTGTGCAAAGTGACGGCTCAGTTATCTCAGAATTTAGTGGTAAGGTGCTAGTGCAAGGTGAACCGGATGGTTCTTCTTTTCCAAATGGTGGTATTCGTTCCACTTTTGAAGCGCGTGGCTATACAGCATGGGATGTGACTAGCCCAGCCTATATCATGACCACAGATAATGGCGCAACCCTTTGTATTCCCACTGTATTCATATCATGGACTGGTGAGGCGCTGGATAAAAAAACCCCGTTATTGCGCGCTAACGCGGCCATGAACAAATCGGCGCAACGTGTGCTATCCATTTTAGGACATACCGATATTGCACCAGTCAATTCCAGTTGTGGTGCGGAACAGGAATATTTTCTGGTTGATGCTAACTTCGTTAATTGTCGTCCGGACTTATTGTTGGCAGGCAGAACCTTGTTTGGCGCATCGGCAGCTAAAGGCCAGCAATTTGATGACCATTACTTTGGCGCTATCCCGGAACGCATCCAGGTGTATATGCAAGATGTGGAGGAGCAGCTTTATCGTTTGGGCATTCCCGCCAAAACTCGCCACAATGAAGTGGCACCCGGCCAATTTGAGATCGCACCCTTTTTTGAATCCGCCAACGTTGCTACCGACCATCAGCAACTATTGATGACGGTATTACGAAATACCGCCAAAAAACATGGCCTGGTTTGTCTTCTGCATGAAAAGCCGTTTAAAGGCATTAACGGTTCTGGTAAACATGTCAACTGGTCAGTAGGCAATGCCACGCAAGGTAATTTGCTTGATCCTGGCTCCACCCCGCATTCCAACACACAATTCCTGCTGTTTTGCGCGGCCGTGATTCGCGGTGTACATTTATATGGTCCACTATTGCGCGCAGCGGTTGCCACCGCCAGCAATGACCACCGTTTAGGTGCTAATGAAGCTCCGCCAGCAATCATGTCGATCTATCTTGGTACGCAATTGGACAATGTGTTTGAACAAATCAGCAACGGTAAAATCACTGGCTCGTTAAATGCTGGTGTCATGGATTTAGGCATCAATACGCTGCCTATCTTTAACAAAGACGCCGGTGACCGTAACCGTACATCTCCATTTGCTTTTACGGGCAACCGTTTTGAATTCCGTGCCGTCGGCTCAGGGCAATCAGTCGCTGGCCCGTTGGTCACCATGAACACTATTTTGGCCGATTCACTCAATTGGATGGCGGACAGTTTGGAAGCCAAACTAAAACAAGGTACTGATTTGGATAGCGCCATCTTAAAAACCTTGAAGGAAGTCATTGATAGCCACGGGGCGGTGGTATTCGGCGGCAACGGTTATTCTGCTGAATGGCACAAAATGGCAGTTGAAGAACGCGGTCTTCGCAACCTTAAAACCGCTGCCGATGCCTTGCCTGTGTTAAAAGAACCTGAAATCGAGGCATTATTTGACAAGTTAGGCGTTCTATCTCCGGTTGAGCTTGCCAGCCGTTTTGAAATTTATTCAGAACAATACATATTAGCCATTGAAGTAGAAGCTAAATTAGTGGTCGGTATGGCTAAAACAGGCATTTATCCTGCGGCGGTTAAATATCTCTCTGAGCTGTCATCAACATTGAGCAGCCTAAAAAGTAACGGCGTTTCCTTAAGTACTGATCGCCTGGCAAAGATTGCAGGGTTATTAGAATCGATGATGTCATCGGTTGGTAAACTGAGTGTAGCACTTGGTCAGCATGATTTTGAAACACCAGAAGCGCATATGCAGTTTTGCGCAAATTCAATTCGACCGCTAATGGATGATGTGCGCAAGGATGCAGACATGTTGGAAAATGAGCTGGCTGATGAATTATGGCCTTATCCAACTTACCAAGAAATGTTGTTTATAAAATAGCGCTTTCTGTTACGTTGGGTTGTCAGCATTAGACAACCCAACTAATACCAATCCCAATAAGTTTTTTCATTTTAACCCCTCATCCCGGCCTTATCACGTTGAAGAAGGGGTAGTATGTGAACTTATTGGGATTGGTTTAATTTCCTTTATGGTTAGTGGATGTTCTTGATTTCATATCCTTATTATTTATCATCCCAATTTAACCTAAGGTAAAAACACTTTCCATTTAACACCGCCTAGTTCGGCACTGCGCCCACCTTCCAGGCGCCCCTCCAACTGTCCGGTCAATTCATTAACCACAGCCATCCCTATCCCGTGCCCATGCGTATTTAGATCAGCACGAACCCCTCGTTCCAGGATCTTTTCCAATTTGCCTTCTGGAATGCCTAAACCATCATCTTCAACCTGCAATAAACAGGTAAATTTTTTTCTACCTCTGCGAGCGTTAGCGGCCACACTGACCTTAACTTTTCGATAACAAAATTTTCCGGCGTTATCAATCAGGTTACCGGCTATTTCGTAGAGATCGCCTTCATCGCAATACAAGGTTAACTTCTCCGGCATGTTTGCTTCAAAAGTAATGCCTTTTTCAAAATAGGCTTTTGCGACCGATGAAATTATTTTGTTGATGACCGTGGGAACATCAATGGTGCGAGTTGTTTTTTGTTTACCCTTAGCGGCGGCCCGTTGTAATTGCCACTCGACAATTTGATTCATACGATCAATTTGTTCGTGTACGGTTTCAGTGTTTTCGCTAATGTTGGTAACACAACCTCGCAGTATGCTTAATGGCATTTTTAAATTGTGCGCCAAATCAGCTAAGGTATGCCGATAACGCTCTTGAAGTGCGCGTTCGCTGGTAATCAGCGCGTTCATATTACTGGCCAGGCCTTGCAGCTCGGTAGAATAATTGCCGTCCAAACTAGACTTTGCACCATTCTCGACATCTTCCAAATCTTTAACAATAATGCGCAGCGGCTTCAGGCTCCAGCGCATGACAGCAAATTGCAGGAAAATAAGAATAATGCCAATAATTAACAACCACACCCGAAGTGAAGAATTAAACTGGTTAACTTGATTTTGGACAAACAGCGCATCTTCAGCAACAGTGAACACATATTCGTGTTCCTGCTTGGTTATGGTTTGCCAGATAACGTCGTAGTGCAAAGCATACCGGCCGTGTTCATTGGTTACAAACACAGTTTTGCCGGAAATCAAATCTGCAGGAAAAATAACATTTAAACCAATTGCAGAAGACGAACGCCACTCAATGATTTTATTTTTTTGCTGGATAAACGCATACAGACCAGACCCGGGTGTTGAGAATCGGGGTTCTGGCAAACTGAAGGGCATCTTTAACCCGCCGTTTTCATCCATTTCTGCGGCGGATAATAATGAGTAAACATGCACCTGTAACTTTTCTTTTAATGCTTGTTCTGCGCTTTCCCTAAAACTTTGCTCAAGCACAATTGAGACTAATGCAAAAAACGTTGCCAATACAAATGCAGCAGATACCAGTAGTCTAAAACTTAATGAATTTGTTTGCACAAGCGCGCTAGTCCTTTTATCACGGTGGTCGATAAGCTCTCAGATTATCGTTTGTCGTCAGCCATTCTGTAACCTTGTCCACGCAAGGTTTCAATCGGCTTTATCGTACCATCAGGATCCAGTTTTTTTCTTAAACGACCAATAAATACTTCGATGACGTTACTGTCCAAGTCAAAATCTTCATCGTAGATATGATCTGTTAACACCGACTTTGATAGAACTTCGCCCTTGTGCAACATAAGATATTCCAAAACCTTATATTCATAGGCCGTCAAATCCTGTTTCACACCGGACACATACACATTTTTGCTGACAGTGTTAAGTTCAATGTTGCCGTGATTCAATACTGGATGCGCTTGTCCTGCAGCCCTTCTGATTAAAGCGTTAATTCTGGCTAGCAACTCTTCATAATGAAACGGTTTGGTTAAAAAATCATCCGCGCCCGACTCCAGCCCTTCCACTTTTTCTTGCCAACGACTACGAGCCGTCAATATTAAAATTGGCACTTTAATATTTTCTTTACGCAAGCGCTTTATTAACTCAATACCAGAGAAATCTGGCAACCCAAGATCAATAACTGCTGCATCTATGGGATACTCCTTACCCATAAAGTAGCCATCACTGCCGGTTTTAGCAGTATCCACTGCAAAGCCGTGTCCTACTAAATAATCGTGGATTTGCTCATTGAGGGTGGCATCGTCTTCAACAACAAGTATACGCATGGCTTATGATTCCGTTAATCGTGAGGTTGGTTAACCATTTGCCCAGTTTCCGCGTCAATTTTAAAATATTGGATACGCCCGTCGGGTGTTAATGCCTTAATTACATAAACTTCTTTGCTTTCGATCATTTCAGTTTGTGCTCCTAGCACTTTGTTATAAGTACCTTCAATAATTTGCTTAGTTGCCTCATCCAGGCTTATTTTGGCTGGTGATTTATTACTATCAGCAAAACAATTCGTGTTAATAGTGCAAATTAGGGTTAATAATCTGATTAAATTTCTCATTGCAATCCAAGGCATGGGAGTTAAAAACAGCAACCCAAATTCACAAGTTGAGTTTAGCTAGTATCTAAGCTTAATCAAAGTCTATTAATTAGCACTGAATCAACTAACGTAATGTCATCTCCTGAGCCAATCCGGAAATAGTTTGCCCAAACGAGCTGCCAATTTTGCCAGCTATGCGGTCAATTAAGCGCTCCTGATGGGTAAAATCAACCAAGGTTTTTGCACCAATAATTTCTTTGGCGACAAGATCATCGTTACCAAAAGCATCTGCCACACCAATCTTAACACCTTCTTCGCCGGTCCAAACCAGCCCTGAGAACATATCTGGCGTTTCTTTCAGCCTGTCACCGCGCCCTGCTTTGACTGCGCTGATAAATTGCTGATGCACCTGATTGATCAAGCCTTGCATGTATTGGTTTTCATCCGGTTTTGATGGCGAAAACGGATCCAGCATGGCTTTATGTGCGCCTGCTGTTAATAATCGACGCTCCACGCCCAATTTTTGCATGGTGTCTACAAAACCAAAACCATCCATGAGTACGCCAATTGAGCCAATCAGGCTGGATTGGTTAACGTAGATTTTATCTGCGGCTGAGGCGATGTAATAACAGCCGGATGCGCAAATATCGCTTACCACGGCGTAAATCGGCAACTCGGGGTGTTCTTTCTTTATCGACCTGATTTCTTCATACACATACGCTGATTGCACAGGACTGCCGCCAGGTGAGTTGGAATGAATGATAATGCCCTTGGTTTTCTTATCCTTTACAGCATCTCGCAAACTCTGGATCAGGCTGTCAGCATTAGCTTGTTTGTCTTCTGCGATTGCGCCAACTAAATTAATGACTGCGGTATGTTTATCGCCTGCCACTTCCATATTACTTTTAAACTTTGGATACATTGCGACTGCAAATACAGCCAGCAAATAGGCAAAAAACAAGGATTTAAAAAACACATTCCAGCGTCTGGCGCGGGTTTGTTCAGTAATCGCCGCCAAAGCGATTTTTTCAATAACATCACGCTCCCAGTTTGGCTGTTTTGGCTGTGAGGTGTTAAGCGGATTTTCTTGATTGTCCATCAATGTTTAACCTTAAATAAGATTGAGTAGTTCGGTCGGATGTTGTAAACATAGCAGAGGATTGAATTGTTGCAGGGAGTCAATTGAATTTGCCCCGCAGGAAACCCCTATGGCCGGAATTTTGGCATTTTCCGCCATTTTTAAATCATGGACGGAATCGCCAACCATTAAGGTTCGCTCTGGCTGTGCGCCAATTTGGTTGATGATTTGCGTAAGCATTAACGGGTCAGGCTTGGAAGCCGTTTCATCCGCGCAGCGGGTTGCAGCAAACAAGGCTTCAGTACTGGTTGCAGTCAAGGCTTGTTCCAAACCAAATCGCGTTTTGCCTGTTGCCACGGCTAACTGATAGCCAATTTTCTTAAAATGCGCCAACATATCGTAAACGCCACTAAATAAATCCGCCTGACTGAGCTGTTTGGACAAATACATTTCACTATAACAATCAACCAAGCGCTGCTGCATAGGGCTATCAGCATCTGGATAAAGCACTTCAATGGCTTTTTGGATGCTTAAGCCAATGACATCCTTGGTCGCTTGCAGTTCCGGTGCTTTAAAACCATGTTGCACACCTGCATTTTGCAAGCATTGGACTATCCAGGGAATGGTATCAATCAAAGTACCGTCCCAATCAAAAATTATTAGATCAAATTTGTTCTTCACTTTTTAATAACTCATTTAACTGTTGGGGCAATGGTGCCGTGACAGTTAACATATCCCCTGTCACCGGGTGTTGAAAATTAACTTGTTCAGCATGCAAGAACATGCGTTTGTAACCGCGTTTTTTAAATTCACGATTGACTTCATCCAAGCCGTATCTATCGTCACCAACAATCGGGTGGCCAAGGCTGGCGGCGTGTACACGGATTTGGTGAGTACGACCGGTTTTTGGCGCAGCAGAAACTAAAGTGGCATGTTTGAATAACTTGAGCCGGGTAAATACCGTTTCCGCTTCCTTGCCGGTGCGGCTAATCACCACCATTCTCTCTCCGCCTTTGCTGACATTTTTTTGCAACGGCGCGTTAACAACCTGCTTTTTTCTAGCCCACTGTCCAGTTAGCAGTGCCAAATAGGATTTACGCACGTCATCGTCGCGGAATAACTCATGTAGTCGACGCAAGGCACTGCGTTTTTTGGCAATTAACAGACAACCAGAAGTATCCCTGTCCAGTCGATGCACCAGCTCCAAAAATCTGGCTTCAGGCCGTAATACCCTTAAGCCTTCAATAATACCGGAAGCATAGCCGCTGCCACCATGCACAGGAAAGCCTGCCGGTTTATTCAGGATTAAAAAAGCGTCGTCTTCGTACAAAATGCCTTGCAGCAGTAAGTCTCTAAGATTGGTTGGGACAAAGGATTGTTCGGTTTTTTCGGACACCCGCACAGGCGGAATTCGAACCACATCACCGGTGGCCAGTTTATAGCTGACATCGACGCGTCCCTTGTTTACCCTGACTTCACCTTTGCGCACAATCCGATAGATAAAGCTTTTCGGCACGCCTTTAAGACGGGTTATTAAAAAGTTGTCCAAGCGCTGATCACAGTTCTCTTCACTGATTTCGACCAATTGCACCTTGGGTATTATAGTTTGTTCTTCTATACTCATAGTCGTAAATGATACCAGTATCTGGCAATGATTGATTCTTTAAATTGCTGTATGGCAATAAGATTGCTATATTAAGCGAGGTATAATACAAAATACACTTAGCTCGGCAGATTTCACTGAGGAAATCTGGATTGAAGCTACAATAAATGAGAACCTTGCAGCTCAGGCGCAACAACTACTCATTTTAAGATTTTTTAGGGTTTATTGTTCGACCCATGACGAACAATTACTAAATTCCTGCTTTAAAGACAGAATTTACAACTACGACTAGATACATTTTGCTTTTTTTATTGGATTGCAAGAATCTGATCATCCGCATTAGTTTAAGATTAATAAAGATAAAGCACGTGCGCAGATTTTGGACGCACCAAAACTAAAGCTAACAAGTAGTTATTGATTAATAAAACCATACCTAACACTGACAAAATAGGGCTAGTCTAATCAGTAAACTCTGACAATGGAGCGGGACACAACAAGGAATTATTGAATGAAAAGAATGCTTATCAATGCTACGCAGGCTGAAGAACTGCGAGTTGCACTGGTAGACGGTCAAAAACTATATGATTTTGACATAGAAGTACCTTCAAAAGAACAAAAAAAATCAAACATCTACAAAGGGATTATTACCCGTGTAGAACCCAGTTTGGAAGCGGCCTTTATTAACTATGGCGCTGAAAAGCATGGTTTTTTACCTTTTAAAGAAATTTCTCCGGCCTACCGCCAGCCTCAAGAGGGCAATGAATCCGATGGACGTCGCCCAGCCATCAAAGACCTGATTAAAGAAGGTCAGGAAATTGTTGTCCAAATCGAAAAAGAAGAGCGCGGCAACAAAGGCGCAGCCCTAACTACTTATATTAGTTTGGCAGGTACTTACTTAGTGCTTATGCCAAATAACCCAAAAGCGGGCGGCATATCAAGACGCATTGAAGGCGAAACCCGCAGCGATTTACGTGAAGTCATGACCGCGCTGGAAATCCCCGACACAATGGGATTGATTGTTAGAACGGCAGGTTGCGGCAAAAATGCAGAAGAACTGCAATGGGATTTAAATTACCTGTTACAACTTTGGGAAGCCATTGAGCGTTCTTCTACTGAACAACGGGCACCCTTCCTGGTTTTTCAAGAAAGCAACGTTATTATTCGTGCCCTGCGTGACCACTTACGCGGCAACATCGATGAAATTCTGATTGATAACGAAGAATCTTTCAAACTGGTGCAAACTTTCCTGAAACAGGTCATGCCGCACTTTTTGCCTAAAGCAAAACTGTATCAAGATGCTGTTCCTCTGTTTAACCGCTATCAAATTGAATCTCAAATTGAAGTTGCCTACGGACGTGAAGTATCTCTGCCATCTGGCGGCTCGATTGTTATTGACCACACAGAAGCCTTAACCTCCATCGACATCAACTCAGCTCGCGCCACAAAAGGCAGCGATATTGAAGAAACAGCTCTCAATACCAACCTGGAAGCGGCCGAAGAAATCGCGCGGCAACTGCGGCTTCGGGATTTAGGTGGCTTGTTTGTGATCGACTTCATCGACATGATGTCCAACAAAAACCAACGTACTGTCGAAAATCATTTAAATGCCGCGCTCAAGATTGATCGTGCCCGCATTCAAACCAGCCGGATTTCACGCTTTGGTTTGCTGGAAATGTCCAGACAGCGGATGCGGCCTTCTTTAGGCGACGCCACGCAAATTACCTGCCCTCGTTGTAAAGGTCAGGGTGCTATCCGTAATGTTGAATCTGTTGCTTTGTCTGTATTGCGCTTGCTTGAAGAAGAAGCCATGAAGAAAGGTACCGAGAAAGTTATTGCCCATTTGCCAATTGAATGCGCCACTTTCTTACTCAATGAAAAGCGCCATGCTATTGAGCAGATTGAAACCCGCTTAAAAGTTGGCATTGTCATCTTGCCTAGTAAGCATCTAGAAACACCGGCTTATGATATAGAGCGCATTAAAGAAAAAGATGCTTCTGATGAAAAGCCCAGTTACTTGCAGATTAAAGAAGAAGAAATTAGCATTCCTGATTTTGCTCAGCAAGTTAAGCCCAAAATTGACCGTCCTGCCGCTATCAAAGAGTTTTTACATGATTCTCCGGCTCCAACACAAAATAAAAATGAATCAGCCAGTTTAATCAAGCGGTTCTGGCACAAACTGCTTGGCGGCAAACCGCCTGTAGTTGAGGTTAAAGAAAAAGTTGTTCAACCGGTTAAACGCGAAGAACGTAATCAAGATCGCACGCATAAACCGCGCGATAATAGAGATAACAGAGACAATCGCGATAAACGTAACAATCGTAATCAACCTAATACGCCACCCTCTGAAGCGGCCACTTCGCCTCAAGAACCAAGAAGTAACCGGCCACCTAGAGGGCAAGGTCGCAATGTAAAACGGAACTTAGAACCCGTCGCCAATGCACCAGCGGACATTAAGCCGGAAATTATCCAAAACATTGAGAGCACTGAAGCGGCTCCGGTTGCTGCGATAGAGGCTCAAAACCAAACAGGCAACGGTACGGAACCGAATCCAAATAAATCTGGCAATAACAGAAATAGCCGACGTGGGCCTAACCGTAGAAGACCACGTAACCCGCACTATAAAAAACCAGAGAATGATTCTGAAGCCAGTGAATTTGCAACTTCTGAACCGGATGATCGCAGGAGCGAAAACACTGAACAACAGCGCTCTTACGCCAGCGAATTTGCTGAGCGGGTCGTGCAACAAAACAATGACTCGCCCAAGGTGAGGGGCAGCATACCTGGTGAATTAAATTTTATTCCGCCACCGCTGCCAGAGTTTAAACCACAAGAACCGAAACCCGCACCCGCGCCAGCGCCAGCGCCGATTCAAATGGTTGAACCGCCCAAATCGGATTCAAATACTGAATCGTAATTGGAAAGCCGGATAAGCTATTGGTTTTAGCCAGTAGCTTATCCTATGCTGTTAAATTAGAATTTCTGCAGGGTCGATTTAAAATGCCGATGGCGAATGAATTCGGCCCTACAGTTTTCACTTCAGTTAAGAGATTTTTTACCAAAATCCAACTAACGCAGTTTGCAAATCAAATCACCGGTATTTAATTTCCACGCCCGCTCCGCCAAACAAAGCACGTAAACGTACCATCAATTCGTCACTTGGATGCACGCGCCATTCATCACCCAGTTGTAAGGCTGCTTTCGCCTGATTTGAGTTATAACCCACCGTAATCAAACAAGATCCGCCTTTAAACGGTTGCAAAGCGGCTTTTAGTTTTGCCATAAATACAGTCGTGACCTGGCCCAATGCCTGGGTATGCCAGGTTAAATGAATGCCACGGGCAAAAACTTCCCTCGCTTGCTCCATGTTATAAAGTTTATCGATAGTTAATCGTAAACTGCCCGAGTAATCATCAAAATTGATCGGCCCCTCGGCCACCAGCAAATTGTCGCGCACAAAGATTTGGCGAAATTTTTCGTAAGTATCTCCAAAAGCAGCTATCTCTAATCTCCCAGAGCGATCATCAATGGTAGCGAAAGCCATGGTCTTGCCATTTTTAGTTTGCCGAGTACGAATTTCGATCACTAAACCGGCTATTCTGGCTTCCATTTTGCCCCGCGAACGCTCCACGTCGGTTTGTAAGGCAGCGATTTTTCCGTGCGTAAATTGTTTTAATTCCGGCTCATATTGATCAATTGGATGGCCAGTTAAAAACAAGCCCAAGGTGAGTTTTTCCGCCGCTAGCCGCTCGTTATCCGTCCAGCGTTCCACAACAGTGCTGTAGACTTGCTCTTCGGGCAGCTCTTCGACATTGGATTCCAAGCCAAATAAATCATTTTGGCCAGTTTGAGCCATCTTGCCATGTTGTTCGGCCACTTTTAAGGCGGTTGGTAATTCCGCCAAATGGCCTGCTCTATTGTCATCAAAGCTATCAAATGCGCCAGCTCGAATTAGTGCTTCCAGCACGCGTCGATTAAATTTGCGCAAATCAACCCGCTTACACAAATCATAAAAACCGGAAAATAAGCCGTTTTCGGAACGTTCAACCAGCATATCTTCAATGGCCGACTGCCCTACTCCCTTGATTGCGCCCAGTCCATACACAATTTGACCAGCATCATTAACTGTAAACCGGTAATTGGATACATTAATGTCAGGCGGACAAATCACCAGTTTCATCTGTCGGCATTCTTCGATTAACACGACCACTTTGTCGGTATTATCCATATCCGACGACAATACTGCCGCCATAAACTCGGCCGGATAATGGGCTTTTAGCCAAGCCGTTTGATAAGCCACCAGCGCATACGCGGCGGAATGCGATTTGTTAAAACCGTATCCGGCAAACTTTTCCATCAAATCGAAGATATAGGTAGCAATGGATTCTTCAACTTGATTGGCTACGGCGCCATTAACAAACTTATCCCGTTCCTTTGCCATCTCCTCCGGCTTTTTCTTACCCATGGCCCGGCGCAGCATATCCGCACCACCCAATGTATACATTGCCAGCTCTCTGGCAATCTGCATTACTTGTTCCTGATATAAAATAACGCCGTTGGTGGGCTTTAAAATCGGCTCCAATAAGGTATGGGCATATTCCGCTTTTGCGCCGTGCTTGACATTAATGTAATCGTCCACCATCCCTGACTCCAACGGACCAGGGCGGAACAGGGCCACTAAGGCAATAATGTCATCAAAGCAATCCGGCTTTAATTTTTTGATCAACTCCTTCATGCCGCGCGATTCCAACTGGAACACGGCCGTGGTTTGAGCTAAGGTTAATAATTTATATGATGCAGCATCGTCCCTGGGAATGACCGTTATGTCCACTAACGGCTCACCAAGCAGCTGTTTTTTATGATTAATGGTTTGTAATGCCCAATCAATGATGGTCAGGGTACGCAAGCCCAAAAAGTCAAACTTGACCAAACCGACCGCTTCCACATCATCTTTATCAAACTGCGTTACTAAGTTATTACCATCCTGGTCGCAATACAGCGGGGTAAAATCGGTCAGTTTGGTTGGTGAAATCACCACGCCACCGGCGTGTTTACCGGCATTTCTGGCAGTGCCTTCAAGTGCCAATGCCATATCAATCAGCGACTTAACTTCTTCTTCGCTATCGTATAACTGCTTAAGTTCGGCGCTATCTTTAAGTGCTTTAGTTAAAGTCATGCCGATTTCAAACGGAATCAGCTTGGCTAATCTATCCACAAAACCATAACCAAAACCTAACACCCGACCCACATCGCGAATAACCGCTTTTGCCGCCATCGAACCATAGGTAATAATCTGCGCCACATGGTCGCGACCGTAATGTCTGGCCACATAGTCAATTACTTCGTCACGTCGATCCATACAGAAGTCAACGTCAAAATCCGGCATGGAAACCCGTTCCGGGTTTAAAAACCGTTCAAACAGCAAATCAAATTCTATTGGGTCCAGGTCGGTAATCTTTAAGGCATACGCCACCAATGACCCGGCACCGGACCCCCGACCCGGCCCAACCGGAATGTGGTTTTTCTTAGCCCACTGGATAAAATCCGCCACAATCATAAAGTAGCCGGGAAATCCCATCTGGCTGATCACATTTAACTCAATATCCAGCCGCTCGTAATAAACCCGTTGATTTTCCTCCACAGTGCCAGTGCCCACGGCGGGATATTGCACTAAACGTTCAGCTAAGCCTTTATGGGATTCTTTCGCCATCAAATCCGCTAAGGTCATGCCTTCCGGCACGGGAAAGTCGGGCAGAAAGTTTTTGCCTAAAGTCAGTTCCAAATTGCAGCGTTTGGCAATTTGCACGCTGTTTGCCAATGCTTCTGGAATATCGGCAAACAGCGCCAGCATTTCTTCGGTACTGCGCAGGTATTGTTGATCGGTATAATCTTTAGGCCGACGATTGTCGTCTAACGTACGGCTTTGATTAATACAAACCCGCACTTCATGGGCGGCAAAGTCTTTTTGATACAGAAATCGCACGTCATTGGTGGCAACCACTGGCAAACCAGTCGCCACGGCCAATTCTAAAGCGCCAGCTATGTAGCGTTCTTCATCAAACTTACCTACCCTTTGCAATTCCAGATAAAACCGTTGCGGGAATAACTCTACCCAGTAATTGGCTAATTTGAGTGCGGCCTCGGCATTGTCCGCCAGTAAGGCGCGACCTATATCGCCAGCCATAGCACCGGATAGTGCAATCAGTCCCGTGTGATTTTCTACCAGCCATTCTTGCCGTAACATCGGTACGCCCTGATGTTGGCCTTCCTGGTAGGCTTTAGAAATAAG
>Ga0208264_1000197_pt1 | contig 26266 bp, 32 predicted proteins | sample LakWasMet31_HOW6_2_FD_183873 | JGI IMG/M metagenome (GOLD analysis project Ga0208264, IMG submission 183873) | Freshwater sediment methanotrophic microbial communities from Lake Washington under simulated oxygen tension - Sediment Metagenome... | ecosystem: Environmental > Aquatic > Freshwater >... | reverse complement strand
TTTACGTTGGGACGGTGAAGAGGTCAGCGTTAACAATGCTGAGCTATTAAGACCGCGCCGGACTGCTGACCAATCCGCCGACCTTTGGACAACGTTTAACGTGTTGCAAGAAAAGGTTTTGAAAGGCGGGGTTAGTGTGCAGAACCTCAATACTAGAAATTCACAACGGGCAAGGGAAGTTAAGAGCGTGACCGAGAACGTTAGATTGAATAAGGCGCTTTGGACGCTGGCCGAAGAAATGAAAAAACTCAAAGCCGCTTAAGAGCAGGAAGCCTGGCAAACAAGGTGCCCAGTAATGGGCACCTTTCTAACAGATCGGAGAAACCATTATGAGCCGCTATATTCCAGCCAACGCAGAAACCCGCGATTTTCCCGCCGCCGTCGTTATTGCCTACTGTTTTGAGGGTAAACCCGGCAGCATGACCGGTAAGGCCACGCCGAAGCCCGGCCATTTTGTGGCCGTAGCCAAGGAAGAAACCCGCCGGGCTTGCGGAGTGCATATTTTGAATGGCGGCAAGATGCGCGGCCGAATGAGGAAGTGGGACGGAACCCCGCGCCGTGTAACGTGGTACGCGTAAGAAAGTGGGAAGGCGATGTAAAAAGTGTTTGACATACGCCCCAATGGGGCGTATTATAACAATCAGGCCGGGTAATCCCGCCAAGGCCATTTTGAGTGAGGTAGTCACCATGAATCAAAGCGCTTTCCAGCTTACCCAATTCGACCACGCCAAGGCGATGCATTTGCTTGATGAAATCAAGCGACATAGCAACTCATTAAGCCCTGACAATGCCGCAAGCGGCAACGTTATCAACGCGCTTGCCGAGTCTGTTTTGTGGCTGCTAATTGCCGCGCCCCCGACTTACGTTGCTAGTAAATCCTTGCTCTTCACTCATTATTAGTTGAAATCGCCGCAAGGCCAACCTTACCAGGTTGGCCTTGCGGCGAAACGCTCAATAAGGGCGATGCGCCTTTGCTATCGCGTTGGCGCAACCCCTTAGCCGCTAGGCTTATCCCCGGCTATGCTGCCGCCATATACCCGATGATTTATACACAACTTCGCTTTTTCGGGGGTTGATTGAATGACCCCCACGCTTCAGATGTGCATAAATCAAAGGTGTTGATTTTCGCAGGCGCGAAAATCATTTTTCAGGCCGGGCGTCCCGCCAAGGCCAGTTTTAAGGATACGCAAATGCATAAGTACATTTATAGGATGAAAAGGTTAACCGGCGGCTCGGACAGATACGGACCTTGTGAGCACTGCGGAAAGCACGTTGATTCGACTTATTACATGAATAAGATGCGGGTTTACATCAACCGTCTAGGGGTTGAATCGGCTACGTTTCATAAAGACATTTTCGGGCATAGGGCGTGCTTAGCAAAAACGACAGTTCCATAGGAATCATGTTAGCCGCTAACGTACATTTTCGGCCCATTGGACTTCAAAGCCCTTTTAGCGCCATCAGCTCGGTTCGCTCTTAGCTAATGCGGCATATTTATAAAACGTACTTCGGCTGATGTTCAGCGCTTTACAGATTTCGCTTGGTGGCCGTTTGTCGGTTTTCAGCAGCGCCTTAATAGTGTTAATCGTTTCTTCAGATACTCCAGGCCGCCCGCCTTGCCGGCCTCGCGACCTGGCGGCCGCAAGGCCGGCTTGTGTGCGCTCGATTATCAAGCGCCGTTCGAACTGCGCAATGGAAGCGAAAACATGAAAAATAAGCTCACCGGCCGCTGAACTTGTATCTATACAATCGGTGATGCTTTCGAACCCGATGCCGGCCGCCTTTAGTTCGCCGACCATTTTCAATAATTCGTGCAGCGACCGGCTGAGCCGATCCAGCCGCCATACTATGAGCACATCGCCTTTTCTGGCGAACGCCAAGGCTTCGGCTAGACCCGGCCGTTCGGCCTTGGCTCCGCTGGCCGTGTCTGTGAACAGTCGTTCACAGCCGGCCGCCTTCAGCGCGTCCACCTGTAAGTTTAGGTTTTGATCGTCCGTCGATATGCGTGCGTAGCCTATTTTCATTTTGTTTGTCCGTTTTCTCGCCGTAAATCATATTATACGGATTCTAATAAAAAGACGGGATTAAAAACATTTTTGCTACTGCGTAGCGTGTTTTTAAGGGTGAATACAACGACACTACGTTTGTCCGTAAAACGTTCGTTTTGCGGATTTTTGTTAAGGTATCCCTTAGATATTCATTGAATGCCTACCGGATACCGTTTATAATTTAGTCATTCTGTAATAATGATAGGAGGCCAAACATGGCTAAAGAAGTTCAGATGTCCATCAAGATGGAACCGGAGCTACGCGACCAGTTTATGGCCGTTGCTGCAAATCGCCATCGCCCCGCCGCTCAGATCATCCGTGACCTGATGCGCCTTTACATTGCCGACAGCGAAAAGCCCAATGCACTTACGGCTGAAACAATACGCAAAGGTCTAAAAGATGAGGATGTATTCCACGCCTCCAACGCTTCCGACCTTTTCAAACAACTAGAAATTTAATGCGATCAGCAAGCTATACCGGCCAATTCAAGCGCGACGTAAAACTTGCCGAAAAACGTGGTAAGGATATGGAAAAATTACGCCAGGTCATTAGTTTATTACTGGCCGGCGACGCTTTACCTCGTGAGTTTGGCGATCATCCGTTAAAAGGTGAATGGAAACCTTGCCGCGACCTGCATATCGATCCCGACTGGATTTTGATTTATGTCGTGAACGATGAAACGGTTCGCTTTATGCGAACCGGCTCACACGCCGATCTTTTCGGCAACTAACCAAAGGAGTTAGTTATGTATCGTCTTTATGAAATTTGGTTCTCTTATGTAATGTTTATTATTGATGCTGTTTCCGCCTTCAGTAGGAGAATGGAGCATTTGCCTATCATTTTCCCTCTCGGTTCAATGTTTCTCGCCTTGTATGCCGTGGACTTATTTTTGCCACGTTGGGCGGCGCTTTCAATTTATGCGGCGACAGGTTTACCGGTAGCGTTTTATCTCGGTACCCTTTTTTATGTGTTTTTCACGCATTACGATTTTACCGGCCGTCGTCGCTACCACTAAATCTAACCCCTTCGAACTGAGATAGGCCGTCATGAGTAAACAAAACATCGAATATAACGAAGACGATTATCGTGCCGAGCTTATTCAAGCCGGCCTATCTCCCACGACGGCGGCAGAAGTCGCCGCCAAGATGGCGGAGAATAGACGTATTCCGTCTAGTTCTTCTATCGAAGAAACCACGATCCAGCCGGCTACGCCAGCTAAGAAGCCTCGCGCTTCAAACAAAATCATAAGAAGCCCTCGTAAGGAATCCGCTTCGAGTTCAAATGAAATGGCGGTTTACGATTACCAGGCCGGCCAATTGCCTGACCGGGTTCGCAATCTGATCGAGACGCATCTTGCCATCGAGGCCGAAGATGCCAAGAGCGCCGGAACGCTCGGTTTTATGACGCGTTCATTGGCGATTGCGACTTTGCCGCACCGCCGCATTAAAGATTTTCGGTTCGTCCGGAAGAATGGCGACTTTACGTTGACGATGATGACCGCTCACCCTCAAGGATTGCCTTACGGCACCCTGCCCCGCTTGTTGTTGACTTGGGTTTGCACTGAAGTTGCGCAACAGCGTGAACGTGAGTTAAGCCTTGGGCCTAATCTCGCCTCATATCTGGCCGAACTCGGGTTGCATAATACTGGCGGCAAACGCGGCGACATCACGAGGTTAAAACACGCTATGACGACGTTGTTTAGTTCTGTTATTTCTTGTCACTATGAAGGAAAGGATAAGTGGGCGCTGCAAAACGTCTTGCTGGCCGATGGCGTCGATTGGTGGACGCCGCAAAATCCGGATGAAGCCGGCGAATGGCAATCGCGCGTTTCATTGTCGGAGCGGTTCTTTAATGAATGCGTAGAACACAAATTGCCGTTTGACATGCGGGCCATTCGCGCACTTCGCCAGTCGCCGCTTGCGCTGGATATTTATGTGTGGCTCACACATCGGATGAGTTACCTTTCTAAAAGAACAACGATTCCTTGGATTTCGTTGTCTGGTCAATTCGGCTCCGGTTACGCCGTTACCGATCAAGGCTTGAGAGATTTTAAACGCGCATTTTTGCGCGAGCTGAAGCATGTTCAAATAATTTACCCGGCCGCTAGGGTATCCGATAGTCGCAATGGGCTTGTTTTGTATCCTAGCCCGACGCATGTTTCGGCGTCGGTTTCTGTTGCCATCCCGTCTACACCGAAACAGCTTTCCTTGTTGTAGTTTTTGAATAAACGTAACGTATTACAAGGTTCGCATTTGGCGACACGTCAGCCACCGACCGCGGCCGGCACCGGGTGTTTATTGTCACCAATTTAGTCGCCAGGGTTTTAAAATCAAAACAACAAGATTTATCCACATATTGAGCGTGGGGGCCTTCACTCTGCCCCCGAAAAAGCGAAATCTGTGGGTAAATCGTCCTCATCAACGGCCTTTTTTTGATTCTTTGGGGCATTTTCGCTATCGCGAAAACCGGACGCCCTTCTTGACTCGCTATTCGCTCGGTCGCGTTGCGACTTGTAAGCTAACGCTTACAATCATCAGGCCGCCTTGCCGCGCTCAAAAAGGGACGTTCCGCCTTATCAGGCTCAACACCCCTTTGCCGCTGGGCTTATCCCTTAAAGACGCAAGGCTACCCGCCCTGCTTTGTACGTCGTTCGTACCTCACATTAAGCCGGGTCATTACCCGGCCGCTCAGCGGTATCCGCTGAATTAGGCCGTTTCCACATCCATGCCCTCCTTCGTTGATGAGTCGCTTATTTCGCTGTGAACCTTTCGCCTGCACATACGGTAGACCAGCCGGGACGCATTGCAAGGGAAGGCTACGCCCGAAATCCTCACCCGTTCGCACTCGCTATGCTCGCTTGCGCTGCGGCTTCCGGTTTTGCCCTTGCAATACGCCTGATCCGCCCGGTCCTCGATACGTGCAACTACGGCGAAAGGCACTCAGCGAAGCAATGTTATCAACACTAAAAGAGGACACCGATATGGTTCACAAACTACAAAATCAAAAGCCGGCTCAAGCATCTTGCAACGCAATGTGTGAGGCGGAGCGAAAAAACTAGATCAGGGCATATCTATATTTGGTGACATCAATCAAACCTGGTTCCGTGGGATCTGTCGCCAAAGAGTAGCCCAAACACTTGAAAGGAGTAATCCATGAAATACCTTGATGATCTGATCGTGGCATTAGCGACGTACCTTCTACGGGGTGTTATCGCGGTCGGCGCTGGGGCTGTTTATGTCCAGATTTTGGCGCTGTTGTTTTTGGCATCCATGTTCAGCACCGTGTCTTTCTCGGTGTTGCTGGTGGCGGCTTTCAACGCCTTATCGGGAGCGTAATTTATGACTCAGAAAAACAAACACATCACCGATTTGATGGCGGTGGCCAGCGAGGTTAAACCGTTGATCGAGGCGTTAGCTTCGGAAATGGCGGTCATTACAACGCGCATGGCCAAACTGGAAGCGCTGGGGTTGATTTATGCCTCTGAGTACTGGCGGAGGGATAACGACGGGCAGCCGAAATATTTCTATTTGCTATATCCGCTTAAGCAAGGCGAGCCAAGGCGGCGCGATTATATTGGGTGTGATCCTGCACGGATCGAGGCGGCTAGACAAGGCCTTACGCGAGCAAAGGAGTATGACACGTTGATGGTCGAGTTAGGCCGTCTTGAAGGTCGGGCACAAAGCGGTTTGTTTGCTATGAAAGATGCCTTACGGCATCTTGCGAACAAAAATAACCGATTTTTTTAGGTTTGAGGCCTTTTTTAACTTGCGTAGTAATAATAGTTGTAGTAATATTACTACTACAACTATTATTTATTATGTCTGGCTCGCGTGGGCCATGAATACGAACACCGTATCACTTAAACGGCGCAATACTCAGTATTACACCATAGCTTGAATTTTCAGGGGTATTTAGAATGGCCTTAAATCCAGATGTAAAAAAACGTATTTTTGACGCTGCCGACGAGCTTCACACGGCCAGTGAAACCGGGGAATATCCAAACGTTGAAGCTGTCAGACAACGTAGTCGTGCCGGCATGAACAATGTTGTTGAAGCTATGCAAGAATGGCGGCAGAACCAACGCAAACAGGTACAGGCTGTGCGCGAGCCGTTACCAGCTAACCTGCATGGTGTTTTACAGAATATGGGGCAAAACCTTTGGGAAACCGCCCAGCAACTCGCTAATGAATCGCTAGATACCGCCAGGGCGGCGTTCGAATCAGAAAAGGCCGACTTGCTTCAGTTGTCTGTTGAACAATCCGATGCCTACGAAAAACAAGCCGCTGAGCTTGAGACTGCACACCTTCGGATTGTAGAACTTGAACGTCTTGTAGAGGTTTCCGAAACGACCGCCCAGGCTATCGCGCAACAGCTTGAAGACGTACAACACGCCCTACTCTCTTCCGAACAAAAAGCAACCCTTGCCGAACAAAAGGCCGAAGAGATAGAGCGCCGCGCCGCCGATCTTCGCGCCGAACTAGACCATGCTCACGCAGAGGCAGAACGCTTGCGAATCGAGCGCGATAAAGCCCAGGATCGAGCTGAAGAAGCCGTAAAACAGGCTGAGAAAGCCGATGCACGCATTGAACAAATGCGCGAGGTATTAGCCTCCCAAACTGAGAAAGCCGATTCAACCATCGAGCAACTACGCGAATCGCTTGCTACTCAAATAGCGAAATCGGACGCTATTATCGAACAATTGCGCACTGAGTTGACGGAGACGCGCACCAAGGCCGAAGCCTCAGATCAGCTACACGCTGAACAACGGAAACGTACAGCAGAGGAAGTTCACCGAAGCGCCGAACGTATGGCTAAAGCCGAAACAGAATGTGACAAGGCCCGTCTGGCCGCCGCTGAAGCTCGCGAAGAAGCTGCTACATTACGCGGCCAGTTGGAAGCGACTAAAACCCAAAACGCGGCAATGTTGGAGGCATTAAAGCCCTCCCCTGCTTCTAAATAAATCGCCACATAATCCACGCTGAATTTGTCTTGCTCGTTGCTTATTTGGCTGTGGATTACCTTGTGGACGGCTAAAGTTATCCACGCTGAAATTGTCTTATTTTTACGCTGAATTTGTCTTGCTATAAGGTGCTGTTTTATAAGGACTTTGTTATTTTTATACGCTGAAATTGTCTTGCTCTCGCGCTGAAATTGTCTTGCGGATGGCGATCTTAAACCACTTCTAGCCCTTGCTGCTATTGGGCTACAGCGGTTTTACAACACCACTACCCTATATAAATAAACCTATAAGTTCCTATAGCTAACCTGTATTTGGCTGCTGGATTTTGTGGATAACGCAGAATCATGTTAGCCGCTAATTGTTTTTATATTGTTTTATTATTTGTTTTATTATTGTTTTACTTCCGTTATACTTTGTTTGCGGTCATTCCTTAATTCTGCTACCGCTTCTTGTAATCAACATAGGAGGACGCCTTATGTCAGCAACAATATATTTAAGTAAATTGATAAGTAACGAATCTTCACCTTTCGCGTCGAGTGAATGACCCATGTCTTTTACACCAGAGATTGATAACGAGCTATTTGAACGTGTTTCACTTCAATTGCGGCGTTGGTCTGATCGTTCGTTAGGCGTCGCAAAAGCGCTAATTATTGATGGTGTTCCCCTTTCGGAAGCCGCCTCAATGCATGATATGTCGCCCCAACAAGCCAACGTTATTCGAACCCGGTTTGTTGAAAAAGCCGACAAGGTTCGCCTTCAATTATTTATGGAACGTGAAAAACCAAAGCTTCCGAAAATGGAACTTGAGATGTTTAAACCCGAAATACAGACGCTACACGAAAAAGGTTACACAGTTGAGCAAATCATTAGTTTTCTTGCTGAAAATAATGTCACTGCATCGATCACCACCATTCGAAATTTTTTAAAGGGGAACTGAGCATGAAAACGCTTGTATTAGCAAATCAAAAAGGCGGTGTTGGCAAATCCGCCGTTGCTGTTCAATTGGCCTATTTTTTTAACCTCGTTATGAAAAAACGCGTTTTGGTTATTGATCTTGACCATCAACGAAATACGTCGAAGGCAATTCGCACCGGGGCAATCGCCGCTGTTTCGCAACTGGCGGCAAGCCGCCTATTATCAACACGGATCGACGGCGGCGAAGTTGAAAACGCTGAATTTGTCTTGATTTCGGCTGATAACACCGAACTGCTTCGGATGGAAAAGCAAGCCGACAAACACAATGACTTTGCCACCAACTTGCAATCGTTTCTAAAAACTGTTGATGGACAATTCGACGTTTGCATCATAGATACAAACCCTAATCCCGACATTCGCCAACTTGCAGCTCTAGTTGTGAGTAACTATGTTCTGTCTCCCTTGCAGTTGAATCAAGAAGCTATCGACGGTATCGGTGATCTTCTAAATCACGACAATATCGGAATACGGAAGATTCAGGCGACCTTGAACCCTACCCTTCAGTTGATTGGTATTTTGCCGAATCTTGTTGAACCAACACCTTTCCAACGGGATAACTTTCGCGATTTGTCTACCCACTTCGCGAAGCTTCTAATTCCAATGGCGACAGGTTTCGCCGCAATCAAGAAATCAACCGCTGTACCTGAATCGCAAGCCATTGGCGTGCCAATTTGGAAGCTTGGTAAAACTTCTGGCCGCGATGCCTGGACGCAAATCAGGCCGGTTTTTGAGCAAATCGCAACTACTATGGGAGTTATATAAATGGCCCTTGATCTATCTGCATTAGAAGACAAACCAGAGGTGAAGCCGCAACATGTGGCGCATACTGGTAAACCCTTAGATATTCCGCTGGCGGATATTGAGGAAGACCCCGATCAACCACGTATCGAGTTTTCCGAAGATTCTATGAGGGAAATGACGGAGAGCATTAAGGAAAAGGGAGTTAAGACGCCTGTATCTGTTCGCCCTCACCCCATCCAGTCAGGTAAATGGATTCTTAACTATGGTGCTCGCCGGTATCGTGGCTCTACTGCCGCCGGAAAAGATACTATTCCGGCTTTCATCGATGCTTCGCACGATGATTACGATCAGGTAATTGAAAATATACAGCGTGAAAATTTGACCCCTATGGAACTTGCTCTTTTTTTAAAAAAGAGGATAGACAAAGGAGAAAAACAGGTTGTTATTGCGAAAAAACTTTCGAAAACTAAATCGTACATTGCTGAGCATCTTGCGTTAATCGATCCACCCGCTTGCGTTGAAGAAATCTATAACGCTGGTAAATGCACATCCGCGAGAACACTTTATGATTTACGAACACTGCACGATAAGTACCCTGAGCAGGTCGATAAATGGTGCGCTGACGGGGCGGATATTACCCGACGTTCTGTTTCTGAATTGGCCGGCGAATTAAATGGCAAGAAAAAGCAGGTTAGCCCTATTAGTCAGCCTGCGGGCGAAGAAGGTGGAAAAAGTGAAGAGGTACAGTTGACCGGTGCTAATAACGAAAAAGTTCGTCATGACGAACTTTCTTCGTCAGGCGGTTCGGAACCGTCAGGAGGCTCTACTATCAAAGGTGCCGGCGAAGCTAAATCGCCAAAGACCAAAACAGTTGAGCATGACAATGATGACGATCAGGGCGGTAAGGATCATGGTGAGCTGACGAGCTGGCCTAAAGGCCGGGCTATTTCCGATCCGCAACGTATGAACAAACCTTTATTGCTTGTTGAATATGATGGCCGTTTGGCGGCAGTTATTTTGAATAAACGTCCGTCTACGCCAGGTTTGTTGCATATCCGTTACGAGGACGGAGGTGGGGACGCTGAAGTCGATGCGGGCCAATGCAAGATCAATATCCTTACGGATACAGATAAATGACCAGAAGGCCATTAACGGCATTGGCATTTTTACTTTTGCCGTTTGTTGTGTGTGAGGGAGCACACGCGGCCGATTCTAATACCTGTGATCTTTTTTTCTCGGGCGGCGTTTCTATTAAAGCTCTACCGTTAGCAACTACCATTGAGCAACGGAGTCGTGGTTTGGCTGGTCGAGAACATGCGGACAATGGAATGTTATTTAGTTGGGGCAATTCTGAACCACGGGCATTTTCTATGCGTGGGGTACGTTTTCCGTTGTCAGTTGGTTTTCTATCTGAGGATGGCACCTTGTTTGTGATTGAGCACATGGAGGCCAACGCCGTTAAATTTTATTTATCTATGTTGCCGGCATCAGATGCAATTGAATTAGCCTTCGGTCAATTTGAGAAGGTAGGCCTTGTTGTTGGTTCTAAACTTATTCGGCGAGAGTGTAAGGTTTCTGGCTGAAAGGGAGCCGCTTGAGGCACCCGCCTAAAGGCGGTTTTTTTGGCTGTTTTCGTTCGTCATGACGAACTTATTGTGATGGTGTTGATTATTGCAGGATAGGCTGAACGCCGGTATAATGTGCGCACACTGCTCATATAATGCCACACCCTTTTTAATCACATAACCTTTTTGGAACCGATATGGACAAACCAAACCGGGCAATGAACATCCATCTGGGGCCAGTTTTAAAGGCTCGCTGGGTGGCGTATTGCGCCAGTCTTGGCAAGACACCAGGCGCAGCCATAAAGGAAGCAATCGAACAGCAGTTAGAGAAGGCGGCTAAGAATCCGCCGCCCAAGACATTTCGGCAGACGAAGGAATCGCCGGAGGGTGAGCCAAAAATACGATTTGAAATATTGCTTACAAAATCCGAGAAAGAGGCAATATTAAAACGGGCTAATCTTGAACGTTGTTCTCAGCGTCGATGGATTGTTGACGCTATCCGGGCGGGCCTTACGCACGAACCACAGTTCGGCATGAAGGAAGTTGAAGCGCTTGGCGAATCGAATTATCAATTATTGTCGATTGGTCGCAACTTAAACCAGGTTGCCAAGCGGTTAAACGAAGGCCGGCTTGAACCTGTTACCGTGGAAGCGATAGAACGGCTTCGAACACGTATCGACAAACATATCGATGCCGTAAGTTCCGCCATTCGCGCAAGCCTTGAAAGGTGGAACGTCGAATGACTAAAAACAGTGATGGAATTTTTAAGGACTGGGGCGAAAGGGTAGATTATTCGCCTGTTAAAGGACGGAAGGGTAAAAACATCCGTAGCGGCAAGAGCGCGGATTCAGAGCCCGAAAAGCCGAGTGGACCCGCGACGCGCGAAAAACTCGCACGGACTACAAAACGAGTGCCGGAGGTCATGGTAAAAATTACCGGCGGCGGTAAGAACATGAAGCACATCGAGGCGAGTATTGAATACATTTCGCGTGATGGAGAGATAGAAATCGAAGATGAGAACGGCGACCTACATAAAGGCCTTGATGGTGTAAAGGATGTTCGCGACGCTTGGGCAAGGGGACGGATTGGCATACCTGAAGAGGGTCAAAAGCGAAAAGAGGCCTTCAACATTATTTTGTCTATGCCTCCCGGTACCGACAGGGAATCAGTAAAAGATTCCGCCCGCGCATTTGCCGCCGCACAATTCCGAAATCATCAATATGTTTTTGCATCACATGAGGATGAAAGACATCCACATGTTCACCTGATTGTTAAAGCGGTGGCCCATGATGGCGTTCGCTTGAATCCAAGGAAGGCTGATTTACAGTTGTGGCGGGTACGGTTCGCCGAACAGTTGCGAGAGAGAGGGATAGAGGCCAATGCAACACCACGTCGAGCACGAGGGGTGGTTAAGAAGGCCGAGAAACAAGCTGTGCACAATATCGATTTGGAGTTTGAGCAAGGCAAACGTGATTCGCCTTCACTGATAACCAAGGCGCGAAAGCAAACCGCCGAACAAGAGATAAAGGCGGGTAAGCCGCGTAGCAATCCAATTCAAGACAAATTCAGCGTGGCAAGGAAGGGCGTTGAAAAGGTTTATGGGCAAATCGCCAGGACTCTTAGTAAGGGTGATACCGAAGATAAGGCGCTGGCAATGCAGATCGTTGATTTCGTAAAGCAGATGCCACCGGTTGTTACGAAGCATCAACAAGCGGTTGATGACTTACGGGCGGCTGAGGCACGTAAACAGGCGGTAAAAACGAATGAGGTTGAGCAGGGCAGGGCGGAACCAAGGGATGAAAGGACGCGATGACAATGCTTGTCCTTGATCTTCCAGACAATACCTATGGCGTTCTTGTTGAGAATGACAAGGACGCTCGAAGCCTATTATGGCTAGTGAATGAGATAGGGGAGGATAGGCTTATTACGAGTGTTGAGAAATACAACAAACGGTATCCAGATTCACGGCCGTTTGTATCTACAGTGCTTAAATGGTACCGCTTAAAGATACCCGTAAGCGTTTATTCAGATCGTCAAGGGAGTTCATCATGAACCTAAAGAATTTTCTACTTGCTAAGAGGGCAATGAGACGGTGGACAAAGAGTTACAAGCAACGCATTTTTATTGGATTTGCCCCTAAAGGTAAATTTGGATTTAGGTCGTATTATTTTGCACACGTCTACACGGCTCACGATTATTTGATTGGTATAAAGGTGCCGCGCGGGGCGTGTGTGACGGCATTGCAATTAGGGTTACAAACAAGCTAGATAAAAGCGCTTGACATACGCCCCAATGGGGCGTATTGTGGCAATCAGGCCGGGCATTCCGCCAAGGCCGATTTTCAGGAGCCATCCGATGATTCAGTTTTACCCTACGCCACTCTCTTTAGCCGAAAAGGCGTTCGCAAAATTTAAGTCTCATAATTTCTTGAGGGTGTTGGAGCCAAGCGCCGGACGTGGCGATTTGCTCGCTCCATTGCTCGACAAATGGGGCCGCCGTTATTCGTCTCATGGCGCTGATAAAATTGACTGCATTGAACTTGATTTAGACAATCAAGCCGTCTTACGCAGCAAGGGCGTTAATGTGGTCGATACCGACTTTTTAGCTTTTAGTGGGGCAGGGATGTACACCCATATTTTGATGAACCCGCCGTGGAAGGATGGTGCCGACCATCTTGTTAAAGCCTTTGATTTATTAGTCGATGGTGAACTGGTTGCCATTCTAAATGCCGAAACAATTCGCAACCCACACACCGCCAAACGGAAACTCATCTGTAACTGGATCGAAGAGCACGGCTCAGTCGAATTTCTTTCAGAGGCTTTTCTTGATCCTGACACTATGCGTAAAACCGCCGCTGATGTCGCCTTAATATGGTTGCAAAAGAAGGTCGATATAAAGCAGAATTTTACTCATGGCCTAGAAGTCGAACATGTATCGGCAATCGATTACACCGAGAAAAACAGTATCGCCCTAAGACAGAACACGATCAGTAATGCCGTGTCAGTCTTTAATGCTGCTGTTAAGGCGTTGAAATCCGCCGAAGTCTCCAGGGAAGAGGCCGATTACTACGCGCGTTTGTTGGGGCGGCCATTGAATGAGCTGCATAAAACCACACAAGACGGCGAAGTTATTGCTATCCAAGAGCGATTTAATAAAGGCTATGACGATCTTAAAAAGCGGGCATGGACGAACGTATTACATTCCACGGAATTCAATAAATATCTATCGTCAAAGGCCTATCAACGTCTTGTAACCGACTTCGAACAGATCGCTAAGCTATCGTTTACAGAATCCAATGTAAGGGGTTTTTTGATTGGCCTGGTCAATAGTCAAGGCGATATGAACATGCAAATGTTGCTGGACTGTTTCGATGAAATAACCAAATACCGGCCCGATAACCGCGCTTACTATAAAGGCTGGAAATCGAACGAGAAACATAGGGAGTTGGCTTATCGCGTCAAAATGACGCGGTTTATTATTCCGATTCGGAACAGTTATGGATTAGGCCCGAGCTGGGACGATCTTAAGAAATTGGAAGATTTTGATAAAGCCTTTGCGATGTTGGACGGTAAGCAGCAATGCCATTATGGTTTGTATGAACTTTTTCATAGCATGCCCGATGATTTAAAACGCAGCCAACGAATGACAACCGATTATTTTGATGTCCGTTGGTATCGGCAAGCGGGAACGGTTCATTTTTACCCTCGAAATCGTGAAATTATTGACCGCCTTAACCGTATGGTTGGCCGTCAACGTCAATGGTTGCCTAACGATGACAATGTAGCACCAACGGCGTTTTGGGAGCATTACGAGAAGGCTGAAACTATCACAACTGCAATGGTATTGCCTACGGTACGTTGGGGCCATCCGTCTGATGAACAGATCGAGGCGGCCCATACTAAAGCCTGTGAGGATGCCGGCCTCGACGTTGATACGTTCTTTGCATTAAGCAATACAAGACCTAGCCAACTGGCGGCCTAGTCTTGCCTGTTGGTGACAAGCTAAAGTCGCCGGCGAGACTGATATGTCACCATTTATCTTAATGGGAGAGGCTTGCTTACTGTGCGCCGATATTGACAGAAAGCCCGGCTAATACGGTCAAGGGGCTTTCGCGGCATAAAGCCGTTCGCTTCGCTCTCTTTTTATTCCACGACCCCTTGACCGCGCTGGCCTCCCTGTCAACCGGTACGCACCGCAAGCCCTCGTCCCATTAAGACCGATTCACTCCAAGCCGGGAGTGTGCCTCGTTAAGATTAGATAAGGTGCGGCGATGCCGCGCTTTATTTTGATTCCCCGCTTCCCTGAACCCTTAATCCCGATTGCACAAACCATTTTTGGCGCTGAAATTGTCTTGCTTTATCTTTGGTTGAGAGTTAGAAAGTTCTTGACATACGCCCCAATGGGGCGTATTATCAGAATCAGGCCGGGCACTTCCGCCAAGGCCATTTTTGAGAGGTTTACCGAATGAACACATTGACCGCCGAGCAACAAGCTACTATCAATTCCGCCGTTGAAATCCTGTCTGGCTTATATAAGAAACAAGATTTATTTGCTACATCACCGGAAAGCGTTAAGCAATTTTGCCGGTTGCAAGCCGCACACCTTGAACATGAGGTTTTCGGCGTGTTGTTGCTGGACAATCAGCATCAATTGATTGAGTCGATTACCTTGTTCCGTGGCACTATCGATGGCGCAAGTGTTTACCCTCGTGAGGTAGTGAAAGAAGTTCTTTCCGTTAATGCGGCCGCCTGCATTTTCTTTCACAACCACCCGTCGAGTCTGGCGGAGCCTTCCGATGCGGATCGCCGGATTACTACCCGCCTGATCGATGCTTTAAAACTGATTGATGTCCGAGTTTTGGATCACTTGATTGTCACTTGCCGCAGTGCCTATAGTTTCGCGGAAGCTGGAATTTTATAAACTTTCTGAGGGGCGGCTTAATCCGCCCCTCATTATTCATTGAATGATTTACAGGGGTTTTTATGGAAACTGTACCTATTTATGACGTGGGCGGATCGTTGCCGATTTCGCTCGATGCCTTTCGAAACCGGCCTTGCGCCTTGCCTTTCAGTCACGCGGCATACGTGCCGCCTACGCCTGAAGAAGTGAATCGATTGATTAAGCTAGTCGGTTGGTCGCAAAGTGTCACAGCAAAGCTTGTGGGCGTTAATTACGTGCCTAAAAAAGGGTCATCGACGATTAGAAAATGGCAGGCAAGTGTTGAGAAAGATGATTATCGTGAAATTCCGTATTCAGCCTGGCGGTTAATGTTGCTTTATGCCGGTGTTGTATCTATTGATGATGGATTGGAGGCGTTGAATGTACATAGCTGATTGCGAAATTAGGTTATTTAGTGCGACATGAAACTTTACACTCGCATAGTAACGTATAGAGGCGACTTTAGGGGTTTGAGGTAAATTATTAGAGGATTTCCACTACGTCATATCTTCGCTAATTAGAAAAAACTGCTTGTTTCAAGCAGTTTTGGATGAAAAAGCCGAACTACTGCCTTAAGCTTGCCCGCAGAGAGCGATAAAATTCTTGCGTACTTGAATGACGATTCACTGAATCTGTAGTGAAGCTCTTACGTAAATTAAACTGATTCATAGCTGCTTTTGAAGCCATCGCATATGCATCTAAGTCATTATTAGTCTTTAGATAGGGCCATTTTTTTAAATATATTGGAAGCACTGTGTTGTCACCTGCAAAAGTTGCTATTGGATGATCTTTTTCTGTAGCAACACCAATTTCCCAAGGTACCCACCAAGAATTTTTTGTGTTTTCAGAAACAACAGCCATAAGTTGAGTACATTTACCCATCACATCACGTAAATATTCACCAAGTTGATCGCCTGCTTTTGAGGCATTTGGATCGATGAGATCAAGGTAACTATCCATTTGATGATTTATTTTTAGATAAGCTGAAATTTTTCCTGCCAGTACATAATCAGCTTGTTGATGTGAAATAAAGACCTTCATAAATTGCTTCCTTTAAATAGATTATAGTTTCTTTTCATTTACCAATCGCCAATATTGATACCCAAGAGCAGTAAGCCTGCACGATTTTGAATTGATTGCAGCAAAATACATAAACTCGGCATCAACGGGAATCACTAGGCCAACGCTTTGAAACTTTTGCAAATCTTTGAAAATTTTTATATTGTTTTCTATTGCACTGGGTTCGGTATCTTCATAGCTTGGGTTTAAAGAATGGGCGGCATCTGGAGTTGAAAAATAAGTCGTTATTTTTCGTATCGTTTCAAGCGGTATTTTTGGAGCAATCTTTCGCAACGGCGTAAAGCTTGATACGTTAGTTTTGAACATTGGACGTTGTTCCCATGCCCCTAATGCTTCATCGACATAGGCATACAGAGAACCAGGGGTGATATTGCCTCGAATATCTGCTGCCCCACCCTTTAAAGCATCGACCACTAAAGAGGTGAAGATGCCAGAACCATTTGCTTCCATTGCATATTCATAGTCCCGACTAGCGGTAAGAACTGATAGGCCTTCTGACAACTGGGCTAGAGCATCACTTGATATGCTTGGAGAACCAAGTGATCCAGAATGGCAACAATCAAGGATGATGACTTTGTTTTTTGATTTGGAGGCGTTAGCTAATTTCAGAACATCATCCATAGAAACACCTTCGTCATATCTCGTTGCATCCGTAGTGACAAGATAGCCTCCAGTACTTTTGATGTAGCCATGCCCAGAAAAATACAGCAAAGCCATATCGGAATCGCCGGTAAATAGGCTTTCTATAGCTTCCCTCAAAGATGATCTGGTAACGCTTAAGCTCGGCGATGTCATCATTTTTACGCCGAAGTTTGGAGAGCCATCACCGTGTGACTCTAAAATAGTGCCAATTGCGTTTGCATCATTAACGCAACCATTCAACGGTGAGTTTGGATAATCATTTATGCCGACAATAAGAGCTTTCTTCATATTTTATCTACCGCCGCCTATCAAGATTTTAAGATTCTCCCACGTCCAGTTATATAGTTTGTCTGTGCTTTTTGCTGCTTTTGGTTTTACACAGGTTTTATCGGAGTATCCCTTAAGTAAAAAATACGAGACATTTTCCTCTTGCGCAATTGTCAGTTCTGCGCTGACTCCTGTTGCAGTGTCGGTATGCTCACCGCATATTACAGCAACGATATCGACAGATTTAATCCGCGTGCGCGCTTTCGCTTTCCAATCTCCTGTGATTGGTTCTTTGATAGACCAATCAGTTAATTCAAATGGGCTATCTTGATGCTTTGATTGTCCAACCAGAAACGTTTTTAACGTTTCATCATGATCATAGTCAAAACTGATGAATACTCGTTTTTTTGACATTTCTCTCTCCTGAGATAGGGTGCAATTTACTTTATTAATAATGTCGTTGTTTCATGCTCGCCTGCCAGGCAGTAGTTTAACTGTGACGGCTCGTAGACGATTTTCTGGATAACGTCATGAAAAGTTCGCTACTACGAACAAATCATATATCCGTTGCAATTCTGAAGTCAAGCAGTTAATGTTCGCTATACAGAACAAAAGATCATTGGAGTATTAATAAAATGACTACCTTAGGTGAAAAAATAAAAAAGCTCAGGCAGGATAAAGGATATACGTTAGACAAGCTCGCCGAGCTCGCCGACTCGAGTAAAAGCTATATTTGGGAGCTTGAAAACAAAGCGCCGCCACGGCCATCTGCTGAAAAACTATCAAAACTGGCAGAACAACTGGGGGTTACATTAGACTATCTCCTAGATGAGAACGCTGAAATCACAAAGGAAGACGCTACTGATAAAATGTTTTATCGGAAATATCGTGATATGAAGCCAGAAACCAAAGAAAAAATTCGAAAAATGGTGGATTTGTGGGATGACGAATGAAAAATTGCGGTCGCCAGCCCGCTTCGCTAACGACATATCGAGAATTTTGAATGCGGCTATTTTTGCCCATCCCCTCGAAAAGGTAAAAATTAGCAATATCTAATAGGCTAGCATGCAATTTCCACCATATTATCTGGCACATAATCCACCCCGCTATTATCCATTTCAACACGAGCCCTTACGTTTGGCCCGTAGTCAGTCTATTGACAAACGTAGCCTATAGGCTACACTTAAAACATGGTCGATATAAAGAAAACCGATGTTTATGCCCGATGGCTGGACAATCTTCGTGACATTCGTGCTCGTGCACGAGTTTTGGCCAGGGTCGAACGTCTAGCTGCCGGCAATCCGGGTGACGTGAAGTCGGTAGGCGAAGGTGTATCAGAAATGCGCATCGACTATGGCCCCGGTTATCGGGTGTATTTCACTCGACGCGGCAACGAAATCATCATTTTATTGGCCGGTGGCGATAAAAGCACTCAGGATGCCGATGTTAAAACCGCCCAAGGTCTTGCCCGTAACCTGTAGGATAACGCAATGACAAAAACTATCATCAGTCGCTACGATGTAGCGGAGCACTTGAGAACCACCGAAGAAATGGCGGCCTATCTGGATGCCTGCATCGAGGAAGCCGACGGCGATGCGGCCTTCATAGCCAAAGCGCTTGGCGATATTGCCCGTGCGCGTGGCATGTCGCAGATTGCCAAAGAGACCGGACTTTCCCGCGAAAGCCTGTATCGATCCCTGGACGGCGAGCATATCCCTAGTTTCGATACGATTCTCAAGGTAACAAAGGCACTAGGCATTCATCTGCATGCCGACCCGGCCTGATAAATTTAGCGGTACGAAAACGTACGTTAGCGGCTACTTTAATTCGCTTGCAGGCTTTCTTAAGCAAACTGACGGACAACACCCGGCCAAAACCCGCCGCTCGGAGTAGCTATCCCATTTTAATAATTAAGGCACCATGTAACCCAATCGGCTGTCCGGTATTCGGCTTCGTTTTTGGTCGTCGTTTGATGGCTCTAGGCTCAATACGTCCAGGTCGGTTGTCAACCAACTGTTCAGCCACTAAAAGGAGCAGGCAGACCCGAGAGGAATCCGGGTGACCGTTTGCTTTCGGGTTTACCTTTGCATCCATTACGATTCATATAGAGCCAATTTCACTTTGCCCGTGGGCTAACTTGAGTCGCTGACACAAAAAACTCGACGATATCCTGACTTCGCTCGGGCCAATGTGAATGGATGTTATCACCTTCACAGTACAACGTTTTTACGCCCCCGGCACACCCTGAATAAGAGGAGCAACCATTTGCGATTTTATCCGGAATAGGATCACATTTATTACAAGCTGCCCACCAACCCACCGCTTGCTGACCATAACCAGGAAACAGGCGATCCTTGCTGCTGTGCATGATCATAACCGGCAAGGGCTCGGGGCATTTGCGGTCGCGTAAATCATCATACGCAACCCCTGCTGCGCTCGGCGCAATGGCACGTGGGATGTGTCGTGTGCCAGTCATAAACGCTAATGCCATTGCCGAAGTTCCTCCATCGGAATGTCCCGTAACATAGACCTGTTTTTCATCAATACACCACTTTTTGGCCATTAAACTGGGAATGGTGCCTAATTCTACGGTAGTGCTGGGCGATAATTCCGGGTGATCCGCATAGGCCACGATGAAACCGGCTTGGGTAGCAGGAAAAGTGAACCCAGTTGTTTTTTCGGTTTTAGCCCGATTCGATCCGGCCGGAGAAAATACCAGTAATAGTGGGTGGGCAACGGATGCATCATAATTGGCTGGTGTGCGGACATTGTATTTGATGCCATTTTCGGTTTCTTCGCCATAAGTCTCTCCAGCGTCTCCACTGAGTTGACCAGCTTTGCAAAGACGTTGCAGCATCTCAGGTCGATACACGGCCTGCCCCAATTCTACTGATTCGCCGCTATGATCCATCAAAAGCATGACAACCATTGCTAATATCGGTAAACCGAATAGCACTTTCTGCCAAGAATTGGTTCTTAAAAGATAAACCTTTAATTGAGCCATATTCATAGTCATATTCCCCCTAAGTACGTTTGACTCGCCTGTACCATTCGATCATGCCTCAGGCGAGTGATTGGGCGCTTCCTTATTCGCTAACTTCATTACAATATAAGCCAGCAACAACAAGCTTCCGATCATCACAATCTGCAGCATATAGCCTTTTCCCGGAACCGATTCCAGGCCAACAGAGAACGGAATATGAGTATCAAGACGCTTATCCTTGTCGACAATAGCGATGTGTGCCAAATAATTACCAGCACCATATTGACTAAAATCGACCATACTATCGAAAGTGCCGTTTTTAACTTTTTTCGGCTGCTGATAAAAAACCCTTTGCCCTTCAGGTTCTTTGGTGATTTCGAATTCCACGCTGACATTGCGCAGACTTTTACCTTCGTAGTCGAACACCAAATTAGTTGGGCCGATTCCGGGAATGATGCTGCAATATTCCCGATCCCCTGACAGAGTCGGTGTATAGGCCGTGAAATGGACTCGTTCAAAGCCAACCCTCGTAACGCAAGCATCGGCCTCGTCAGGCGCACCGCGATGCGCTTGGGCAATAGTTGGCATTAATCCAACCAAAAAGACAACAGGCAGCAGACCCAGCCACCTAATGCGCTTATAAGCCACCTTTTTTAGTTTGATAGAGTTAGACATTGATTTGCCTCCACTGTGATTATGTTAAATCCGATGGTCGGATTAGAAATCAAAGGTTTCCACCTCGGAGATCAGAAACAACGGCTCACCACCGCTAGAAATCTCAACGGCATGCTGAGCTGTTTCTTGGCCGCCTGGTGAATTCAGACAAGCCTCTAATTCGGCGAGGGATGGAAAATAAACCTCGGCAATCCGATGAAACTGCGCTGCAGATTTGTCTGCATTGGAAAGAATCAATGAGGCGACAAATCGTGTTTTGCCGGCCAGCTTTTCGACAGCCATCGGCACATGCTCATCAGCATAACGACGTTCAAAAGTTTTTAAATCTGTTGGTGTAGGGTACATTACGATTAATTTTGCTGTTTTCATAGGGATATTGAATATTTAGGTGACTTGGTGTTTATATTAAATAATGAGTTATGTTAATTGTAAAATACCAATTTTCTATGAAATAATAGGTTTTTCCTATTCAAGAAAGGAGGCAAGCTGTGGAAATGCAACAAATTCGCTATTTTCTGGCCGTCTGCGATAAAGGCTCATTCACTCGCGCTGCACAAGCAACCTATGTGGCCCAACCCTCCCTGACGCAAGCAATTAAAAAATTGGAAGATGAACTTGGCGGTGAGCTATTTAGCCGAGACCGCAGCGGATGTCGGTTGACGGCTTTAGGACGTTTGGTCGAACCTTCTATACGTGAAATAGTGCGCAAGACGCAAGCTGTCAAAGCTGAGGCTGTGCGTTTCAGCCGCTTAAATACTGTGCCACTTCGCATCGGCGTGATGACGACAATTGCCGCACACCATTTAAGTCCATTCTTCACTGACTTTCAGCAAGAACGACCCCATGTAGAACTGGAATTAGTCGTCGACAGTGAATGCAATCTATTGAATCAACTTGATGAAGAGGGCCTGGATTTAGTTATCAGCGCACCAACATCCTTACTGGCAGAGCATTACCAGTCTTTAGAGCTTTACGAAGAACGCTATGTCGTTGTCTTCAACGACAAACACCGTTTCAATCAAATGCAACAAATTGATTTAGCGACCATACAAGCTGAACCTTACTTAGATCGCCTGAACTGTGAATTGCGTGAAACACTGAGGAGTGTGTGCCAGGGGCGGCAGGTCAATCTTTATGCTGCCTATAGAAGTAATAGCGAAGAGTGGATACTGAGTATGGTACGCGCCGGAATCGGTGTTGCGCTAATGCCGGAATTCACCATCACCAAAAATGCAGATCAGATTCGAGTTCGTTATCTGTCAGATCCGGAAATTCGTCGCACCATCTGCGCTATATTCCCACCCACATCGGCCGCAAAACCCGAAGTGGCAGAAGTATTGAAAAGTCTGCGGATGGGTTTTTAAAAAATCACAGGATAGGCAAAACTAAATCAAAAGTCCGATTATGGCGTTTAAAGGGGTTAGGAAACCTCTGATTATTGCAGTTTTTCAAGAAAAATTGACGCGCAAGCCATTGTTTTAATTGGTGATGAACCAATCGGCCAGAAAGCCGCCATACATGTTTCTCAATAGCTGACCTTCAAATAGGCTTGAGCAGAACTTCACCAACTCAATTTATTGTTGAAGGTTACAATGAAAAGCCCAGTTTTATTTGGTCATTTGCTTGGCAAATCAAAAATCCTTTTAATATTCAGACATCACGTTCTCAATACGTCGATCTGGCACTAACCATAGCAATGCGACCAGCACATAAAGCCCTTGAGCTAACCATGGCGACCAAAACGTGCTTAGTGTCGCTATTAAGTAAATCAATGGTGAGGATTTACCCTTCCAGTCGCTACCGACAGCTCTTTTTAATAGCGAATTTGTCCCTTGTGAAACGATGATGAGGTATTGTAATAATATGTAATCACTTGTCCCGCAAAAAATGGCTGTAAGTAAAACCGAGTGAAAGGTGTTTATTGATTTCTCACTCTGTGTTTGCCGAAATGGCGAGGGCTCGATATTGGCAGGCACCCTCTATATGTGGATGTCGCAAAATTGGCCGTTGGATGCGGTCGCCAATGGCCGCTTTGTAGATCTCCAGTTCCCAGGCGCTGGATTTAGCTGACTGACTGGTTTGGAGAAGTGCGACCGTCAAGTTTGGGTCGGGCATTGCCGGCCAGACGAGCCATATAAAATCATTAGCACCTTATTTTAGGTGCTAACTCGGTTTTTCGTTCGATTGCGCCCCAATTCAAATGTAATTTTACGTTTTACCAGCACCATTCCGTTTTTCTGCCACATAGGAGAAGAATTTTCGCCTCCCTACGCCGGTAATCTCACAAACCTCGGCGGCGGTTTTGTCCGAGTTTTCGTATAGGATTCTGGCATTCTCCAACTTTGCAGGGTCAGTTTTAGGTCTTCCACCCGTTTTGCCCCGCGCTTTAGCGGATGAACGGCCTGCCGCTGCACGCTCTGCGCGTAATTCCCGCTCCATTTGGTGAATGGCTCCCATCATCGACAAGAAACAACGGCCAGTCGCCGTGGTGGTATCGATATTTTCGCGCAATGACACTAAGTTAATTTGCCGCTGTTCCAACACCTTTGCCGTTGTCAGTAAATCCATCAACGAGCGCGTCATGCGGCTTAGTTCACTGACGACCAAGGTATCGCCTGGGCGAGCATATTCTAAAAGCTGATCCCAGCCGGGTCGATCCATGTGCGAGCCGGTCATCTTGTCGGAAAATATTTTGCCGCACCCGGCTTTTTGCAACGCATCAATCTGAGAATCCAGATTTTGGCCGGTACTGCTGACTCGGGCATAGCCGATTCGATGAAATGGCGTAGTCGTATTGGTTTGCATGGTGCAAAAAGTTATCACATAGTAGGGTTAAATGCATTATGATTTTGGCAAAGGTTTTTGCACTCTAAATTGAAGGAATTGAAATTGAAAAGGATCGGTGAACATAGAGTGCAAAAAGTGTACTTTCTGCACTCGCCGAAAAGCTGTGCCGAATGAACGTCAATTCGCGCCGCCTGTCTATCCTGACGAAAAGTGAAATCGATGATCTATACGGGTTACCTCGTTTCAGCAATGACGACCGCAGTCTCTTCTTCGATTTAAGCGCGGTTGAACAGAAAGCTGTCGACGCCGTTTATGCCCGCTCATCGGCAGTCCATTTAATCCTTCAAATCGGGTATTTCAAGGCCAAGCAACAGTTTTTTGTTTACGGGCGGGAGGCCGTGCTCGACGATCTACACTATATTCTCCAGCGGTATTTCCCCGATCAGGCATTAGATAAGATCAAAATGCTTTCGAAACCGACCAGGCTCGAACAGCAACAGATCATCCTCCAGTTATTCGACTATCGCCTATGCGACGGCGAGGCCAAGGTGGCACTGGAACAGAAAGCGCAGCGCGTCGCCATGCTGTCGACACAGCCGATCTACATCCTACGCGAAACCTTACAATACCTTACAAACCAACGTTTAGTTGCTCCAGGTTACACCTATCTACAGGACATGGTGAGCCGGGTTGCGACTGGCGAACGTCGGCGGATTACGGGCTTACTGGAAAAAGCCATGACGCCGGATGTCGATAAGCAACTCGAAGCCTTGCTTGAGTCTGAGGAAGGCATGTACCGCATCAGCTTACTCAAACACGAGCCTAAGGATTTCAGTTACCGCGAGTTACGCCAGGAGGTTGACCGCCGCAAATTTTTCCAGCCGCTGTATGAATTCGGGCAAAGCTTTCTGGGTACGGCCGGTCTATCCAATGAAAGTGTAAAATACTACGCATCATTGGTTCCGTTCTACTCCGTCTATAAGCTGCGGCGCATGGCGGAATCCACAACCCGCCTGTATTTGCTGTGTTTCGCCTTTCATCGCTTTCGGCAAATCAACGATAATTTGATCGAAGCCCTGATTTATCTCATTGGTCAATACGAGAAACAAGCCAAACTTGCCGCCGATGAGGCCATGCAGCAAGCCATCAACGAGGCCGGCGCGAATCTACAAGCGGCAGGCCAAGTTCTGGAACTGTTCATCGACGCTTCAATCCCTGATGAAACACCGTTTGCGGCCATCAAGGAAAAGGCTTTCGAGCTACTCAACATCGAGAGCTTTCCAGTCGTATCCGATTTTATGCGTAACATCGAATTCGACAAAACCGCTTTTGAATGGTCGTATTACGGCACGCTACGGCACAAATTCAAGCTCAATTTACGGCATTTGTTCTGTAACCTCGATTTCGTTTGCCTGGTATCGGATAAACCCCTGCTGGAAGCTATTTTGTTTCTACAGGAGCTGCTGCGCCAGGGCAAGACACCACGACAGATGAACTCGGCCAACTTCCCGACCGGAATCATCGCAAAGAATTTGCAGCGGTATTTATATACCAAGTCGGAAGAACAAAAAAAGAAAACCCTAGAGGTTGATCGCTATGAGTTCCTGGTATACCGCGAGCTACGGAAGGCACTTGAAGCCTGTGACGTATTTGTTCGGGATAGTAACGAATTTCGCAGCTTTGATGACGACCTGATCAACGCCGAGCGCTGGAATAAGGATAGAGACGCGATATTGCAAGAAATCGGCGCACCGATTCTGTTGACACCAATCCAGGATACGTTAGCCGCGCTCAAGAGGGAACTGGAAGCCAAGTACAAATCAGTGAACCAGCGCATTGAAAGCGGCGACAATAAACATATCAAAATCACCGGTAGCGGGGACAAACTTCGCTGGACATTGGTTTATCCCTCCGAGGAAGAGCCAACCAACAGTCCGTTCTATGGTCAATTGCCAAGTATCGGCGTGGCCGACCTGCTTTGGTTTGTCGCTGAAAGAACAGGATTCCTGAAGTCATTTGCCCACGTTTTGGAGCGCTACGTCAAACCAGATACCGAGCCGAAACTGATCCTGGCTTGTATTGTTGCCATGGGTACCAATATGGGCTTATGGAAAATGGCGGAAGTCTCGGGGCTTAGTTATTCTGCGTTGCTGACGACGGCGCGCAATTTCCTACGAGCGGAAACACTGCATGCAGCGAATGACGCCATTTCCAACGCTACGGCGGCGTTACCTGTTTTCCAAGCGTACGACATCCATCATCAGAAACATTCTAGCAGTGATGGCCAGCATATAGTCACGCAGATCGACACGATCAATGCCCGGCACTCCAGCAAATTTTTCGCGCTAAAGAAAGGCGTAAACGCCATTACCTTGGCCATGAATCATGTCCCGATTAATGCCAAGATTATCGGTGCGCACGAACACGAATCACATTTCGTGTTCGACATCCTGTACAACAATACTACGGAGATCAAGCCGGAAAGGCATTCGACGGACACGCATGGCACCAATCAAGTGAACTTCTTTACCTTGCGCGTCTTCGGCTACCAATTTTCGCCGCGTTATCGTGACCTGCATAAAAAGATCGATAGCCTGGTTGGATT
>Ga0208264_1000193_pt1 | contig 26812 bp, 22 predicted proteins | sample LakWasMet31_HOW6_2_FD_183873 | JGI IMG/M metagenome (GOLD analysis project Ga0208264, IMG submission 183873) | Freshwater sediment methanotrophic microbial communities from Lake Washington under simulated oxygen tension - Sediment Metagenome... | ecosystem: Environmental > Aquatic > Freshwater >... | reverse complement strand
TGAAAATAAGGCACATGGTAGCATGAATTAAAGTTTTTTTGCCTATGCCACAAAAGCTTAAGATGATTTTTTTTTGGCTCTTGGATGCGCTTTGTCATAAATTTCAGCAAGATGCTGAAAGTCCAGATGCGTATAAATTTGTGTTGTACTGATATTGCTGTGCCCAAGTAATTCTTGAACCGCCCTTAAATCCTGGCTTGATTCCAATAAATGACTGGCAAATGAGTGCCTGAGCATGTGCGGATGGATATGCTCATCAATGCCTTTTTGTTTGCACCATTGTGATAATCTGAGTTGTACGCTGCGCTGCCCTAATCTACCGCCTTGTTGACTGGTAAACACGGCTTGTTCGTCAGGTTTTGCTGGCCGGTGTTTTAGCCAGTTTTGAATTGCAGCGATGGCTTTACTGCCAACGGGTAAAACTCTGGCTTTATCGCCTTTACCATGTCTGACTCTTAACGAAGCATCGCTCAGGTCAACATCGGCTAAATCCAAATCAACCAGCTCGCTTAAGCGCAAGCCGGATGAATAAAACAGCTCAAACATGGCAACGTCACGGATTTCTAAAATGGAGCTGGTTCCTGCATCCAATAAACCGGCAATTTGATCCACGTCCATGGTTTTGGGCAGTTTTCTGGGTTGTTTGGGTGCTTTAACGTATTCGGCCGGATTAATGGTGACTAATTGGTTTTTTAGCAAATAGGTGTAAAAACTGCGAATAGCCGACAATTCCCTTTGTAAGCTTGTGCTGGCAATGTTTTGACGATGGCGGTTAGCGATGTGGGAACGGATGTCGGCTTGCTTAACCTCAGCCCACTGAGTAATGCCTTTGTCATGGCAGAATTGGCTAAGGTTGTTTAAATCGCGTTGATAACTGCTGAGGGTGTGTTTGGAAGCGTGTATAAGGCGCAACTGGGTTAAATAATCTTCTAAGGCTGTCTGACCGGCTTTGTCGATCATGTTTGATGCAGCAATGAGATTAGGCGGGTGCCGATTAATTCGCTCATTTGGGTTAAAAACAGATTACCCATCGTGTAGTGAAAGCGCCCTTCCTCGCGGCTGCCAATGGCAAATATGCCGTCCAGTTCGGTAAAGGTCATCGGGATAATGGCGCAGGATTTAACTTCAAAAGCGAAATCACCAAATAAGATTCTGGCTTGTGCCAGGGTTGGTCGTCCGCATTTAGGTTGATTGCTGGCCATTTCTTTAACAAACGGTTCAAGATCTGCGCTGCCAGGGGCAATAAATAAATTGCCAATTGAGGCATCAGGGCATTCTTTTATAATCCGTAGCGCTACAAAGTCGGTTAAAAAATATTCCGATAGCACGATATCCAGATTGGCGACCAATTCTTCTAGGTTGGCCGCATCCAGCAGCGCCAAGGTGAGTTTGTGCATGCGGTTAAACGAGGTATCGTTATCGCGGGCGATGTCAATTAAAGCCGTTAACTGGCTTTCCATTTCATGATGTCGGCTGCGGAAGATTTCCAGTTGTTTGGAAATTAACGAAACGGCATTACCACTGGGGTGTGGAATGCTCATGTGTTCCAATAAGTGTAGGTGCTCGTTAAAAAATTCAGGATGTGCCTGCAAGTACGATTCGACTTGTTCCGCAGATAATGCGTTGATGGTTTCGGTCATAAGTTTATTTTTCCCTCAAATACAGAAATCGCCGGTCCAGTCATAAAAACGGGTGTGCCCCGCCCAGCCCAGCTAATACGCAGTTTGCCGCCGGGTAATTCGACGGTGACTGTGTTATCCAGCAAGCCTAGTTCTATGCCAACAACGGCGGCAGCACAAGCGCCACTGCCACAGGCCATTGTTTCTGCGGCACCGCGCTCATAAACCCGCAATTTAATCTGATCACGGGAAATGACTTGCATAAAACCAATATTAGCTCGTTCAGGGAAAATAGTATGCGATTCTAAAATTTTACCTAATTCGGCAACTGGCGCAGTATTAATGTCAGAAACCTGCAAAACCGCATGTGGATTGCCCATAGACACCGCACCAAACCGGATTTGTTCCTGATTTATCGTTGCGAGGTAGCTGTCAGCTTCTGCAAGCAACAAAGGAATTTCGGCGGGTTTATGTTTGGGTATGCCCATGTTGACGGTGATTTGGCCGTCTTGGTCAAAGCGTAATAATAATTGCCCTGCGTTGGTATCAACCAAAACTTCTTCTTTGGCAGATAAGCCCTGATCGCGCACAAAGCGCGCAAAACAACGGGCGCCATTACCGCATTGCGATACTTCACTGCCATCGGCGTTAAAAATACGGTATTTAAAATCTGCACTCGTGCTGGTTGGATTTTCAACTAACAACAGTTGATCAAAACCAATACCAAAATGCCGGTCAGCCAAGTTTTGGATTTGCTCAGGTGTTAAGGCAACCGGTTGCTTGATGGCGTCGATAACTACAAAATCATTACCCAGGCCGTGCATTTTAGTAAAGTTGATCATTTGCGATAAAACTATTTGATGTTGATTAAGATTAAGTTACGGCAGCACATGCTCGCCAGCCCAAAGTTGTGGAATGGTTTCGCGTTCTCTAACCAAGTGGATTTTAGAGCCATCCACCATAACCTCCGCTACTCTGGGTCTTGAATTATAGTTGGAACTCATAGAAAAACCATAAGCGCCGGATGATCTAATGGCCAATAAATCACCTTGCGCCAATTGTAACTCGCGGTCTTTACCTAAAAAATCACCGGTTTCGCATACTGGCCCGACTATATCCCAATGCTGCGGTTGAGCCTGACTTTGCTTATTAACAGGAATAATATTTTGCCAGGCGCTGTATAAAGAAGGCCTGACCAGATCATTCATGGCCGCATCGACGATGGCAAAGTTTTTATTGGCGGTGGGTTTTAGGTATTCCACTTGGGTGACTAAAATACCGGCGTTGCCCACAATGGCACGGCCTGGTTCCATCAGGATTTCAAAATTGGCATTGCCCAGTTTTTGCAATACTGCACTGATGTATTCAGCCGGTTCCGGCGGTTGTTCATCTTTATAACAAATACCCAAGCCACCACCTAAATCCAGATGATGCAACTGGATACCTTCGGCTTCCAGTTCAGCAACCAAATGTAATACCCGATCCAGGGCATCCAAAAATGGCCGGGTTTCGGTTAGCTGCGAGCCGATATGACAATCAATGCCGATGACTTTGATGTTTGGCATGGCGGCAGCGCGGCGGTATTCATGGATTGCTTCTTTTATATCAATGCCAAATTTATTTTCTTTTAAGCCGGTAGATATGTAGGGATGAGTTTTGGCATCTACATCGGGATTAACCCGAAATGATACTGGCGCAACCAAGCCCCATTGGCCGGCAATCTGATTAATGCGGTCTAACTCACCACTAACTTCGACATTAAAACAACGGATGCCTAATTTAAGGGCGGCCAGGATTTCATCTTCGCGTTTACCCACGCCGGAAAACACAATTTTATGCGGCTCGCCACCCGCTGCAATAACACGTTCCAGCTCGCCTAACGACACAATATCAAAACCGGAACCCAAGCGCGCCAGCACATTAAGCACGGCAAGATTGGAGTTGGCTTTTACGGCATAGCAGATTAAATGCGCTTGATCGCCAAAGGCCTGGTCAAACGCATACCAATGCCGTTCCAATGTTGCCCTGGAATAAATGTAAGTAGGGCTGCCGTATTGGTTGACTATGTCGCTAACTGCCACATCTTCAGCGTATAAATGATCGTTACGGTAATTAAAAAAATCCATAGTTATTATTTTTTAGTTGGTTGTTCTGGTTTGGCGGCGGGGGGCGGGGTGACTGGGACTGGCACTGTTTTGCCAGGCAAATACAATACCCCGGGTTGGCCGCAAGCTGTCAAGGAAAGGCTGATAAGCAGAAGTAAAAATTTAGCAAAGTTCATAGTAATCAGGGTTATTTTTGGGTTTAAGTAAAAAACCAGGCTTCACAAAACGCTATGATAAGCGGATTTTGTCCAAAAGGCATTAAACAACCGGCAATCTAACTAACGACTGGCTGTGCTGTGGCATGGTCGTTTTTTCCAGAACATTGGTTTGATAGAGCATTCAGTCTGCCATGAATTAAATATTTTGTTAAACGCCCAGTCAAAATCTGTAATAAGATAAGGCTAGTTTTTATTCTGATAGAGTAACGTCATGCGCCGCTATTTATTACTTAGTTTGCTAGCTTTGCCCGTATTTGCCGCGGAAGCCCCGCCGCCTAAACTGGAAGCTGTTCCAGAACCGCCAGAACCACCCATGCCGGTGCAAAGCGGGGAAAACATGGACGCGGATATTACGATCATCCGTAAAGGCAAAAACACCATTGAAGAATATCGCCGTGGCGGAAGGATTTACTTAATTAAAGTAAAGCCAGTGGTTGGCCCTGCTTATTATTTACGTGACAAAAACGGCGATGGCAAGATTGATGTTAACGATTTGCATCGTGGCTCCGATATTAATGTTTGGAAGATATTGGAATGGTAGTGCTGGCTAAGCCACTTCCGCCAGCAACTGCGCAATCATAGTTTCCGCCTGGCGCAAATAACCGCCGCCAAATAAATTGACATGATTGAGAATGTGGTAAAGGTTATAAAGCATTTTTCTGGTTTTATAACCTGACTTCAATGGGTATGCGTCAGCATACGCCGCATAAAAATCTGCACTAAAACCACCAAACAATTCGGTCATAGCCAGATCAGTTTCTCTGTCGCCATAATAACAAGCGGGATCAAAAATCACTGGATGCCCTTGCTTATCAACGGCTGCATTTCCACCCCATAAGTCGCCATGCAGTAATGATGGCTTGGGTTGTTCGTCAAAAAACTTATCCAACTCCTGACAAAGCTTGTGCCCTTGCGATTGCAGTTTTCCTGCGTAGCCATTTTTTGCGGCAAGCTCCAATTGAAAGCCCAGCCGATGTTCTCGCCAAAAATCCCGCCAATTGCTATTTTTGTTATTGATTTGTGGCGTGCTACCAATGGTGTTATCGCGCTGCCAGCCAAAATATGCCTGCGTTTTTAGATGTAATTGCGCCAGCTGTTGGCCCATTTGTGCTGATGATAACTTCGTGATTGTACCAAAATCAATAAATTCCAAAACCAAATAACTTTGCTCTGATGTTTGTCCATAAACAATTGGTTTTGGTACTTTAATGGTTTGGCTGGCGGCCAACTCCTGTAAGCCGGCAAATTCGGCTGCGAACATATCAGTTAACTGGGGCCGGTTTAGCTTAACAAAATAGCGCTGGTTAATTCCTTGCAAGCAAAAAGCCGAGTTAATGTCGCCACCGGCAATGGATCTTGCAGTTTGCAGATCAAACGCTTGTCCAGTTGCAGTTTGAATATGTTGGCAAATGGCTTTTAGTGATTCACAACTAAAGTGATCGTTTGTTTCAGATTTAATTTCAACTGACATGGTTTTGATTTTATTGCAACAGTAGACTATAACTAAATGGTTATACAAATATACCAGCCTTTCCCCAACTGGTATCTCATTCATAACCAAGGTAGCTATGAATAATAGTTTTTTATACAACGCTGGGCATCAAACGTTTAAATCATTAAAAAAACCAAGTCAACAAGGCTTTACTCTTATAGAACTGATTTTGGTAACTGTGCTGATTGGCACCTTATCTGCGATAGCTATACCCAAATTTGTTAACATGGCCAATGAAGCCGAGCAAGCCAGCGTAAAACAATTTATCGGTGCTTTAAATTCGGCGGCCACGATTGCATTTAGTAAGTTATTTCTGTGTGATCACTATCTGGCGGTTCAGCCAAATAAGTTTCACCTGGCAACTTTTGTTAGGGTTGATGGTAATCCAGCCATCGAATATGGCGAATGTCCCGAACCCTTTTCCAATGGCGCAGCGCATGCCTTGGATGTTATCTCGTTAAGACATGATTTAATGAATGACCCGGCTGCAGACATCATGGTTGATAATTACTGGGGTGGTGATCATATGAATTTTGTGACTAAAACCGGTCATACCATTGATATTATTTTTGACCCCAGCACACGAACGGTTAGTTGGACTGCCGATCCGGCTTATTGAGTTTAGATATTAACACTCTAACAACCCGATTTAAATCAGCTTGTATGGGCGAATTTATTAGCCTTTACCAGTACAAAGTACAAATAAATCAGACCTTAATAAATGTAATGCACAATAAATCATTTCTACATCATTAAATTAACTAAGTTAAATTGTGCCTGTTACTAAATACGCATTCTTTACCCTTGCAGGCTTAATTGCTGCCGCGTTTGGCGTGGCTAGTTATAGTTCGATGGGGTTAGTGATCCAATTTTTGCTTGGCAAACTGACGTATTCTACCTCTAACGGTGCGGCGTTATTTATGCTGGCCATGTGCAGCATTGCTGTCATCTTATTAATTCTAAATCCAAAACCCAATCGTTACACAAACAGCGCATTAATTGCCCTGCCCTCAATTTTGTTTATCGGATTTTTATTAAACGGCTTGGCAACAACTTATTATTTACGGCATTTTGATTTACCCTTTGGTGCCTATTTTTTACACTGGCGCGCGGGATTTAATTCCTATACATCCCCTTTCCATAGTCATATTGGCAAAGTAGCCATTGATTTTTTGGCCAGTTTATTAACATTGCCTACCACCAGCACCAGTTATGATATGGGCGGCGTATTTAGATCCGTTATTAACGACATTTATGCCGCAATACTAAGTTTATGTTTTGTGATGGGTTGTGTGGCTGCCATTTCAGCTTTGCCATCCGTAAAGTTGCGCTATGCGGGACATTCAGGCTTGCTAATCTTGTATCTGTGCACTGCCACGGCAGCGTTAAAAAACATGTTGGACGGTGGTTTTTTGGCGCAACCGGCTCCAGTGGCTTTAGTGGTGTGTGTGTTTTTAACACTGGCTCAAAATACTCAGCATTTATGTTATTTGTTAAATAAATATCGCTGGCCGGCATTGACGATTATTCTAATAGCTTTTTTACCGCAAATAATAGCTTCCGACGCCGGCTCAATGCCTAATCTTACCGAATTACTGGTTGCATTGGCGTTAGTGGGGTTTGTGCTGGTCATTAGCTTAAAACAGCCATTAGGTATTGCTGGTTTGTTAACCGGCCTGTATTTAATCTCAACCATTAGCATTGATGCGCGTTTTAGTCTGTGGCCTTTGTTGCAGCCACTAGCCCAGGATAGCAAAATAGTTCGCGTCGACAGTGCCGCCATGCAGCCAGTAACGGAACATGTTTCAGCTAATGAGTTGTACCGTCAATTAGGCGATTCAGCGTTTAAAACACATTGGTTACTTATTGATAACCAGCAGAAAGGCGCCAGGGAGTTGCTGTATTTTATTAAGCCGTTGAATTTGCAGGGCCGGCAAGGCAAATTTAAACTTGAGGCGGCATTTATGGATTTGCGAATGCGCCAATTACCGCAAAATCCTGAATGGCTGGCTTTGTATGCCCGTATTCGTGATGATATGCCGCCAGCGCGAATTGATGGCTTTGGTGATGTGTTTAGTCGCAACAACGCTTATGTATATACCCATGCCATCGCCAGAATGTTGACAGCCAGTGGGTTTAACGAATTTATTATGATGCCTGCCACTAGCACCAACGCCTTACCGGCAGAATTTTTAAATACACAATTTTAGCAGATTGAATACCTTGCTTTCTGCCACTTGCGTTAGCAAGTTCCGTAATAAGTTCTAACAAATCCAATCATTAAAACCAAAATTTAACCTGTAAAAAGTATACAATCCTCTTTCTAATTGAGAAAACGTAAAATACGTTAATTCGTCATGCCGGCAGGGATTGCCGGAATCCAGGTTACATGGATGAAACTAGTTTCTAAGCAAATTTTTGAGAAGCGCTTATTAACGGATATTGTTAAGAATACACTCATAATAATAAGCAGATAATGCAGGTGATTAAAGTTAGACCTGTATCGTTAAATGCAACTTTTAGGAAGGCAATGACATTTGATAATGTAAGACAAGATGTCCAATTTTTACTGTCGCCGGCAGAAATGCTGGCCGTCAGCCAGGAAATCAGTCTTAAGTTTTCTCCAAATGCAACCACGCCGTTAGCCAGCAATGAGCAGTCATTCGGCATAGCCTCGCACGCGCCTACTATCCAAGATAAGCACATAAACACGTTTGCTATTCCCGATAGTGATTTAGTTATTTCCGATCAAGAATTACAGGCCATTAGCAATAGCATTGCCCGAGATTACGCACCAGCACCGTCAACAGCAGTCTCTGAATTAGTCCTGTTACCAGTCGATCCAACCCATATTTATGCTTATTGGACGTTAACTGAAAGTAAGAATGCTCTAGCGTCTAAACCATTGCTGCTGCGCTTTTATTGGCGTCCCGATGCCCAAACCAAGCTGTCCAGCGTATGGTTTGATGTTGCAATTGATCCGCTCAAAGCCAGTCAGCAAGTTAACCTGCCTATTGATGACAGCAGCTATTCAGCAGCTATTGGTTACTTAAATTCTGATCATCAGTTTAAATCATTGGTTACTTCCAATGTGGCGAGTGTGCCAGTGGATTCCAGTAGAATTAAACTGACAGTTCCTGTGCCCGGTAAAGTTGAAAACGAATTAACCTGGCCTGTCAAACAACCCGCCCCGCCGTTGTTTGCGGAACCAGGCTGGTTTATAAAATTACACACCGATCATGCGATTGGCACGAATGCGCTGATCAATTTTGAGGTTATGGATAAGTTAAAGGCAAATGGCATCACCGTGGAATTAATTTCAGAACCTGATTTGACTAAACATTTGCCCATATGGTTAGCTCATGCATCTGGTAAAGGGTTGTAGGGTTTATGGCTAAAGGTTTTCTAAATATTGTTCTGCATGCACATCTGCCTTATGTCAGACATCCTGAACATGACAGTTTTTTTGAAGAAAACTGGCTGTTTGAAGCCATAACAGAATGCTACATTCCGTTAATTGGCATGCTGGACCGCTTGCAAACCGATGACATCAACTATCGGTTAACCTTGTCATTATCGCCGCCACTCATCACCATGTTGCGCGATGATTTATTACAAAGCCGGTATTTAAAACATTTAAACAAGCAGATTGAGCTGGCTGAAAAAGAAATTATCAGAACGCGTCAGCAACCACAATATCAAAAGCTGGCCAGGCTGTACCGGCGATTTTTTCTTAACACCCTAAAAACTTATCAAGAAACCTATCACGGCGATTTGTTATCGGCCTTCATTAAACATCAAGCCACCGGCAAACTGGAGCTGATTACCTGCGCCGCCACACATGGTTTTTTGCCGTTGTTAAACATTAGCGAAGCGGCTGTACGCAACCAGATTAATGTCGGCGTAGAAACCTTTAAAAGCCAGTTAGGTTTTGCGCCAAAAGGCTTCTGGTTGCCAGAATGTGGCTATTATCCAGGGCTGGAGACATTGCTAAAGGCGGCCGGCATCGGCTATTTTTTTGTGGATACCCATAGTTTATTGAATGCCAGTCCGCCCCAACCCAATGTATATGCGCCAGTGCAATGCGGCGATGGCATTGCTGCATTTGCCCGCGATCCAGAATCTTCACAACAGGTGTGGAGCTCAAAACAAGGCTATCCAGGCGATTATGATTACCGAGAATATTACCGCGACATCGGTTTTGATCTGGATTTTGATTATATATCGCCTTACATTTTAGACGGACACACCCGCAGCCAAACTGGAATTAAATACCACCGGGTTACTGGCGAAAATGATCAAAAAGCGCTTTACCAGCCTAAAATCGCACTGGCAAAAGCCAAGTTGCACGCGCAGGATTTTATAAGCAAACGGCAGCAGCAAATTGATGCGTTAAGCAGCAGCATGGACACGCCACCTATTATCACCGCACCTTATGATGCAGAATTATTTGGGCATTGGTGGTTTGAAGGGCCAATCTGGCTGGAACACGTCTTGCGCTTGGCCGGCAAAGAAAATAGTCAGATACAAACCATTACTTCCAGTAAGTATCTTCAGCAAAATCCAAATATAAACTCAGCCACTCCATCCGCATCCACCTGGGGCGACAAAGGCTATTCCAGTTATTGGATAAATGAAACCAACGCCTGGATTTATCCTTTTCTGCATCAAGCCAGCGCCCAAATGGAAAACTTTGTCGCCGAGTTGACAGGATTAACCTTAAGCCCAACACAAGAACGCGCCTTAAATCAAGCCGTAAGATCCATCTTGCTAGCCCAAGCCTCCGATTGGCCGTTTATAATGAAATCAGGAACCACCAGCGAATACGCCACCAAACGCGTTACCGATGCGTTAGCCAGATTTAATTATTTGTATGAGAGTGTCCGTACCGGCAAAATCGACGAACGTTACTTAGCTTCTTTGGAGTTTATGGATAAGATATTTCCGGGTATTAATTTTCGGGATTATGGGGTTTTGAAAATCGCAGAATCTACGCATCAAGGTAATCTAGGTCGGCCGGAATAAACCGGGATGAGCCTTAGCAAGGCTGGTCTTTCCGGCACGATGCTAAGCAACAACCTGAAAGTGTCGCAAGAGTGCAAAAGCACTAGCTGCAAGTGCACCAACAGCAACAATGATTGTCCATTTTTTGGCAGTGGAAAGTTCGGTACGCTGAACAACAATGTATGTTGCAGCTCCAGCGGAAACCGCAATCAGTATGCCTTTAGATATTGGATCCTGTAATACCTTCAACACATCGTTAGCAACGCTTGCAGCATTGTCAGGAGCGACATGATTGCTGACCAAATACTTCGTCAACTCTTCAGGAGTTGTAGTAGTTGAAAGTGAGCTAAGTTGCCACGCAGACTTTGCCACTGCATGGCCTGTAATGGTTTCACCTGCTACAGCTGCAATTCCTTTTGCCAATCTTTTATAGTCAATAGACTCAACTGGCTTTTGTTGATTTGTGGGTGAAGTCGCGATGATTATCGACTGACCAACTTGTGCGGAGTTTCTGAGCGCATCACCGATTGAAATGGCGATAGATCTTGGTAGCTCTTCTTTAGGTACTTCATCTGGCACTATTTTTGTGACCGAGTAAGGGCTTAGGTAATACGGTGTGTAGCTAGCGATTTTCATATAGCCTCTGGGAGAATTTGTAAATTAAGATTTCTCACACTTATATCTAGCTTTTAAAGTTATTTACCATTTTTCAGTCAGGAATGCAATTGAGTTATGTTTATATTGAGCTTGGCTTTTTAATTTCATAAAAATTGGCCTGGGATATGTTTGTGATGGTTTTTATACGGCCTTTGAAGCTGCTCTTAATCTGTGCCATAGCTGGAGGTTTCTAAGTGTTTGTTGAACCACTCATGTAATAGTAGATCGAAGTTTATAAATCGGTTACGAACCAACTATACTGATACTTCTACATTTAAGCACACCAATCGCCTGGTCAAATAACGAATAATATGAGTACTGCACCATGGTATTCACGTTAAATGTGATATGGTTGGCTAGCGTCTTGTATCAACTGGAAAGTCATTTTGGAAATGTTGATAATTTGTCTTGAGAAGACTCACCCAAGCACAGTCACAACTTTGTCATTTAAGATGACTATCCTTATATTAGCCGTAGCTTATTTCTTAGCTTTAGTCTAAATAAGCCAGAACCCCCTTCACCACTCAAGGACTTAAAATATGACCATGAAAAAATTTGTAATTAGCCATCCTAATGCACGTATTTTTGATGTTCCTAAGTTGGGTATGCAGAAGCAGGTGCTGATTGATGATTTTAAATGGTATTACATTCATTTACTGGGTCGGGACGAACGCTGTCGATCGCCTGTTTATGCTGGCGAGGCCTTGTCATTAGCTATTCGAGACCGGTTGATGGAGCGCTGGAAAGCTACGCATCACACTTACAAAAGCCAGGATTGCCGTCGGGCGTTTTATTTGTCGATGGAGTTTTTGATGGGGCGCACGTTAAGTAATGCCATGCTGAATTTGGGTATTACCGAAACGGTTAGCCAGTCAATGTACGACTTGGGCATTGCGATTGAGGAATTAACTGAAAGCGAACAGGATGCCGGTTTGGGCAATGGCGGCTTAGGTCGATTGGCGGCCTGTTTTATTGATAGTTGCGCTACTTTGCAATTGCCGGTGATAGGCTATGGTTTGCGTTATGAATACGGTATGTTTACGCAAACGATTGTCAATGGCGAACAGGTGGAAAAACCGGATCATTGGCTACGGTATGGTAATGTTTGGGAAATCGAACGCTTGGAATATTCAATTCCGGTTAAATTTGGCGGTCATACCGTTGTGCAAACATCGGAAGATGGTACTCAAAAAATTTGTTGGGTGGAAACCAGCGATGTGTTGGCAGTGCCTTATGATACGCCGATTCCTGGTTACCAGAACAATACGGTTAATTCATTGCGGCTATGGAAAGCGGTTGCCACCGAAGAGTTTAACTTGGATGAATTTAATGCCGGTGATTATACCGAATCGGTTGCCAATAAAATCACTGCTGAAAATATCACCATGGTTCTTTATCCCAACGATGCCAATGAAAACGGTAAAGAGTTAAGGTTACGCCAACAGTATTTTCTTGCTTCTGCCAGTTTACAGGATGTGGTATCGCACTGGGTTGGCTTGCATGGCAAGCATTTTGAGCACTTTGCCGAAAAAAGCTGTTTTCAGTTAAATGATACGCACCCGAGCATTGCCGTGGCCGAATTGATGCGAATTTTGATGGATGTCCATAATTTATCCTGGGATGCGGCTTGGCTTATAACCAGTAACTCGATGGCGTATACCAACCATACCTTATTGCCGGAAGCGTTGGAAACTTGGCCTGTTGTGTTGATGCAACGGCTACTGCCCAGGATAATGGAAATCATTTTTGCCATCAATGCCCACTTTTTAGCCGAAGTTTCCATCCATTACCCGGGAGATACTGACAGGTTGCGTCGTATGTCTATTATTGCGGAAGGTGCCGAACAGCGAGTCAGAATGGCACATTTGGCGATTGTGGGGAGTTTTTCAGTTAATGGCGTGGCCAGGTTGCATTCTCAATTATTGCAACTAGGTTTGTTTAAGGATTTTTATCAATTTTGGCCAAGTAAATTTAACAATAAAACCAATGGCGTCACACCCAGACGCTGGTTGGCGGCCTGTAATCCTGATTTGGCTGCATTGATTACTGAAACTATTGGCGATGGCTGGATTAGCGATTTGGATCAGCTAAAAAAACTGGAACCTTATGCAGAGGATCCAAAATTTAGATTACGTTGGCAAACCATCAAACAAGCAGCTAAACAGCGTTTGATTGATTTTAAAAAACAACATCATGACATCAATTTAAATGTAAACGCTTTGTTTGATGTGCAGGTTAAGCGTATTCATGAATACAAGCGGCAGCTGTTGAACGTGCTGCATGTTATTCATTTGTATAATTTAATTAAACAAGGTCGTACCGAGAATTGGGTACCTCGATGTGTGTTAATTGGTGGTAAAGCGGCTCCCGGTTATCGTATGGCAAAGACGATTATCAAATTAATCAATAACGTGTCTAACGTTATCCAAGCCGACCCAGAAATTGGCGATAAATTAAATTTGATGTTTTTGCCTGACTACCGCGTTTCTGCAATGGAAAAAATTTGTCCTGGTGCTGACCTTTCCGAGCAAATTTCTACTGCGGGTAAGGAGGCTTCCGGCACGGGCAATATGAAGTTAATGATGAATGGCGCGATTACCATTGGTACTCTGGACGGTGCGAATATCGAAATCCTTGAGCAAGTCGGTGATGATAACTTTTTTCTATTTGGTTTGACCGAGAAGGAGATTGAAAATCAGCTTAGCCACTATGATCCCATCGCTATTATTAATCAGGATGAGGACTTGCAGCATGTACTGCATTTGCTGGAATCAGGGCATTTTAATCAATTTGAGCCAGGTATTTTTGATGATTTAATTGCCTCAGTTAAAAGTCCTTATGATCCTTGGATGACGATTGCGGATTTCCGTAGTTACATTGATACGCAAAAACGCGTTGAGGAAGCTTATAGAGATCAGGATCGCTGGGTAAAAATGAGCATTATCAACTGTGCCAATAGCGGGCAGTTTTCCAGTGATAGAACAATTAAGGAATATAACCGTGAGATCTGGAAGCTAACCCCGCAGCCAGTTAAAATGTAGCGCTTAGTTTTGTTAACTGCCTTACCTGATTGGTTATTGCGCGCTGTATTGAGTATCAAAAATAGCTTTTGATACTCAATATCTAAGTTACTTATTTAATAAGGACGAGGCAAACTCATAGGCTTCTGGAAAATCGATTAGCGCAGGTTTTTCACCTTTTAAAATTTGTTCATACAAGCCAAATTGCACTTTGTATTTTAAATTGCCAATAGCTAACGCACCAAAACCTTTAAAGCTGCCATTGGAATACTGTAGTTCCTCAGCTGAAGAATGCAATTTAATACCCGCTATTCCGCTTGGCGGTACAGCGTTTGTATCACAGGCCATTAATAAATTCTCAGCACCATCCAGTTCTTCTTTATCCAGTATTCGAATGCCAGCACGAGCGGCACAAATGACTATTTCAGCATCCTTCAGCACAGCTTTTTTCTCCTCGTGCGTTTGCGCGGAAACCCATTCAACCTTGGTTTTGTAGCGTTCGCAAAATCCTATTGCCACTCGTTGATCATCATCTGCAGTTAAATGGCATAATTTTGTGATGGCCCCCAGTTTTGTAGCCAGCGATGCGGTGCACAAGCCGACCGGTCCTGTGCCAAATACGGCTACTTTTCTTCCCATTAAACCTGTACCGTATTGTTTTTGCATGGCTTGTTCAACTAAAGCCACCACGCTGGCTGATGTGGTGTAGGCTCCATTTGGATCAGCAAATACGCCGATTTGAAAATCACCAACCATGGCGTTTTTAGCTTTTTGAAACATGTCGGTTGCTAAGTGCACGTCTCGGCCACCTATAAAAATGCCTGTGTCATTAAATCTTTTTGGCGGACGGGAAAAAATCGCATCTTGAACAATGTTTGCCACTCCGTCTGGCCGAATTTCTGTAAAGGGCACAACCATATCAAATCCTGCATCCGCAGCAATGGTTACGTCAAAAGCACTAACGTGCGTACCACTTGTTATAAAGTACAAAATTCGTTTCGACATTGGTATTTCCTCATGTTAAATATCGTGGGGCTTAGGCTAAATGTAGTTGATTTTCTTGATTTAGTGCCCTTTTAACCGAAATTATTTTTGATTATTACAAATTGTGATTTCAGGCTTACAATATGCCACCTTAAGGAATTCTGGATTTTATCAAGACCAAGCCCATGTCTCTAATTTTGAAAGTAATCTCATTCAAAAATCAGCCATACCAAGAGCATAAGCAGATTACAATTGATCGCTATGGCGGAACAATCGGTCGTTCAGAAAATTGTGCTTTATGTTTGCCTGATCCAGAAAAGTTTGTATCCAGGCATCACGCCACCATCAAATATAGCAATGGTAATTATTTTATAACTGACTGCAGTTTAAGTGGTACGTTTATAAATAGACAAAAATTGCCTTTACTTAATAAATCCCAGCAATTATTTAACAATAGCAATTTAACAATTGGCGACTATCAACTGTCTGTTGTCATTACAGATGAGCCAGCCGAAGCAGCGGATTTAAGAGTTTTTAACGCGTTTTCTAACAACTCCCCTGCTACAACAAACAAAGCTGACTTAACCGATCAGCTCGATTCTGATATTTATGACATTACGCCTGAATTTGCTTCTGATAGTGAGATAATTCCCGAACAGCCCGATTTTCAACCCGGAGAGCCTGATCTTTTTGATGAGTTTTTAAAGGGTGCGGAGCTGAGTTCTTTAGATATACAAACCACCGATTCCGCTAAAACGATGCAAAAAGTGGGGCAAATGTTTAGGGCTATGGTTAAGGGGTCTGTTGCTGTTTTAAGAAGCAGGGCTGAATTTAAAAGTTTTTTCCATGTTACGCGTACAATTTTGACGCCTGTTAATAATAATCCGCTAAAAGCCGTTGTCTCAATCAACACCATTCTTAAGCAATTACTGCAAGATGAGATTGTTGAAGACTTGGATTCTGTGGGCGCTATTGAGCAGGGTTTTTGCGATGTTATCGATCACCAGTTAGCTATGCAGGCTGGTATTCAGGCTGCACTTCAACATATTTTACAATCTTTTGATCCAGAAAAAGTGGAACAGCAGTTTAATAAGGGTGTGCATCTAACCAAGCAGTCAAAATGTTGGCAATATTATAAAGCTGAATTTCCTCAAATTTCTAAATCTGCAGTTGAGAATTTCTTTGGAGATGAGTTTGCCGAAGCGTATGAAAATCAAATGAGAATATTGATAACGATGCGCAATAAAAAGTAGTTTTGTGTGTTTTCCGTTAGTCAAATTGTAAGTTTGATTGTATCTGATACAATCAAAAGCAACTAGATTGTTCTGCAATAGGAAATTTTGATGTGAATAGTGAAGATGTTGAGGCTGATTCGGATTTCGAATCTGTAGCAGTCCGCAGTGTTCCAAGTGTTGCTCAAAAAATATCCCCTCATCTGCCATTAGTAAGGGGTGCTCAATCAAGTGATTTCTTGTCGATTGGGGATGTGCTCAAAGATCGCTTTATTTTGGTGGATGATTTGGGTGAAGGCGGTATGGGCATGGTTTTTAAAGCCTTGGATAAACGCAAGCAAGAAGCTGAGGATAATGATCCTTTTGTGGCTATAAAAGTCTTGCGACCTGAAATGTCGGCTGATCAAAAACTTTTTGTTGCCTTACAAAGAGAAACCAAACGAGCTCAACAGCTTTCTCATCCCAATATCATTAGGGTTTATGATTTCGATCGGGATGGTAGTCATGTCTTTATGTCTATGGAGTATCTGACTGGTCAAACGCTTTCCAAACTGATTAAAACATCTTCTCCAATGCCCTTTGCTCAAGCTTGGCCAATAATTGAAGCCATGGGCACAGCACTTGCCTGTGCTCATCAAAATCAAATAGTGCATTGTGATTTTAAACCGAGTAACGTTTTTATAAAAAATGACGGTACAGTCAAGATTCTTGACTTCGGCATTGCTTCCAAGTTTAACGCTAACGGTAATGAGGATGATGGTGATAGAACCCGTTATAATCCAAGGGGTTTAGGCGCATTGACGGAAGCTTATGCCAGCCTGGAAATGCTAAAAGGCACTGAGTCTCCTGATCCTAGTGATGATATTTATGCGTTTGGTTGTGTTATTTATCAATTACTTACTGGAAAGCATCCATTTTCAATGTTATCTGCTAAGCAGGTTTTTGAATTTAATCAGGATCCGCAAAATAAACTGCGTAAGCTTTTGCCAACCCCCATTCCAGGCTTGCCAGCCAGACAGATGGATGCCTTGCTAAAAGCATTGAGCTTAGAGCGTTCAACTCGAATTAAAACTATTGACGAGTTGCTTGGTATTTTAAATGTTGCCCGTATTCCTTCCAGAAACAGACATATTTTATCGAGTATTGCGCTTTGTACTATTTTAGGTACTGTCGTCTGGTATAACCGTGATTTGTTAACAACCCAGCATGAGGTTCCAAAAAACCTTCAAGACCGTGTTGAAAAGCCAGTGCCAAGCAAACCCGCCGATGATGTTATTGAGCATTTTGCTAATAGAACTGAGCCAAATCCGATTGAAAACAAACAGGTTTTACCTGATAACACCGGACAGTTGGTTAAATTATTTGCCTTAAAGCCCAGTTATAAAATTGGTGAGCAACTTTTGTTGAAGTTTACTTTAAATAAGCCCATGTATGTGAGAATGGTACATAGAGGCGCAAAAGGCAAAATCAGCGATTTGCTGCCAAATCCGTTCCAACCGATGGTTTTATTAAAAGCAAATCATGATTATTTTTTACCATCCAAAGGCGCCAAGTACAGTATCGATATAGAAGGGCCTGTTGGTATGGATTCAGTAACCATCTTTGCAAGTGAAACCCCCATCGCCTCCGCAACTAAGTTGCTCGATAACGATGGTTTGCCCACATCTCAGGCCAAAAGCCTGTATTCATGGAATCAAATTCACTTTAACATTGTGCATTAATTAGTGATTACAACTGATTAACATCAGTCTATTCACAGATAAAATGATTTTTGTAATCTTCAATTGAGCGCAGAATGACTTCATGCGCTTCGTCACGACCGTATACCTGCGTAATTTCACAGGCATTCACTTCGCTGGGCAGATGTTTGTAGGTTAAAAAATAATGTTTTAACCGGTTTATGTAGGATTCCGGGCAATCAGACAGGTCATACCATTGCCTATAAAACTCATCACCTTTCATAACCGCAATAATCTTGTCGTCCGCCTCGCCACCGTCCAATAATCTGAACCCGCCAATAGGTATTGCCTGTAGTAAAATGTCGCCGTGAGTAACGCTACGTTCGCTTAAAACGCAAATATCCAAAGGATCTCCATCGCCTTTATCAACTTGTCTACCAGACATGGTTGCTGCATACTCCGCGACTTTTTCGGCGCAATAGGTTTGGGGAATGAATCCATAAAGGGTTGGAATCATATTGGAAAATTTTTGTGGACGATCAATTTTTAAATAGCCGCTATCTTTATCAATTTCGTACTTAACGGTGTCTGACGGCACAATTTCTATAAATGCCGTAACTATACTGGGAAGGTTATCTCCTGGATTGATTCCGTGCCAGGGGTGAGCTTTATGTTGTATATTCATGAGTATTATTCAGTTGATTTAGCTGGAGTTTTATTTTCCAGGGACTAGGTTTATACCGATATGCTGGCTTTAATGTGCTCATGTGCCTGATAACCATCCAACTCAAAGTCTTCATATTGGTATGAAAATATAGAGTCTGGATTTCGTCGCATATTTAAAGTCGGTAGACTATAGGGTTTACGTGTTATTTGTAGTTTAGCTTGTTCCAGATGATTGAGGTAAAGGTGAACATCGCCACCTGTCCAAATAAATTCACCTGCGCTTAGTCCGGTTTGTTGTGCAACCATGTGGGTTAACAATGCGTAGCTGGCTATGTTAAACGGCAGTCCAATAAACGTGTCGCAACTACGTTGATATAACTGACAGGACAACTTGCCATCTGCAACATAAAATTGAAAAAAAGCATGGCAAGGCGCTAAAGCCATTTTTCCTGATTTTACGTTTTCCTGTGGGCTGACACTTTCATTGGGCAGGTCGGCCACATTCCAGGCAGACACGATGATTCTTCGACTGTTAGGATTGGTTTTTAATTGATCGATCACTTGAGCTAACTGGTCTATACAATGTCCGTCCGCTGTTGGCCAGGAGCGCCATTGTTTGCCATAAACAGGCCCAAGATCCCCATTTTCATCAGCCCACTCATTCCATATGTTTACGTTATGCTCATGCAGATAGGCAATATTGGTATCACATTTCAGAAACCATAACAGTTCATGAATAATTGATTTCAAGTGGATTTTTTTGGTTGTAACCAAGGGAAAGCCATCTTGTAAATTAAAGCGCATTTGGTGACCAAATATGGATAAGGTACCGCTACCTGTCCTGTCACCTTTAAGAGTGCCCTCTTGTAATATTTTGTCAAGCAAGGCTAGATATTGCTTCATGCTTTTTGTCGGTATGCCAAGAAGATTAAAAAACCACCTATGAGTATCATCGGTGTTGATAGTATTTGCCCCATGGTTACCCAATCCAAGGCAACATAGCCTAAATGGGCGTCAGGCATTCTAAAGAACTCAATAAAAAACCGAAAGCAGCCATATATCATCAATGCCATTCCTGTTGCTGCCATGGTTGGTCTTTGTTTTTTGGTGTATAGCCAAAGTATAACAAATAAAACCAGGCCTTCCAGAAAAGCTTCGTAGAGTTGGGAAGGGTGTCTGGGTAATTCACCACCATTAGGAAAAATCATAGCCCAAGGGACGTCAGTTGGCCTGCCCCAAAGTTCCGAGTTAATGAAATTACCTAGTCTACCCGCGCCTAGTCCTATGGGCGCTAACGGAGCGATAATGTCAGTTAGTTGAAACATGGTGCAGTTCTGCTTTTTAGCAAACAACCACATTGCTATAAATACACCTAACATGCCACCATGAAAAGACATGCCGCCTTGCCATATTTTAAATAGCATAATTGGGTTATGTATAAACTGACTAAAATTATAAAATAAAATATAGCCAATTCTGCCACCCAAAATCACCCCCAATGCGCCATAGGTTACTAAATCCTCAATGGCTTCCGGTTTAATACATGACCAGGGCTGTTCTGCTCTTTTTTTACCTAAAATCCACACTGCAGCAAATCCAATTAAATACATTAATCCATACCAATGTATTTTTACTGGACCTAATGCGATGGCAATAGGATCAATTTGTGGATAGGTTATCATTGTTATACATCCAAATTGTTAACGTCCAAGGCGTTCTTAACTATGAAGTCACGACGTGGCTCAACGACATCACCCATTAGGGTAGTAAATATTTCATCTGCGGCGATAGCATCTTCAATTCTAACTTGTAACAGCCTGCGGTTGTTTGAATCCAAGGTGGTTTCCCACAGCTGCTCAGGGTTCATTTCACCCAGACCTTTATATCGTTGAATTTGCTGCCCTTTTTTGACTTCTTTCATCATCCATTCAAAAGCATCTTTAAATGTGACTATAGCTTGAGAACGCTCGCCCATTTGTATGTATGAATTCTCGCCAAACATTCCGGCGGTGTCTTGCGCGTATTGGGCTATTTTTTGATAATCCTTACTGTTAAAGAAGCTGGATTGTAAAACAAATGTTTTAGTTATGCCGTGCAGATATTTACTAACCACAACTGAAAAATCATTACTGCCTTTGTAATCCAATTGGATTGAATATCTCGCTTTGCTGCACAACAGCAATTGTTGTTCAATCTTGGCAAACCAGGCGGTTAGTGATTGTGCATTATTTCTATGACTTTCGTTCAACAGCTCTACCGTTGTTAACTGTTCTAAAAAGACATCATCGTAACGTCTGGTTAGTCTGTTAAGAATGCTCGCAACGCCCGTATAGTCTTTGGCCAGTTTTTCTAAACCTTGACCTTGAATAGGTGGCGTTGATTCATCAGTAAACAACAGGGCTTTATCCAAAGCCAGCTGAATTAAATATTCAAATAACTGATTATCATCTTTTACATAATGTTCTTGTTTGCCTTTTTTAACTTTATATAACGGCGGCTGTGCAATGTAGATATAGCCTTTTTCTACAATCTCAGGCAATTGTCTGTAAAAGAAAGTAAGCAAAAGCGTTCTGATGTGCGAGCCATCAACGTCCGCATCTGTCATGATGATAATGCGGTGATAACGCAGTTTGGCCAGATTATATTCATCCTTTCCTATGCCGCAGCCTAATGCAGTAATCAGTGTGCCAACTTCTTCAGATGAAATCATTTTATCAAAGCGGGCTTTTTCAACGTTTAAGATTTTACCTTTTAACGGCAGTATTGCTTGAGTGCGGCGATCCCGGCCTTGTTTGGCTGAACCGCCCGCAGAATCCCCTTCCACTAGGAATAATTCTGATAATGCGGGATCCTTTTCCTGGCAGTCAGCTAACTTACCTGGCAGGCCTGCAATATCCAATGTGGTTTTACGACGGGTCATTTCACGGGCTTTACGTGCGGCTTCTCTGGCCCTTGCTGCGTCAACTATCTTACCGACAATTGTTTTGGCTATTTGCGGACGCTCCAGCAAAAATTCATGCAGTTTTTCTGACATGGTTGATTCAACCAATGGCTTTACTTCAGACGACACGAGCTTGTCTTTTGTTTGTGATGAAAATTTGGGATCAGGCACCTTAACTGACAAAACCGCTGTTAACCCTTCCCTCGCGTCATCACCCGTTGTCTGGACTTTTTCTTTTTTAGCTAAACCGCTGGATTCGATGTATTGGTTTATTGTGCGGGTTAAAGCGCCTCTAAAGCCCGCTAGATGACTACCACCGTCGCGTTGCGGAATGTTGTTGGTGTAACAAAAAACATTCTCCTGGTAGGAATCGTTCCATTGCATGGCAATTTCAACTACAACACCTTCTTTTTCTGCCACAAAATGAAATACTTCTGCAAATAACGGGGTTTTGTTTTTATTTAAATGTTCAACAAAGGCGCTGATTCCACCTTCAAACTCAAATACATCCTGTTTATCGGTGCGTTCGTCTTCCAAGCTAATTCTGACGCCTGAATTTAAAAACGATAACTCTCTTAAGCGCTTAGCTAAAATATCGTAATGAAATTCAACGTCTGTAAATGTCTTAGAGCTGGGTTTAAAGTTAATCAATGTTCCAGTGCCTTCAGCTGGACCAACGGCTGCTAAAGGCGCTACAGGTTCGCCCATAAGATACTTTTGCTTATGCAGCTGGCCATTTTTTCTAATTTCTAAATTAAGCTCTTCAGATAAGGCATTTACTACTGACACACCTACTCCGTGCAATCCACCAGATACCTTGTAAGCGTTATCATCAAACTTCCCACCCGCATGCAGTACAGTCATAATAACTTCTGCGGCTGATCTGCCCTCTTCTTCATGGATATCAACAGGGATGCCTCGACCATCATCAGATACCGACACAGAGCCGTTGCTATGGATAACTACACGTACATCTTTGCAATAGCCAGCTAACGCTTCGTCTATTGAGTTATCGACTACTTCAAACACCATATGATGCAATCCTGAGCCGTCATCGGTATCGCCTATATACATACCCGGTCTTTTTCTAACTGCGTCTAAACCTTTTAATACTTGTATGTTGGTACTATCGTATTGGTCAATATTTTCACTCATATATACATCCAGTTTTGTTGTTGCACATGTTCCACGTGGAACACTATTGTTGTTTTATTTCGCCATGTTCCATGTGGAACATTTTAAAATGTTCGAGTTGGCATAAGTTTCCCATTTCTGATATATCTGTAGTTGTAATAAATACTTGGCATTTGAGAGAATCAAGAAATGCTAACAACTTAGCACGGTTGTCCTGATCCAACTCAGCAATAAGGTCATCAATCAAAATAGAAGCAGAATTGTTATCTCTTTGGTTTAGTAATTGTATCTGAGCAAGTTTTAAGCTGATGATAATTAACTTTAACTGCCCACGGGAGACAAAATCCTTTGCTAGTTGATTGTTAATAAGTAATTGAAAATCTGCCCGATGTGGTCCGCTATGAGTAAATCCATAGCGAAGGTCTTTTTCAATGTCGTCAAGCAACACCTGTTGAAAAGGTTTCTGCATATCCCAGCCAGGAATAAAGTTGATCTCAAATGAATAAGCAGAAAGAAACCAGGTGAGAATTTCATTAAATATTGGGGTAAAGCGTTCTAAATAAAGCTTGCGGAAATCATTAACGATTGTACCGTAGTAAACTAATTCTTTATTCCATACATTAATCTGAGTAATAGCTTTGGTCTTTAAATAGGAGTTACGCTGAGACAGTGCTTTTTTAAATTTACGCCAAGCGGGTAAAAACTCGGTAAACTCGTTAAATACTCCCCAATCTAAAAATTCCCGTCGGAAGCTGGAGCCAGCATCGAGCAACTCATAGCTTTTAGGATAAATAATTTGAAGTGGCAGAATATAGGCCAGGGTGGATTTAAGTTGCTCGTTTTGTTGGTTAATCCGTATTTCCATAGATTTACCATTAAGGCTAACGCCTAGCTGATTTAAATTGCCAGAAGTTTGTTGTTTTAAAGCTGATACGACCAGGCATTCTTGGCCAATTTGAATAACTGGTTTGATAGAGGCTAAACGAAATGATTTTGCACGGCCTAAAATAAAAATAGCTTCAAGCAAAGCGCTTTTGCCACTACCATTTGGACCGCAAATAAAATTAATGGCAGGTGAGGGTTCAATGGTCAGTTTATTTATGTTTCGGACAGAAATAACATCAACCTTAATCAAGCTCATACTGATAGTTATAATCTCATCGGCATGACAATGTATTTATAAGAGGATTCCGTCGGCTCATCGATAAAACAGGTACTTGCGTTGACAGCTATTGTTAAAACGGCAATTTCAGAATCTAAGTTAGAAACCGCATCCAGAATATACTGCGCATTGAATGCAATAGAAATCGGGTCACCTGAATATTCAATTGCTATTTCTTCTTCCGCTTCATCGTGTTCAGGATTGTGAGTGCTTATTTTTAAACTATCAGCGTTAATGTCAAAAACTACACCTCTAATTTTTTCATTAGAAAGAATAGCGACACGAGTTAGGGCTTCTTTTAAAGAATTCTTTTGAATAAAAATTTGATTTGCCAAAGTCAGGATATTTGGAATCAACCAGTTTTGCAGAAAAAATCAAATTATTGATAAAAAATCGAATGTTGTTACTTGAGAATTCAACGTTTAATTCAGCTTCGTCATCATCAATTAGTTTTGACAGCTCAAGAACGCCTTTACGTGGCAAAATAATGCGAGTTTCCACGCCAGTGACGACATCTAAAACATCTTCGTAAATTGACAGCCGATGGCCATCAGAAGCCACCAGTTTTAGTTTTGAATTGGAGATATGTAACAATAAACCATTTAAATAATATCTGACATCCTGGTTGGCCATACAAAAAGTGGTTTTTTCCAGGGCCTTTTTTAATTTACCGGCATTGATGGTAAATTGTTGATCAAAATCGCTTACAACAAACTCTGGGTAGTTATCGGCTGGCAAACAACTTAAAGAAAACCGGCTGCGTCCAGATAAAATTTTGGCTTTATCTTGGGATTGTTCAAATTTTATTTCCGAATTAGCAGGTAATAATCGGCAAATATCTAAAAATTTCCTGGCTGGCACAGTAATAGAGCCATCTTCAGTATTCGGCGTTTTTAGATTAGTTATAATTTGTATTTCAAGATCTGTGCCCGTTAACTTTAAATTGCCGCCATCAATTTCTATCAGAACATTAGAAAGAATAGGCATTGTCTGACGCTTTTCAATAACGCTGACAATTTTTTGTAACGGTAACAATAAGTCATCTCTATTGATTGTAAATTTCATATTAGAAAAATTATCTATATTTTTTAACGGGTTAGTAAAACAAATATCAATAAACTTTTAATGAGATAGGTTTAGATATTTGTTTGAGTATTAATCGTTGGCAGGCTAGTGGGATAACGTTCTCAACAAGTTGGAATAATCCTCGGCCATTTTAATATCACTCTCTTTTAATTCTTGAATTCGTTTACAGGCGTTCATGACAGTTGTGTGATCGCGACCACCAAAAGCATCGCCAATTTCCGGAAAACTATGCGAAGTTAATTCCCTTGCCAAGCACATTGCCACTTGTCTCGGTCTGGTAATGGATTGCCTTCTGTTTTTGGAAGACAAGTCAACTACTCGAATTTTAAAATATTCAGCAACGGTTTTTTGGATGTTATCAATGTTAACCAACTTATCCTGCAAGGAAATCAAATCATGCAGCGCTTCTTTGGTAAAATCGGTGGTAATTTCGCGTCCGGTAAATTGAGCGTTAGCAATTACCCGTCTTAATGCACCTTCTAAGTCCCTAACGTTGGATGGAATGCGTTTGGCAATAAAAAATGCCACATCCTGAGGCAATTCCACATTAGCTAAAGCGGCTTTCTTCATAAGAATTGCGGCTCTGGTTTCCATGTCAGGCGGCTCAATTGACACTGGCAAGCCCCAACCAAATCTGGATTTTAGTCTATCCTCAAGTCCCACAATTTCTTTAGGGTATTTGTCGCAGGTTAAGACGACTTGGTGCTTTTTTTCCAAGAGCGTATTAAACGTGTGAAAAAATTCTTCTTGTGATCGTTCTTTGCCAGCAAAAAACTGTATGTCATCAATTAAAAGTACGTCTACACCTCGATAAAAATCTTTGAATGTGTTGATAGTATTCTGCTGTAACGCTTTAACCATATCCTGAACAAATTTTTCAGAATGCAGATATATAATAGTTGCTGAGGGATTTTTTTGGAGCACGGCATTCCCGATAGCGTGCATCAAATGCGTTTTTCCCAAGCCGGAACTGCCATAAATTAACAGCGGGTTGTAAGCTTTTCCAGTGTTTTCAGATACTTGAATGGAAGCGGCTTTTGCAAGCTGGTTGGATTTACCTTCAACAAAGTTATCAAAAGTAAACGCTTTATTAAGAAAGTTAGGAATATTTTTTTTGGTATCCGTCGGCTTTGCTAATTTAGCGGCGGTCGGTACAACAGTATTTTTAGTACCGATTTCCAGATGTACAGCCAGATTGCCATTTGAGAATTCGGTGATTGCGTCTTTGATTTTACTTAAATGGTGCTCCTTAACCCAATCCAAAACAAATCGATTTGGGGCTAAAAGCTTTAAATTATCAATGCTTTCAATGGCTTGAAGAGGTCTTATCCAGGTGCTGAAATCAGAACCAGGGATGTCGTTTTCAAGTTTTTTCAGGCAGGTATTCCAGATTTCGCTCATTGCAGTCGATTATTTTATTTTTGGTTAACTTAAAGAGTTATAAGCTTTTCGTACTATACATTAATATGAAGATGCTCTACAGAATTGACAGTTCATACTTATTATTTTATCATCCATAGTCTTTTTTATCCGTTTTTGTTAACTCAAAATTAATCCAGGCATTTAAGTATCATGAAAAGAACATACCAACCAAGCAAAATTAAACGTGCAAGAACTCACGGCTTTAGATCAAGAATGGCTACTGTTGGTGGCCGTAAGGTGCTAAGTGCTCGTAGAGCAAAGGGTCGCGCTAAATTAACAGTTTAGTTGTCGGTTCTGGTTACTTACAGTTTTCCCTCTCAGTTAAGGTTAAAAAAACCAGCTGAATTTAAAAAAGTTTTTGCTAAGCCGGTCAAATCAAGTGATCAATATT
>Ga0208264_1000192_pt1 | contig 26879 bp, 16 predicted proteins | sample LakWasMet31_HOW6_2_FD_183873 | JGI IMG/M metagenome (GOLD analysis project Ga0208264, IMG submission 183873) | Freshwater sediment methanotrophic microbial communities from Lake Washington under simulated oxygen tension - Sediment Metagenome... | ecosystem: Environmental > Aquatic > Freshwater >... | reverse complement strand
TCTACGCAATCTCCAACTCCAGGGCTTCCGGCTCCGAAACCTTCGCTTCTTCCGGCAGCATCCACGCCTGCAGAACCTCCGCCACCATACGCGCGTTTTCATGATTCAACATGCTGATATGGTCTCCGGGCGTATGAGCGTGCACCACCGGACGCCGTGACAGCAGCTTCCACTGGCTGACAACGCGGCTCAGAGGCTGCGGTTCTCCCTCCTCGCCTCTCTCCAGGGCCTGAATAAACAGCAGTTGCTCCACCTGACTGCCATCCGGCTGATACGTCATGCGGAACTGGTTCTTGAAGATGTCGAGCAAGCCGCGCACGATGAATACGCCGGCATCTTCCCGCACCAGACCCAAGTCCACCAGATAAGGCTTGATCAGATGAAGTTGCGCCTCCTCGGCTAATCCGGCTAGATCCTCCGCATTGATCGCGATGTCTCGGCCGAAAGCGTGACCCATGACCCTGAGAGCCTGGACGATGAGCTCCGCGTCGGAGGCGTCTACCCCGGAAGGTATGCCCGCATCCAGGAGCGCCACGAATCCGACCTGCCGGCCGGACGCTTCCAAACGTCTGCCCATCTCGAACGCCACGCTTCCTCCTAAAGAGTGGCCTGCCAGGTAATACGGCCCCTCGGGCTGGGTTTGTAAGACAAGATCGACGTAATAAGCGGCCATCTCCTCGATGCTGGCGTGAGGCGCAGTTTGCCCGTCCATCCCTTTAGCCTGGAAGGCGTAAACCGGATGCCCGCCCCCCATAGCCGCCGCCAAATGGTAGAGATAGTGACATTGTCCTCCCACGCCGGGCACACAAAACAGGGCCGGACCAGATCCTGTGGCGCGGAGCGGAACGAGAGGCTCCCACATTGCATCGGCGGAGTCGTCCGCAATCAGGCGCGCCAATTGCTCGATGGTCGGTGCCTTGAACAAGGCCGCCAGAGGCAGCTGCTTGCCGAGTTCGGCGTCAATTCTCGCCATCAGTTGCACGGCCAGCAGCGAATGTCCGCCCAGCTCGAAGAAATTGTCATCGATACTCACCTCGTCGAGCTTGAACAGCGACTGCCAAAGCCTGAGCATCTGCAACTCGTACCGATTCCGCGGAGCCACGGCGACTTTGCCGTCCGCCAGGCCCGCATCCGCCGGCAGCGCCTTGCGGTCAAGCTTGCCGTTCGGTGTCAGAGGCAGCGCTTCCAGCCATACATAAGCTGTCGGCACCATGTACTCCGGCAGATGGTCCTGTAAATGCCGCCGCAGAAGATCTGCCGCGATAGGCTCGTCGGCGGTGTAGTAGGCCGCAAGCCTCAGGTCGCCCGCGCCGCTCGCGCGCGCCAGCACTACCGCCTCGCGCACGCCCGGACAGCCCACCAATTGCGCCTCGATTTCGCCCAGCTCGATGCGGAAACCACGGATCTTGACCTGGAAATCGTTGCGACCGAGGAATTCAATGGTGCCGTCCGGCAGCCAGCGCCCCAGGTCGCCGGTCCGGTAGAGACGCGCGCCCGCTGGTCCGAATGGGTCCGGCACGAAGCGTTCCGCGGTCAGTTCCGGACGATCCAGATAGCCCCGCGCCAGCCCGGCGCCGCCCACGTATAATTCGCCCGCCACCCCGATCGGAACCGGCGCGAAGGTAGAATCCAGCAGGTAGGCGCGGGTGTTGGCAATGGGCCGGCCAATCGGCGGCAGCCCTTCCCTCCCCGCCGGCACCCAACAGGAGGTCGAAACGACGCTGTTCTCGGTGGGGCCGTAGTTGTTGACCAGTTCGAACGGCAGACCGGCCGGCGGATAACCGTGCAACTGGTCGCCGCCCGTCAGCAGGCAGCGTAGGGCAAGATGCTCGGGCCAAGGCGTGGCCAGCATCAGTTCGGCGAGGGGCGTTGGCATGAACGACACGGTGATGCGGTCGTCGGCCAGCTTCCGCCATAGCGCCTCCGGCTGACCCAGCAATTCCGGCCGGATCAGGTGCAGACTCGCGCCCGCCAGAAGGTAGGGCCAGGTTTCCCAGGCACTCGCATCGAAAGCCAGGCCGGCCAATTGGGTGGCCCGATCGGCGGCGCTCACCTTAAACCGCAGGTTGTGCCAGGACGCCAGGTTTACCGCCCCGGCGTGAGGTACCGCCACGCTCTTCGGCGCACCGGTGGAGCCGGAGGTATAGATAACGTAGGCGAGATTTTGGGGAACCGTCCGGCCGTCAAGATTCACCGAGTTCTCCTGTGCAATCGTCGCCCAGTCACGGTCCAGACAGAAAGTGACGGGATGGTAAGGCAGATCATCCAGTAGCGTTGCCTGGGTCAGCAGCACGGCGGCGCCGCTGTCGGCCAGCATAAAATCCAGCCGCTCCTTCGGATAGGCCGGGTCCAGCGGCACATAGGCGCCGCCCGCCTTCAGCACAGCAAGGAGCCCCACCACCACCTCGACACTCCGCTCCAGGCACAGCGCCACTCGCGTCTCAGGCCCCACGCCCAAGCTGCGCAGGTAGTGCGCCAGCCGATTGGCCCGGGCGTTGAGCTCGGCGTAGGTCAAGCGGATATCGGCATAGACCAACGCCGTTGCATCCGGGGCGTTGCGGACTTGCGCCTCGAACAACTCGTGGATGCAGCGATCCTGAGCATAGGCCGCCGAGGTGGCGTTCCACGCTTCCAGCAGCATGCCCCGTTCCTCCTGTCCCAGCACATCGATGGCACAAACGGCCTTATGCGGCGCCTGTTCCAGGGCCTCCACCAGTCTCGCCAGCGCGTTGTGCATGTAGCCGCACAAACGCGCAGGATCAATAGACGTCTGCGCCTGCACGGTCAAACGGAACCCCGTTCCCATATCGTCCACCGAGAGGACAATCGGATAATTGGTGCGCTCCTCGCCTGCCAGCACCTCGATCCCTTCCCATAGGCGCGCGGTCTCGACGTTCTCCATGCCTGGACTGTGACGATAATTGAGCAGCGTCGTGAACAGCGGCGTCGGCGCCGGCACGGCACTGCAGCGCTGCGCCAGCGCCAGTGGCGCGTGTTCATGGCGCAGCACATCAGCCAGCCGCACATGGGTCCGCCGCACGGCCTCCTCCGCGCCCTCGATGCCAATCTCAAGCCGCACCGGCAGGGTATTGATAAACATGCCCAGCACTCGGTCGGCACCGGCTCCGCCTTGCAGACGGCCGAACAACACCGTGCCGAACACCACGTCCCGACGCCCCGTGGTCCGCGCCAGCACCTGCCCCCATGCCAGATGGCACAAACTCGCGGAACTGACGCCCAGCACCCGTGCGCGCTCCCGCAAGCGCCGGGCGAGATCGGCGTCGAGTGTGTGCGCCGCTTCTTCGACGCCCGAACCGTCGCCCTGCACATCCAGCACGCCGAACGGCGCCGTCGGCTCGTCCACATCGCCGAGCAACTCCCGGAAAAACGCCTCGTGCTCGGACGGGCTAATGCCCAGGCGCGCCTGCGCCACAAAGTTCCGGAACGGCAACGGCTCCGGCAGCAGGTCCGCGTGGCCTGATAGATGGGCACGAGTCTCTTCCAGCAGGATTTCGAGCGCGGTGTGGTCGAGCGCCAGATGGTGGGTGAGCAACAGCAGAAGCCAGCGATTGTTGGCTGCATCGTAAGCCGTGTAAGCCTGCATCATCGGCGCCCGGCGCACATCGAGGCGGAAATGGCGTGGGTCGAATCGTGCCCGCAGCTGATCGGCGATGTCGCCCATTTCAGGGTCGAAAACGACCTCCTCGACGGTCAGCTGGGCCTCACGCCATACCACCTGCACCGGCTCCGGCAAGCCCTCCCAGGCCATCGCGGTGCGCAGGATGTCGTGTCGGGCGATCACCGACTGTAGCGCATCGAGGGTCTCCCTAAGCCGTACGGCCGTTTCGAACGCCAGCATGAAAGGAAGCAGGTAGGTATCCCCCTTTTCGGTCATCAGATGGTGAAAAAGAATGCCTTCCTGCAAGGGCGCAAGAGGATAGATATCCTGAATGTTGGCCGCGCCGCCCGGCGTCGCGTCTACCAGGCGCGCGATCTCCGCCGGTTGGAGCGCGACCAGCGGCAGCATCTCGGAGGTAATCTCCCCGCTTCCCGGAGGAATCCGGTTGCTGGGCACCTCGACCAAACTGACTCGGGTCCCTACGGCAGCCGCCAATCCCGCCAGCGTCGGCGTGGTAAACAGAGCGCGCACGTCGGCCTTGAGGCCCGCCTGCCGCATCCGCTCGATCAGGGTCACCGCCAGCAGGGAATGACCGCCGAGCGCAAAGAAGTGGTCATGCCGCCCCACTCGCTCGACCTTGAGCAGTTCCGACCAGATCCGAGCCAGAGCGGTCTCGACCTCGCCCTGCGGCGCCTCGTAATCCAAGACGCCGAATGCGTCGGCGTCCGGCGCCGGCAGCGCCTTGCGGTCCAGCTTGCCGTTGGGAGTCAGCGGCAGCACGTCCAGCCGTACATAGGCCGCCGGCACCATGTACTCCGGCAACCGTTCGCTCAAATGCTGCCGCAGTAGATCTATCGCGATGGGCTCGTCGGCGGAGTAGTAGGCGACCAGCCGCGGATCGCCCGCGCCGTTCTCCCGCGCCAGCACCGCCGCCTCGCGTACGTCAGGATAGCCTGCCAATTGCGCCTCGATTTCGCCCAGCTCGATGCGGAAACCGCGGAGCTTGACCTGGAAATCGTTGCGACCGAGATAGTCGAGCGTGCCGCCCGGCAGCCAGCGCGCCAGGTCGCCGGTCCGGTAGAGACGCGCGCCAGCGGGCCCGAATGGGTCCGGCACGAACCGTTCTGCGGTCAGATCGGGACGGTCCAGATAACCCCGTGCCAGTCCGGCGCCGCCAAGGTACAGCTCGCCGGCAACCCCGACCGGGACCGGCGCTAAGCTGTTGTCCAGCAAGTAGGCGCGGGTGTTCGCGACGGGCCGGCCGATCGTCGTTTTTGCGCCGTCGAAATCGCGCGGACAAACCCAAAAACTCGCATCGATGCAGGTTTCGGTCGGCCCGTATAGATTAATCAGCTCTGCATCCAGACGGCCGCGACACTGTTGCGCCAGCGGCGCCGGCAACTCCTCACCGCCGCAGAAAATCCGCCTTAAAGAACGCAAGGCGACGCCGCCGTCCGTATCGAGCAGCAGCCGCAGCAGACTGGGCACGGCTTGCAGTGTCGTAATGCCATGCTCCCGGATTGCCAGAAGCAAGGTGCGCGGATCCTCTTGCCAATTGGACGGCGCGAGGACCAGCGGCGCACCGAAAGATAAGGGATTGAAGAACTCCCACACCGCGGCGTCGAAGCCGATGGACGTTTTTTGCAGAAAACGATCCGACGAGTCCAAAGGAAACGCACCCTGCATCCACAAAGTATGGTTGTATAAGGCGGCGTGGGGCACCATGACGCCCTTGGGCCGGCCTGTGGAGCCGGACGTATAGATGACGTAGGCGACATGCGCCGGAGTCAGCCCGATGCCGGCCGGGTCGAGATTTTCGGCGGGCTGATGCATCCACTGTGCCTCGTCTGCGCTAAGATCGATCCGCGCAGGGCCTGCCAGCCGGGCCTTGACGCCGGCGTCAGTCAACATCAGCAGCGGCGCGCTATCGGCCAACATGAATCCCAACCGCTCCTCGGGATAAGCGGGGTCCAGCGGCACATAGGTGCCGCCCGCCTTGAGCACCGCCAACAGCCCCAACACCAGCTCGAAGCTACGCTCCATGCAGAGCCCGACCCGGACATCCGGCCCCACCCCCAAGCCGCGCAGGTGGTGGGCCAGCCGGTTGGCCCGAGCGTTGAGTTCACCGTAGCTTAGAATCCGAGTGCCATGGACCACCGCCGGCGCCTCCGGCTTGTTGATGACCTGCGCTTCGAATAGCATGTGGATGCAGCGGTCCTTAGGGAGCTCGACCGCCGTGGCGTTCCAGTCGATCAGAATCCGCCGGATGTCCGCGTCGTCGAGCAGCGGCAATTGCCGGATGCGCTGTTCGGGAGCGCGCGCTATCCCTTCTAGCAGGTGCCGGAAGTGCTCCGCCATGCGCTCAATAGTGGCAGCATCGAATAGATCCGCGGCGTATTCCCAGGTGGCCTCCAGACCCTCAGACCCTTCCTCTAGGTTCAGCAAGAGGTCGAACTTTGCCGCCATCAGCGGCGCCTCCACCACGCTCAGACTGAGATCCGGCAGAGCCAGGTCCGCCTGCTCGTTATTCTGCAAGGCCAGCATGATCTGGAATAAAGGATGATGACTGAGGCTCCGTTCCGGGTCCATCAGCTCCACCACTTGTTCGAATGGCAATGATTGGTGGGCGTAGGCCTCCAGCGCCGTCTGCTTGGCCTGCCGCAAGAGGTCGAGAAAGCGCGGATCCTCCGAAAGATCCAGGCGCAGCACCAGGGTGTTCACGAAGAAACCGATCAGGGGCGTCAACTCGGCCTGGGTGCGGTTGGCGATAGGCGTACCCAGCACAATATCAGAGGCTCCGCTGTAGCGCGCCAGCAGCACCGAGAAAGCCGCCTGCAAGGTCATGAACAGGGTAGCGCCTTCCCGCTGGCCCAGCTTGTTTAGCTCGGCGGTCAGCTCGCACCCGAGCTGTTGCCGGTAGACCGCGCCCTGGTCGCTCGGCAGCGCCGGCCGCGGCCTGTCTGTCGGCAGGCTGTGCAGCTCCGGCAGGCCCTTGAGCTGGCGGCGCCAGTAGTTTTCCAGACGATTCCGCTCGGCGCCCTGCAACCAGCGCCGCTGCCAGGCAGCGTAGTCTGCATACTGAATCGGCAGTTCCGTCAGCGGGCTGGCTTCACCACGCGCGTAGGCGGTATAGAGCGCCGCCACCTCCTGGATCAGAACACCCACCGACCAGCCGTCGGCGGCAATGTGGTGTACCGTGGCCAGCAGCAGGTGTTCCTCGTCCATCAATTGCAGCAGCCGGGTCCGCAGCAGCGGGCCTCGGCCGAGGTCGAACGGTTGCGCCGACTCGGCCGTAAGCAATGCCTCCGCCTCGGCCGCCCGCGCCGCCTCCGGCAGGTCCCGTAAATCCGTCAGCGGCAGGGGCACTTCGGTCGCCGGCTGGATGATTTGCTGCGCTTCGCCGTCGACGGCGGTGAAAGTGGTGCGCAGGCTCTCGTGGCGCCGCACGATTTCGCCGAACGTGCGCGCGAGTGCCGCCCGATCGAGCGTGCCCCGGAGCCGCAACGCTGCCGAGAGGCTGTAGCGGGAGCTGGGGCCTTCGAGCTGATCAAGGAACCATAGCCGCTGCTGGGCGTAGGACAGCGGCAGGGCGCCGTTCCGCGCGACCCGTTCGAGCGCAGGAATATCGCTGCGCGCTTCGGCGCGGTCGATGGCCGCTGCCAGTCCTCGGAGCGTCGAATGGCTGAACACCGTAACGATCTGAAGATCCACGCCGAACTCCCGCCGAATCAGTGCCACCAGCCGGGTTGCCAACAGCGAATGGCCGCCGAGTTCGAAGAAATTGGCGGTCGCGCTGACCTGATCCAGCTCCAGCAATTCGCCCCACAGCGCCGCCAGGCGCTCTTCGACCTCGCCCTGGGGCGCCTCGTAGCCCATGACGCCGTAAGCGTCGGCTTCCGGCGCCGGCAGCGCCTTGCGGTCCAGCTTGCCGTTAGGGCTCAGCGGCAATGCCTCCAGCCAGACAAAGGCCGACGGCACCATGTACTCCGGCAATCGTTCTCCCAACTGCTGCCGCAGAAGATCTATCGCGAGGGGTTCCTCGGCGGTGTAGTAAGCGACCAGCCGCGGATCGCCCGCGCCGCTCTCCCGTGCCAGCACCACCGCCTCATGCACGCCCGGATAGCATGCCAGCTGCGCCTCGATCTCGCCCAGCTCGATGCGGAAGCCGCGGAGCTTGACCTGGAAATCGTTGCGACCGAGATATTCGAGCGTACCATCCGCCAGCCAGCGACCTAAGTCGCCGGTCCGATAGAGGCGAGCGCCTGCTGGCCCGAACGGGTCTGGCCCGAAGCGCTCCGCGGTCAGATCGGGACGATCCAGATAGCCCCGCCCCACCTGCACGCCGCCGATGAAAAGTTCTCCTGCCACCCCGATCGGGACGGGCTCCCCCTGCGGGTCCAGGACGTACATCTGGGTATTCGCAATCGGCCGGCCGAGCGGAATGCTCGCGCCGGTGAAATCCGGGGTGTAGGCCCAAGCGGTCACGTCCACGGCCGCTTCGGTCGGCCCGTAAAGGTTATGTAACTCCACGCCCGGCAAGCGTTCGTGGAAGCGTCGCGCCAGCGCCTCCGGCAACGCTTCGCCGCTGCACATCACGCGGCTCAGATGGGTGCATGCCGCCGCCTGCGGATGGTCGAGAAACACTTGCAGCATCGAAGGCACGAAGTGCAGCGTCGTGATGTTTTCCCGCCGAATGACATCCGTCAGATAAGCGGGGTCCTTGTGTCCCTCCGGGCGCGCCATGACCAGCCGCGCACCGGTGAACAAGGGCCAGAAGAATTCCCATACCGAGACATCGAAACTGAACGGGGTTTTCTGCAATACCGCATCACAGGCTTCCAACCCATAGGCGCTTTGCTTCCACAGGAGGCGGTTCACCACGCCCCGGTGCTCATTCATCGCGCCCTTCGGTCTGCCGGTGGAGCCGGAGGTATAGATCATGTAGGCGAGGTGCCGCGCGGTCAGGCCGACCGCCGCCGGGTCCGGATTGTGATCGGACCGATGCGCCCATTGCTCCGCTTCGGCGAGGTCGATCACCGGAACGTCCGGCGCCGCATCGAGGAAACCTGCGGCCAGATCGCCCTGGGTCAGCAACACCCGCGGCGCGCTGTCGCTCAGCATAAAGGCCAGCCTCTCCTCGGGATAGGCCGGGTCCAGAGGCACATAGGCCCCGCCCGCCTTCAGCACGGCCAACAAGCTCACCACCATCTCGAAACTCCGCTCCAGGCATATCGCCACCCGCGCCTCCGGCCCCACCCCCTGCGCCCGGAGGTGGTGCGCCAGCCGGTTGGCCCTGGCGTTCAGCTCGGCATAGGTCAGCTGCCGGTCTTCGAACACCACCGCCGCCGCCTCGGGAGTCTGCCGCACTTGCGCCTCGAACAGCTCGTGGATGCAGAGATCCTGCGGGTAGTCGGCCGCGGTGGCGTTCCAGTCGGCCAGAACCTGCCGGCGTTCCGCCGGATCGAGAATGTCGATCCGGCCGATGGGCAGGCTGGAATCGTGCGTAATGGCCTCCAGAAGTTTTAAGAAACGCTGCTGGTGAGCGGCAAGATCTTCTGAGGTGTAAAGGGCCGGATTGGCGTCAAAGTCTATCCTAAGGCCTTTGCCGTCGCCCCGGTCGTAAACGAAGATCGCAAGATCATCGGACGTACCGTTCGAAAGGTTATGCGGGGTGACAGGATGGCCCGCGAAGCTAAGGTCGTAATCGAAAGGCTCGATATTGATGACCATCGAAAAGAGATGCTGGTTATGGGCCAGAAGATTCAGATCCCGCCGCAAGTCCTCATATCTGTAGCTCTGATGCCGCAGGATCTGGCGGACTTCCCTGCCGACTTGCTGGAGGAGTTCGGCCACACTCATCTCCGAAGCCATCGCCAGACGCAGCGGCACCGCATTCGCAACCATGCCTGGTGCGCGCCGCATACGGTTATTTGAGCGCGCCGTGACCGGAAGCCCGATCACCATATCCTCCTCGCCCGTTACCCGGTAAAGATAAAGCGCGGTTGCCGCGATCAAAGTCTGCGGCAGGCTGGAGCCGGCGGCCTGCGCAAATCTCTGCAGCGCATTGACGGTTTTGGGAGAGAGATTTGACGTTTGGCGAAGCAGCCCGCCGACATTCGGCGCCTGCCGGCTCGCGAGACTGAGGGCTTCCGGCTTATCGGCGAAGCGGCCCAGCCAATATTCGCGGTCGCGCGTGAAGCGGTCCGAGCTGCGATAGGCGGCCTCTTCCTCGATCAGCAAGGACAAAGAAGAGAACGCATCGTCATCAGAGGGAGACCTCCCTTCGACGAGCGCGGTGTAGATGTGTGCCACGCGCCGGGTAAAGAGGCCGGCAGTAAAGCCGTCCATGATGATGTGATGGCTGCGGTGATACCAGACGAAGCGGTCGGCTGCGACCTTAAACAGGGCGGACTTCCAGAGGGTGCCGGTCAGCAAATCGACCGGCCGGGTCAATTCGGCCATCATCCAGCGTTCCGCCGCTTGCGGATCCGCCTCGGCGCTGACATCGATAAACGGGATATCGGCGTCGAAAGACGGAGCGATGCACTGCGATAGCCCATCGCTATCCTCGATAAAGCGCACGCGCACCGTATCGGCCTCCATGGCGGCCTGCCGCAACGCGGCCTCGAATAGCGCAGGATCGACTGGCCCGTGGATTTCTATGGCTTCGGCAAGATTGAATATCGAATCCGGTGAACTTAACTTCTGTGCGAACCACATTCCGGTCTGCGCGGCGGACAGAGACAGAACGTTCTCGAATTTATTTTTAGATAGCTCACTATGCATTCCAGCAACATGATTTTTTTCTGCTATCCTAAGTTGAGCTTCATATTCACACATACAATTTTTCCTGTTTTACCTGTGATTCAGAGTGTCTTTCGCCGATGGGCGGTTATCTTGTGGCGCACGATGACTGCAATCATTCCCCGGTATCGAGCGTTTGAACCGCCCGAAAAAGGCGACGATTCCGACGGCCTTCGCAGCAAATGTCATTCGTAACGGGGATTAGGGCGAATTATGTTCCCGTGCTGAGGAGGCGGACTGGTCTAAAGCAATGTGTGCAATAAAGCATACGGTTACCAGGCCTTGGCCGGCATGAGGCGGCCGCCAATCATTTCCTTCCTGGACTGTAGCTATTTAGGGTTAGGGATGTGAGATGGTAAGGGTGCGGGAGTGTCGAAAACGGGATCTCCTGACGCCCATTAGGCCGCCCTGTAAACCCATACATCGATATATAGGACGCTCATGGTCAATAGCGTCATCATTCGGGTATGAAGAAAGAGGCGCCGGGAAAAGGGAAAATCGAGATACGGAGCCACGCCGATCGGAGTTCGGACACTCACAGCGCCAACGGCTTAAAGGTTTTCTCGTGAAGACGGATATTCCGGCCTGGCAAACTTACCGGGCACACATCCGCCCATCCCAAAAATGTTTTGACCAAGAACAGAATACGGTGGCCACCCTTCGCCTAAGGAAACAGAAAAGGCCTATTTTTGCTGCCGATTTGAGACTTCGATGGAAACCCCGTCACCCTCTACCCAAGCGCGCGCTAATCCCTTCTCAGCGTGACGCTCTCCGGCTATCGTTCCGCATTTTCAGCGGCATCCCCCTGTCGGCGGAGACTGAGGGGGCGCATATCGGTCCATGCTTCTTTGATGTAGGCCAGACAGGCTTCTTTATTTCCGCTCTTGCCGACTGCCTGCCAACCGTCCGGAATATCCTTGAAATCCGGCCAGATTGAATATTGCTCTTCGCGGTTAACAACGACCTCATAGGTCGTCCGGTCCTCTTCTTTGTCCCGACTCATACACTGTTTCCTTTTTCGTAATCAAATCTTGCGCTGACGCTTACACAGGCACGAAATCCCTTGCTCCGCCCTGACAGGAGACAGCCTGGATATGTTAGTTAGAAATGGCCGTTCTGCATTGCCTGCAATACGCTGATACTCGTTATCACGGATCGCCGAATCCGGCTGAACGGAATGGTTATCCCGACTCACCGCACCTGGATACCACCTGGCAAACAAAAATACATACCGCTTATGATACGGGCTTTTTTTTACAACTCGATGAAATCTGTTATCCGCTACCGATAGCAAGCAGTTGGGATACGTTAGTTAAGAAGGCCTGTTTCGGCATTGGCAGGAACACTCTGATACTCGTTATCACGGCTCACCCGACCTGTCTGAATGTGATCGATTTCGGCAGTTAACCAGCGCTTTTCTTAACTGGTTATTAAACTGACAAACAAAAGGGATAATGCTTATGATACTGGCTTTCCCAGCTTAAGTGCTTAACCGAAAGTTAACGGGCGCTAAAAAATTAGATCCAGCGCTGTTTTCATCGAAAACATGCCCGGGTTGACTTGGCGTGAATGATTTGAAGGGCGGCGTCGTATTGTTTTTACGCCGCGCCGGGCGGGCCGGATGCAACGCAGCGGAATCGGGATCATCGCAACCCGCGCCCGCAGCGTCACATCCGGCGGCAGGCTACGGCCGCTTCTGCTCGCCCCGTTTGAGCAATTCGAACACATCGCTGTTGGTCGACAGCACGATGGTGGCGTCTTTGTTCAGAATCTTGCGATAGGTTTCCATGCTCTTGGTAAACTTGAAGAATTCGGCCGCTTCGGGGTTTTGTGTATAGGCCTGGGCATAGACTTCGGTCGCTTTGGCATCGGCCTCGCCGTGAATCTGCTGTATCTTTTTATAAGCGGCCGATTCGATTTCGTTGATGTCGCGCTCTTTCTTGCCGTTGATGCGCGCGGCTTCGCCCTCGCCTTCGGAGCGGAAGCGCTGGGCGATTTGCAGGCGTTCGCTGATCATCCGCTGATAAATCCGCTCCAGCACTTGCTGGTTGTAATTGATCCGTTTGAAGCGCACGTCGAGCAGTTCGATGCCGAATTCGGCCAGTTTCGGCTGGGCGGCATGAAAGACATCCTGTTCGATCCGCGCCCGTCCGAACTGGATCGGGCGCAGCACGCCCAGCGTGCCTTCGCCCGCCGCGACGGCCAGGGTTTCGTCTCGCATCGGCGTCCGTTCCTTGTCGGTGCGCACGACTTCGATCAATTCATGGCGGGCGATCGCGGTGCGCGTCTCGCTGCCGAGAATGTCCTCGAGCCGGGATTGCGCGCTGCGCTCGTCGCGAAGACGCAGGTAATAACGCATCGGATCGGTAATCCGCCAACGGGCGAAGGTATCGACCTGAATGTAAGTCTTGTCCTTCGTGGACATCTCGACCAGCGGCCCGTCCCAGGCCAGATAGCGCTTGTCGAAACGATTCACGTCCTGGACGAACGGCAATTTGAAGTGCAGGCCGGGCTCGATGATCGGATCGCCGACCGGCCTGCCGAATTGCGTGATGATCACCTGCTCGGCCTGATTGACCGTATAGGCCGACAGCAACAGCAGTAGCAGCGCAATCGCCGCGCCAATTGAAATCAGGGTTTTGGAATGGATCATTTTCCTGCCTCCAGTGCCGTGGCCGGGAAAGGCAGCATCGGCAAGATCTGCTGCACGGTATCGTCAACGATGATCTGCTGCCGGGCCTGGGGCAGCACTTGGCCCAGGGTTTCGAGATAGATGCGGGTGCGGGTGACCGACGGCGCCTTGATGTATTGCTCCAGCACCGAGGTGAAGGCATTGGCATCGCCTTCGGCCTCGTTGATGCGCTTGAAGCGGTAGCCCTCGGCGGCCTGAATCCTTTGATCGGCCTCGCCGCGCGCCCGCGGCACCGCCTTGTTGTACTCGCCGTTCGCGATGTTGATCATGTTCTCGCGGTCCTGCTGCGCCCTATTCACTTCGTTGAACGAGGACTGCACCGGCAGCGGCGGATTCACGTTTTTCAATTGCACCTGGTTGATCGTCACGCCGAGCTGATAACGCTTGGCCAACTCGCGCATACGCTGCAGCACGCGGTCCTCGATCTCCTGCCGCCCGATCGTGATGATCTCATCGACGGTACGGTCGCCGACAACTTCCCGCATCATCGCTTCGGAAAGATCGCGCAAGGTCAGGCCGGGATCGCGCACATCGAATAAATATTTCTCCGGCTCGGTGATCCGGTATTGCACGATCCATTCGACCAGCGCCGAATTCAGGTCGCCGGTCACCATCGATTTTTCGAGTTCGGGCTCATCGCCTATCTGATCGGGGTTCGAATAGCCGGGCGTGAAAAATCCGAATTCAAGCTTTTGCTGGCGTTGCGTCGGCACTTCGACGATTTTATCGACGCCGAATGGAATCTTGAAATGCAGCCCCGGCGGCACCTTGTTGATATATTTGCCGAAGCGCAACACGATGCCTTCGGACTCGGCCGGAATCGTGAAAAAAGACGACCATAGCCCGATCAACACAAAAAAAATCAAGGCCAGAAACGGCAGCGATACCGGCAGCTTGGGTTCCGGCAGACGCTCCCACACGGTGTTCGAGTACTCCATAGCAGTTCCTCTCGTTTGAAATCAGATTTCGGTTAAGCATTCACTAAACTTTAATTTGTTATACTAGTCAATAACTTACATTTAACAAGAGCCATCAGGCCGCATAAATGCTCAAAAAATAAACGCCGGCGAACCTAAAAATCAAACGTCCAAAGCCAGCGTTTATTTACCTGATCCTTGCTGATAATGGCATAAGCTCTGCCAAATTGATATAGGTGACTAAATTATGACCCTAGGCTATTCGCCTCAAAAAAACGACCCAGTCACCGATTTGATCAAGCGCTTGCAGCTCAACGAGCAGAGTTCGGAGCCTTATTATTTGCAACTCAAACGGCAGTTGCATGCGATGATCGAAGGCGGAGTTCTGGAGTCGGGCGTGAACCTGCCTTCCGAGCGGACGCTGGCGGAAGCGATGCGGGTCAGCCGGACCACGGTCAAGCGGTGTTATGACGAATTGCGCTCCAATTGCTTGCTGAGCACGCATGGGCGCGGCGGCACCGTCGTACAGGCGCCGCCGCGCGCTAATTCGGCAACGGGACGTCTGAAGGGGTTTACCGAGGAAATGCGCGAACAGGGCAAAACCCCCTCGACCCGCGTGCTGCACTGCGAGATGGTCAGCGAACGCACGATAGCCTGCCTGTTCAAGAGACCGCCGGTGGCGCCGTTGCTGCGTCTGGTGCGTGTGCGCATGGCCGACGGCGTGCCGGTGACCCGCGAGGTCGCCTGGTACGACTTAACCGCCGCGCCGGCGCTGGAAGACTGGGACACCCGCGGCTCCGTCTATGCCTTTTTGCAGGATCACTGCGGCATTGTGCTGGTGCGCGCCGCTCAGTCGATCGAAGCGGTGATGAGTACGCCCGAGGAATCCGAAGTCTTCGGCTTCGAGCAGCCGAGCCCCTGCCTGCTATTGAAACGTCACACGTATTCGGCCGCGAATCAATTGATCGAGTATGTCGAAGGCACCTTTCGCGGCGACTCCTACGTATATAAAGTCAACCTCGCCCCCTTGCCGCCGGCTCCCGTTTTGATCAAGTAAAACAAGGCATCGAGGCGCTGTTTTTTTTATGATGCCGCCTCGTAATCGGTCAACAAACCGACGACGATGATCACCGCACCGAGCAAGAAATAAAAACCGCGCGCGGCGCCTTCGAATCCGAGTAAAAAAGGCGCCAGCAATAACGCGGGGCCGACGATTCTTTCGACCCAGCCGTGCAGACGGAAGGGCACCAGCTTGACGGCGCCCAAAGGAAAATCGGTGACCAGCGTCATCGCCAGATGGATAACCGCCAGCGCATAGGCCAGCATGCCGGCGACGCCGCCCAGCCCCAGCAACGAGGGCGCGAGCAGGAAGATGACGACGGTAGCATAATCGATATAACCGTGAATCAGCGGATTGATGATCAGTTTCATGATGTTCTCCTCGTTTATTAGCGAACCCGCATCGGCCCTCTCGCGCATCCTTCGCCAGCAAGCCGATACGGCAAGTTTTTCGGCGCTATTCTGCCGGCACTTTCCTTTGCATATCCAATGCCTTAACCCTCTCATGTTATGCAACCCCGTGCCGACGACTGGTTTTGACAATGGCTCCGATTAAAGGTTGTTTTAAATTCCGAGCACACATAAAAAAAGCGCCACAAGGGCGCTTTTTTTATGTCGGCAAGCTGTCGTTACAACCTTTTGCCGATCATTTCTCCAAGCCTGACCGGCTTGCCGGCCGCAAGGCTTTCGGTCCATGCCGCCCGGTCTTTGCCGAATAACACGATGATCGTCGAACCCATATTGAAACGGCCCATTTCCTCGCCGATTTGCAGCGTCGGCGCGCCGTTGTCGTAGCGCCAGCTTTGCACCGTGCTGACCGTCGGCGGCGTCACGACCCCATGCCAGACCGTTTCGACGCTCGATACGAAAATCGCGCCGACCAGCACCAAGGCCATCGGCCCCGCCTCGGTATCGAAAATCGCCGCGACGCGCTCGTTGCGCGCAAACAGCCCCGGCACGACATTCGCGGTGGCAGTGTTCACGCTGAACAGGCGGCCTGGAATGTGCACCATCTCGCGCAGCGTGCCGGTCAGCGGCATGTGCAGGCGATGGTAATCTTTCGGCGACAGATAAATCGTCGAAAACACGCCGTCCTGAAACGGCGCGGCGCGTTCCGCGCTGCCGCCGAGCAGATCGACCGCGGTAAAACTTTTGCCCTTGGCTTGAAAGATCGTGCCGCCGCTGATCGCACCTGCCTGGCTGACCGCGCCGTCGGCAGGACAGGCGATCGCATTCGGTGCGCTGGTCAACGGCCGGATGCCGGGTTTCAACTCGCGCGTGAAAAAATGATTGAAGCTTTTATAGGCTTCGATATTCGATTCGAACGCTTCGTCCATATTGACGCCGTAATGGCGGACGATCTGCCGGATGAAGAAATTCTTCCAGGCGACGTTTTTCGAATGCGTGAGCCGGCTCATCAGCCGCGACAAAGTATGCTGCGGCAGCAGATATTGCGGCAGCGTGGTCAGAGTGTCTTTGATCATCGTCATGTTCAGGGCAGATGCACCGGCTGCGGCGCCTGCCACTCAGGATTGCGATGCTCGGCGACGACCGTCGTATAGATGCCGCCGCGCACATTGAACTCGGCGCGCACGCGCAGGAAATTCGGCTGAATCGCGGCGACGATGTCGTTCAGGATTTGATTGGTCACCGCTTCATGAAAGGCGCCCTGATCGCGGAACGTCCAGATATACAGCTTCAGCGCCTTCAGTTCGACGCAGGCCGCCGCCGGCACATATTCGAGGCGGATAGTCGCGAAATCGGGCTGGCCGGTTTTCGGACACAAACAGGTGAATTCGGGGATGTCGATACGGATCGTGTAGTCCCGGCCGGGCTCGGGGTTGACGAAGGTTTCGAGGTCTTTGCTGGGTTTTGTGCTCATTTAAAAAAGGGGAGTTGAATCAATAACCGCTTATTTTACCAGCATCCGGGACAAAATGGCTGACTGGATCACTCGCGCGCCTCAATGCCGCTAAGCCTTGTCTTTGGACGCCTGCTTTTCCTGCGCGAAAAACGCCTGCACCTCCGCAATATCGCGGGAGCGTTTCATGGCCGGCACGCTGTCCAGAAATATCTGGCCGTAGGAGCGTTTCAGCAGGCGCGGGTCGCAGACCATCAGCACGCCGCGGTCGGTCACGTCGCGGATCAGCCGGCCGATACCCTGCCTGAGCGCGATCACCGCGGCCGGCAATTGATACTCGAAAAACGGATTGCGGCCCAACTTCCGCATCGCCTCCATCCGCGCCTTCAACACCGGGTCGCCCGGGGACGCAAACGGCAGCTTGTCGATGATCACGCACGACAGCGCCTCGCCGCGCACGTCGACGCCTTCCCAGAAGCTTGCGGTGCCGAGCAGCACCGCATGCTCGGTCTTCGTGAACTGATCCAGCAGCGCGCCTTTCGGCCGGCTGCCCTGAATCAGCAGCGGATAGGGGATTTTATCCGCCAACAGTTCGGCGGCCTCTTTCAAGGCGCGGTGGCTGGTAAACAGAAAAAACGCCCGCCCCCGGCTCGCCTGCAAAACCGGCACCACGAAATCGACGATCATCGCGGTAAAATCCGGATGATCGGGCTTCGGCAGACCTTTCGGATGATAGAACAGCGACTGGCTCGCATAATCGAACGGGCTGTCCCAGCGCGCGTTGTCGGCATTGGCGACACCGAGACTGTTCGCGAAATGATCGAAGCTCTGCGCGACGCTCAAGGTCGCCGAGGTAAAGATCCATACCGCCTTGCTGAGCTGCATGAAACTGCGGAATTCGGCGGCAATGTCGAGCGGCGTCCGGCTAAAGGTGACCGTTTTTCGATGCGTCTCATACCAGCGTATCCATTTGCCGCCCGGCTCTTCGGAGATAACCTTCAACTGCTGCACCAGTTCCTCGGCGCGCTTGAAGCACGACTCCAGTCCCTTGCTTTTGACCGACGCCAGTTCGAGCTCTGCGGCCAGGCGCTGCAATTGCGCCAGGACATCCGCCAGGGCGCCGGTAATCTTCGGGTTGCCGTCGATGTCCCGCCATTCACCGCGTTTCAGTTCGATGCCGAAGGCCAGGCGCAAGTCCTTGCTGCCGTGTTCGAGCTCTTCACAAGCGGCGCGCAAGGCCGGCATGTCGGTCGCGTCCTTGAAATACTCGATCAAGGCGTCAGCGGCCAGATCGTGCAATTGCTTGCTGCTGACGCTGATGCCCAAAAAATTGGATGCGGTATCGGCCAGCTGATGCGCCTCGTCGACGATGATCACTTCGGCCTGCGGCAACAGTTCGCCGAAGCCGCCGTCGCGAATCGACCAGTCCGCGCACAGCAAGTGATGATTGACGACCAGAATTTCGGCCTCCTGCGCCTCTTTCCGGGCCTTGAACAGAAAACAGTCGGAATATTTTGGGCAATCCTGCCCGAGACAGTTATCGACGCTCGAAGTGGCCTGATACCAGACCGGATTCGCCTCGGCCACATCGGACATTTCGGCAATATCGCCGGTCTTCGTGCGCTTCGACCAGGACTTGATCTTGCTCAATGCATCCGCATCTTCCTTACTGAAACCGAAGGCGGAATTCAGCGAATTTTCGAGCCGGTAGCTGCACAGATAATTGCTGCGGCCTTTCAGCAGCGCGGCCAGAAACGGCGCCTTGATCGCCTTGCGGATCACCGGCAGGTCCTTGTTGAACAACTGATCTTGCAGGTTTTTGGTGCCGGTCGAAATGATCACCTTTTGCCCCGACAAGATCGCCGGCGCCAGATAGGCAAAGGTCTTGCCGGTGCCGGTGCCGGCCTCCGCGATCAGATGCCGATGGGATTGAATCGCGGCCGCGATCGCCCTGGCCATTTCGATTTGCGGGTCGCGCGGCCGGAAGCCCTTGATTGTCTTGGCCAGGCCGCCTTCGCTGCTGAAAAATAATTCTAATTCGGTCACTCGGTTTTCAGGTTGTGCCCTGGACTCTGACACTGTGATAAATAATGCATATAATAAGGCCGGTAAAGCCCCATCGTGATGTTTTTTCGTTTTTCACTCGTCTCAAAAGCCAAAGTCATGCACTTTTTCAAACGCGCGCGGATTCGCTATATCCTGCACCGCCATGCGATTGCGCATGATATGTGGCGGCAAGCCACCGAGGAAATCGCTGTTTTTCAGGGATTGAGTGCGGTCGAAAAAGCGCACTTGCGCGAACTGGCGACGCTGTTTTTGCATCAGAAAACCCTCGTCGGCGTCCAGGGACTCGACCTCACCGAGGCGATGCGCGTCGTCATCGCCGCGCTCGCCTGCCTGCCGATACTCGGGCTCGGTATTGACTGCCTGGAGGGCTGGAGCGAAGTGATCGTTTATCCGGCCGCTTTTCGCGTCCGCCGAGACGAAACCGATGCCGCCGGCGTCGTGCATCATCAGGAACACGCGTTGTGCGGCGAATCCTGGTCGCGAGGCCCCCTGATCTTATCCTGGGACGAGATCGAACAGGATCTGCGGAAGGCTCCATCCGAACGCAACGTGGTCATCCATGAGATTGCCCACAAGCTCGACATGCTGAACGGACCGGCCGACGGCTATCCGCCCCTGCATCACGGCATGTCCGTTTCCGCCTGGTCAACGGCGCTCAGCTCGGCTTATCAGCAATTGGTCTGGCGGATCGATCATCATCACCGGCCTTGCATCGACCCTTATGCGGCGGAGAGCCCTGCCGAATTTTTCGCGGTGGTGAGCGAGTATTTTTTCTGCTCGCCCGACCTATTGCAGTCGCAATTTGCGGCCGTGTACGAGCAATTGTGCCGCTATTACCGGCAAAATCCGTTATTGCGGACAGCCCGTGATTTCACTTGATGTCCGCCAGATTGCCCTTGGTTTCCAGCCAGATTTTCCGGTCCGGCGCGCGTTTCTTGGCCAAGAGCAGATCGAACTGAGCGCCGGTGTCGTCATCGTCGGTCACCGTCATCTGTACCAGCCTGCGGGTATCCGGGTTCATCGTCGTTTCACGAAGCTGGCTCGGGTTCATTTCGCCGAGGCCCTTGAAGCGCTGCACATTGATCTGGCCTTTGATCTTCTCGGCTTTGATCCGGTCCAGCACGCCCTGGCGCTCGGCTTCGTCGAGCGCATAAAACACCCGCTTGCCGACGTCGATACGGTATAAGGGCGGCATCGCGACGAACACGTGACCTGCCCTGACCAAGGCGTTGAAATGCTGGAAAAACAGCGCGCTGATCAGGGTCGCGATATGGTTGCCGTCGGAGTCCGCATCGGCCAGGATGCAGACCTTGCCGTAGCGTAAATTGGCCAGATCGTCCGAGCCCGGCTCGATGCCGAGCGCGACCGCGATGTCGTGCACTTCCTGCGACGCCATCACCTGATTCGAATCGACTTCCCAGGTATTCAAAATCTTGCCGCGCAACGGCATGATCGCCTGAAAATCGCGGTCGCGCGCCTGCTTGGCCGAGCCGCCGGCCGAATCGCCTTCGACCAGAAACAGCTCGGTGCGTTTGATGTCCTGCGCCGAACAATCGGCCAGCTTGCCGGGCAAGGCGGGGCCTGACGTGATTTTCTTGCGGACGATTTTCTTATTCGCGCGCAGGCGCTTCTGGGCGCTGGTAATGATGATTTCGGCGATCTTCTCGCCTTCGGCCGGATGCTGATTCAGCCAGAGGCTGAAACTGTCTTTCGCGACGCCGGAGACGAAGGCGACGCATTCGCGCGAGCTGAGCCTTTCCTTCGTCTGCCCGGAAAACTGCGGGTCTTCGAGCTTGACCGAGAGCACGAAATGGCAGTTTTCCCAGACGTCCTCGGGCGCGACCTTTACTCCGCGCGGCAGGATATTGCGAATGTCGCAAAACTCGCGCATCGCCTCGGTCAAACCGGCGCGAAGACCGTTCACGTGCGTGCCGCCCTGCGCGGTAGGCACCAGATTCACGTAGCTTTCGGTCAGCACTTCGTCGGGGTTTTCGAGCGCCCAGATGATGCCCCATTCGACCGCTTCATGATTGGCCGCCATGCTGCCCATGAACGGCTGCTCGGGCAGGTATTCGATATCGCCGATCCGGTCGAGCAGATATTCCCTGAGGCCGTTCTGATAACACCAGACGATCTCTTCCTCCGGCTGTTCGACCTTCAGGCTGATCGTCAAGCCCGGACACAGCACCGCCTTCGCGCGCAGATTCTGCTTCAGCCGGGTCACCGAAATCTTGCTCGAATCGAAATATTTTTCGTTCGGCCGGAAGGTCACCGTCGTGCCGGTGTTGTTGCGGCCGACCGTGCCGACTTCGGCCAGATCGCTTTGTTTCTCGCCGTCGGCGAATGCCATCCGGTAAACCTTGCCGCCGCGTTTGACCTCGACTTCGAGATGCGCGGACAAGGCATTCACGACCGAGACGCCGACGCCGTGCAGACCGCCCGAAAATTGGTAATTCTTATTCGAAAACTTGCCGCCCGCGTGCAGTTGCGTCAGGATCACCTCGACGCCCGGCATGCCCTGCTCAGGGTGGATGTCGACCGGCATGCCACGGCCGTTGTCGCCGACCCTGACTGAACCGTCCTTGTACAGCACCACCTCGATCGTGTCCGCGTGACCGGCCAGGGCTTCATCGACGCTGTTATCGACGACTTCCTGCACCAGATGATTCGGCCGCGTGGTATCGGTGTACATGCCGGGGCGCTTTCGCACCGGCTCCAGGCCGCTCAGGACTTCGATCGCGGCGGCGTTATATTCGTTACTCATGATGACTCAAATTCAAGATCCAGGATTATTCGCGTTATTGTAGGGTTCAGCTTTAGAAACAATCAAGGACGAACACTTTATAATCGGTTACGATCAATCTCGCGCTGACCGGCCGGCGCTAATTCCGGCATGGGCTTCTGGTCATTTTGCGCCGTTTCTGCGAGCAAGCGGTGGCGCGCGTAGCCCTGCGAAATGATCAATAACACGACCCGGCGGTTCTTGAAGCGGCCTTCCTCTACCCTGTTGTCCGCAATCGGATGAAACTCGCCGTAACCTATCGCCGACAGGCGCGGAGGATCGATGCCGTTATTGACGAACTCGCGCACCACGGTCGTGGCTCTGGACGATGACAACTCCCAATTGGACGGGAACTTGACCGTATCGATCGGCAAATTATCGGTATGGCCTTCGACATTGATCTGATTGGGCAAAGGTTTCAGGACTTCCGCGACTTTTTTGAGCACCGGCCGCGAGGCTAAGGCGAGCTCCGCCGAGCCGCTCAGAAACAGCAGTTCGCTGTTCATTTGCAACTCGATCCAGTAATTGCCTTTTTTGACGGTCACCAGATTTTCGCTAATCAAGCCTTCCAAGATTTGAGTCAATTGCTCGGACGTATGCTGCAACTGCCGGCTGTCTGCGGCCAAACTTTCTGCCGTATTGGCTGGATTTGCGGCATTGTCAGGACCCGACAGCGCATTCTCCAATTGGCTGACCTGGCGTTTTTTTTCGATAAAGGCTTTTTCCAGCGACATCGAAAACGCCCTGTATTTGTTTTCGTTGACCGCGGAAATCGCATACATCACCACAAAAAAGGCGAACAGCAGGGTCACGAAATCCGCGTAGGAAATCAGCCAGCGGTCATGATTGACGGTTTCGCTCGGCATTCTTCTGCGCCGCCTTCTCATAAGCTGACGCTCTCCTTTTCATGCAGATAACCGCTCAATTTCAATTTGATGTTGCGCGGATTTTCGCCCTGCGAAATGGCGATCAATCCTTCCGCTATCATTTCCCGGGCCTGCGAAGACGCATACACATAAGTTTTGACTTTATTCGCCATCGGCAAGAAAAACAGATTCGCCGACCCGACGCCATAGACCGTCGCGACGAATGCGGTCGCGATACCCGCGCCGAGCAATTGCGGATCGGACAGGTTTTCCATCACATGGATCAGCCCCATCACCGCCGCGAGCATGCCGACCGTCGGCGCATAACCGCCCATCGCTTCGAGCATTTTCGCGCCCTGCATATCCACGTCCTCCCGGTTGTTGATCTCCAACTCCAGAATATCGCGAATATCTTCCGGCTCATTGCCGTCAACCAATAATTGCAGGCCTTTTTTAATAAACAGGTCGGGCTCGCTATCGATCTTATCTTCAAGTCCCAGCAGGCCCTGTTTGCGCGCCAACTGGCTCCATTCGACGATCTTGTCGATCTCGACCGTCAAATCCTTTTTCTTCGGAAAAAACACCCATAATCCGAGCTTCAAACTGCGAACAAAAATTTGCGGCGGAAACTGTAACAACGTCGCGCCAATCGTGCCGCCGAACACGATAATAAAGGCAGGACCATTGACCAGGGAGTCGAGATTGGCGCCTTCCAGAAAGTTTCCGAACAGCAGCGCGCCGATGCCGATCAGTACGCCAATGACACTTAAGATATCCATCAAATTTGTTTTATCCGCTCAGTTTTGCAATTTATACCATCGTCAACGCGCGGCAAGCGCGTAACGCAGCTAAAGTATAGTCAAATTCGCTCGATGCAAAGTGGACTCGGGCGTCTAAAAACGCTATAACGCCTTGCCAATAAATGCCAATACCACCCAGCACAAAGGAGCCCTTACGCATGCAATACTGGCTGATGAAGTCTGAACCCGATACCTTCAGTATCGACGATCTCTGCCGAAGACCCGGCGGCACCGAACACTGGGACGGCGTGCGCAACTATCAGGCGCGCAACATGATGCGTGATCAAATGCGGCTCGGCGATCAGGTTTTCTTTTATCATTCGAATTGCGCCGAACCCGGCATCGTCGGCATCATGGAAGTGGCGAGGGAGGGCTACGCCGACTTCCTGGCATTCGATCCTAGCGATCCGCACTTCGATCCCCAAAGCTCTGCTGACAATCCGCGCTGGTTCATGGTCGATGTGAAGTATGTCAGGCACTTGCCGCGCACGATTACGCTGCGGGAATTGAAAGAAAAAGCAGAACTCGCCGACCTTGCCCTGGTCAGGCGCGGCAACCGGCTGTCGATCATGCCGGTCACGGAGGCGCAATGGGATTTCATTCTCTCGCTGGCATGAGCCTCAATCGCCCGATTCCCGCCAGGCCATCATTTTTTCAAAAATCGGCTGAATAATGCCGATTTATGCGGTATCATCGCGCGGATTAATCCACCCTCACAAGAACAACAGGACATTTATGACTCAAGACGAATTAAAACAAAAAGTCGCTGCCGCCGCCCTGGAATACGTCAAGGACATCCCGCTGATCGGCGTCGGCACCGGTTCGACGGTCAATTATTTCATCGACATGCTGGCCGATTATAAAAACACGATCGAAGGCGCGGTTTCCAGCTCGGTCGGCACCACCGAACGCCTGAAAAAAGTCGGCATTCCTGTGCTCGACCTGAACGAAGTCGGCACGCTGGACATTTATATCGACGGCGCCGACGAAATCAATCCGCGCAAGCAATTGATCAAAGGCGGCGGCGGCGCGCTGACCCGTGAAAAAATCATCGCCGCGGCCAGCAAAAAATTCGTCTGCATCGCCGACGGCTCCAAATGCGTCGATGTGCTGGGCAAATTCCCGCTGCCGATCGAAGTGATCCCGATGGCCAGAAGCTACGTCGCGAGAGAAATGGTCAAGCTGGGCGGACAGCCGGTCTGGCGCGAAAACTTCGTGACCGACAACCACAATCAAATCCTGGACGTGCATAACCTGGACATCCTGGACCCGATTGCACTCGAAAAGACCATCAACGACATTACCGGCGTGGTTTGCGTCGGTCTGTTCGCGATGCGCCCGGCCGACATCATCCTGGTCAGCCAAGGTCAAGAAATCAGCAGCTGGTAATTTTTATCGGCTCATGGGCCTTTGCCGATTGGCATGGGCTCCAATAAAAAAGCCGTACCTGAAAGTACGGCTTTTTCGATCGCCCGCTGCCTTTGAGCGCCCGAAGGCTAGCTCTCGGACTCCACACACAGCGGCGATGCGCCGGCCGCGCAATTGATGGCGCCTTGCGGAACCTGATCCGTATTGACAAAACGCAGTTTCAATCCTCCCGAACGCGAAGTGCCTCCTATCTTTGAGCCTGAGTCCCATGAGTAAACCATGCCGGAACTGGCACCGACGCTAATACCGCTCAGACTGCCCTTCTGATTATATTTCGGCATGAATTCAAGCGACCCTTCGTAGCCGATGAATGCATAATTCGCTGGAAAGCCATGGAATGCCTTGCCTTGTTGCACAAAATAAATTGATCCCCAATCCGAACCCAGACTTTGCCTGCTGTCATTAAGCTCCCAAAGCTCGCTGCTGTATTCCCCCCGCTCCCATTGTCCATTGCCATTCATACAATACGAAACCAGTTGATAGACATAGGAGCCTTCGCCGGCCCAAGTCAATTGGGCATAACAATTATTAATCCCGCTATCGATTTTAAGGTTTTTTAATTGCGCCCAGGGGCTTGGACCTGACGTATTGATGGCTTTAGGAATCGTCGTGGTAATGCGGCCGCTCAACCAGACGCCGTCCAAATGGCCGTCGTTCGTTGCATAAACCGGAGCACTAGCACCAACCGAGGCCATCAGGATCGATGAAATCAGCACTCTGTTCTTCATGTTCTTCCCCTCAAATATCGGCTTAACTCTATTACTAGATGAAACCCGTTAGGAGCCTCACCAAGATTGTTGAACTAGAGTCTAGTTTCGATACCTGATTGGATGCGGAACTGGTTCACAGATTAACGTGAAAGATAATGCTAACACATAGCCAACAGAGCCTTACCCTAACGTATATAGCCTCCTGCCTTGCTGGTTTTGACTTTCGCTCGCTCAAGATCAAGTATTCTGGATCACGATATTCGGAAATTTCGAGCTGAAATCCTTTGCCTTCAGCGCCAGCCTGGCCGCCATCTTGCGCGCGATCTCCCGGTAAATTCCGGCCGCACGTCCTTCAGGATCGGCGACGACGGTCGGACGGCCCGAATCGGCAAACTGGCGGATATGGATGTCCAACGGCAGCGCCCCCAGAAAATCGACATGATTGGTCTCTGCCATCAACGCCCCGCCGCCTTCGCCGAAAATCGCTTCCGCATGGCCGCACTCACTGCAAATATGCACGCTCATGTTTTCGACGATGCCCAAAACCGGCACATTCACCTTCTCAAACATGCCGAGGCCGCGCTGCGCGTCGATCAGCGCGATGTCCTGCGGCGTGGTCACGATGATCGCCCCGCTGACCGGAATCTGCTGCGCCAGGGTCAATTGAATGTCGCCGGTGCCCGGCGGCAGATCGACGATCAGATAATCCAGGTGGTCCCAGGCGGTATCCCTCAGCAACTGCTGCAAGGCATTCGTCGCCATCGGCCCGCGCCAGATCATCGCTTGGCCGGCATCCACCAGATAGCCGATCGACATCGTCTGGATGCCGAAGGAGATCTTCGGCTGCATCGTTTTATTGTCATGGCTGACCGGGTAGCCCGACAGCCCCAGCATGGTCGGAATGCTCGGGCCGTAGATGTCCGCATCGAGAATGCCGACGTTCGCGCCTTCGGCTGTTAGCGCCAAGGCCAGATTGACCGCGGTGGTCGATTTGCCGACGCCGCCCTTGCCGGAGGCGACCGCAATGATGTTTTTGACCTGGCTATGCGGCTTCAGGGTTTGTTGCACCGAATGCGCGATGATCTTGACGGTGACATCGACATTGACCGTGCCGACGCCGGGCAGCGTCTTCAGCTGCTGCTCGACAGCCGCCTGCAGCTCCGTCACATAAGACTTGGCAGGATAGCCGAGCTCCAGCTTGACCGCGACATTGGAACCCTCGATCGTAATTGACTTGACCGACTTGGCGGCGACCAAATCGAGGCCGTGATTCG
>Ga0208264_1000189_pt1 | contig 27003 bp, 24 predicted proteins | sample LakWasMet31_HOW6_2_FD_183873 | JGI IMG/M metagenome (GOLD analysis project Ga0208264, IMG submission 183873) | Freshwater sediment methanotrophic microbial communities from Lake Washington under simulated oxygen tension - Sediment Metagenome... | ecosystem: Environmental > Aquatic > Freshwater >... | reverse complement strand
GAACTGACCGTGATCAATGCGGCCGATCCGTTGAACCTGACCGGCATCGTCACGCCCGGCGACCGGATTCCGTCGCTGCACAGCCAGCGCCTCGTTTACCGGGACGGCGTGCCGGTGGCCTACGGTTCGGGCAAAAATCTGCATTACCTGCAAGCATTAGACGCAGAGCATCAATGGCAATTGCAGTGGGCGCTGCTGAACAAGTAAGATGCGCCGGGGTTCCCGAAGCTCGGGCACCCCGGCATTTTTTCGCCTAGAGGTTAAGACGCCGGGCTTCCCTTATAAGAACGTCCCAGGCTTTTGAATTGGAAATTGCAACTATTGGCGCCGCCGTAACCGGCAGCCGACGCATTAAAAGTGAAACCGAGACTTTCGGCGACTTTGATTTTGCTGCCTTTACCATTGATCGAGCCCGAAACCGTCAGCTTAGTGACATTAAACGCATCCGCGTGGGCGCTGACTCCGTCTTGCGAAAAGTCGAATCCGCCAGGAACCTGCGCCAGTGCGAATGCGAATGCCCCCATCGGCGAGTCGTACCAATGATCAAACGACAGTTCCAATTTGCCCTTGTTTTGTTCCCAATGGCCGGTGACTTGTTTTTGCGCAAAATATTCGTCGACCCAAGTGAAAGTGCCTTCGTTGTCTCCGATCACCTCGCCGTCATCGAATGAAATCGAGGCGGAAAGCACATTGGGGCTCTTGATCGGCACGGAGAAAGAGCGGCCGACTTGACATTTCACGCCGACTTTACCCTTGAAACTCCCGGCCAGCGTCCAAGTAGTGCCGGCGACGGAAGGAGGTGCGGCCTCGGCCAGTGGCGCGGCCAGGGCATAGCTCAGCCCGGTCAATAAAAGCATTTTCTTTGTTAACGCCATAATCAAAATCTCCAGTTAATGGTAAAAATACAGATGCTGTGTACGCAAAGATATTTTTGCCGTACAAGCGCATAAGGATAGCCTAAAAACTGTCGATTCGCTCTCAGTTCCGGTCAGCGTCCTGCAAATATTCATCCTTCAAATGCATATAATGCGCGGCGGAATATTCGAGAAACTCTTTTTCGGCATCGGTCAACGGACGTTTTTTCTGGGCGGGCGCGCCGACATAGAGATGGCCGCTCTCAAGCCGCTTGCCGGGCGGCACCAGAGCGCCGGCGCCGAGCATCACATAGTCTTCCAGCACCGCATCGTCCATGATGATCGCGCCGATGCCGACCAGGCAATAATTGCCGATCGTGCAGGCATGCGCGACCGCCCGATGCCCGATCGTGACTCCCTTGCCTATCGTCAACGGATAGCCCTGAGACGTGAACTTGCCGTAATGCGTCACATGCAAGACCGAGCCGTCCTGCACATTGGTGCCGTCGCCGATTTTGATGCTTTCGACATCGCCCCGAATCACGACCGCAGGCCAGATCGAAACGTCGTCGCCGATTGTCACATCGCCGATCACGGTCGCATTGTCGTCGATATAGACGCGCTCGCCGATCGCCGGCTGTTTACCTTTAAAACGTCTGACTGTCACACTTGCTCCTTGATAATATTGTCTCCCTTATATTAACCCGCCCCGAAGCTTTGATCCAAATTTACCGCGGAAACGAAGCGCCCTGAGAAGATCACGGTGCCTGTTACGAGCCGTCGTTGCCCTTGCCTTGCTGCCCGAGCAAAATCGCTTTCTCTGCCGGGCTTTTTTCGGCCGATTGCGTCGTTTGCCGCTCCTGGCGCTGCGCATCGTCCTTGCTCGCCAGCGTACTGCGCAGTTTGAGCAGATTTTTCAACGCGTTATACCAGAACGGCGCCCCGAGGCTCAATAACATCACCGTAAATGCGATGCCCAAGGGACTGACCGTGGACCAGTTCCGTTGCCACTCTGCAAAAGATTTCGGAATCGTGACGATACCCAACTGCAACAGTTGTTTGATATCGTCCTTGTTCTGACCGGAAAGCTGATTCAGCGTGTCCGGCGCAGCCTCCACCTTCTCGCTCATCTCCACCGCCTTTTGCACGAGCGAATTTCTGAGCTCGCTATCGATCGACAAGCGGTTGATCAACTGTATCGTATCCAGCTGAAGCGTGCAGGCGACAGCCAGAGAACAGGTCACGGTGATGATCCGCATGGAAACCGTAAAACGCTCGCCGACACGGTCGATCGTTTGATCGAACCAGGTATTGATCTTCGCGATAAATTGCCCTTTTGCCGCCTGCAGCAGCGCCATGCTGTGGCGAACATGGCTGGCCAGTTCGGGTTTGTCGATCTCCAACTGCAGGGCCAGCAGGCGCGCATTGTCCAACACCCCCTTCGGATCGGTCACGCCATTTTTCTCCAGCAGGGCGATCAGGACTTTTTGCGTTTCATCGCCGAGACGTTCGGCGACTTCCTGAGGCGCATTCCCTGACGCCAAATCCATCAACAATTTGGTGAATTCCTCGCGGTGGATCGTCGAACCGTAACGGCGCATCCCGTCGCGGATCATCGGATGCATCAGGATGGTTGCGGCGATGCGGCGCGCGGCTTCTTGCTGGATATCAGGATCAATCTGCTGGAGCAGATACGCCAAACCGTACAATAAATGCCGCGCACGGCTGTTCAGCGCGCCGGTCACCGCTTGCGCCAGCACGGTCACCGCCATGCTGGCCAGTAACATGACTTCCGACAGACCGAGTAAAATATCGATCGATACCAACATGAATGCACTCCTTGAGGGTTACGAGGGGGAGCCGCTCCACTCTGAGGATGAAGCCGCCCTGTTGCCGGCTAGTAAATATGCTTAGCCGCAACCGCAGAATCTACCTGCCGAAGAAACGGCCTGTCAAGATTTTTGCGGGCCGATGACGACTTTCCGGAATCAATGCTTGCAATGAACGCCTGGGTGGGTATTGGCATTATCAAAAAAGCACACTTTATTAAAAGGAATATGCAATAATCACAAGTTAACCATGCCTATGCCAATTCGCAGGATGTTTCCACCGCACTCGTATAGTGCGCTGCGGCTGGCCGCATCCGCGAACGATATTCAATCTCCAAAGCGTCCATATTCCGTGATTGACCCCTTGTTGACCCAAATCATCGCCATTGCCAAAGCCGCCGGCCAAGGCATCATGACCATCTACAACCAGCCTGACGGCAAAGTGGTTTTAAAGTCCGATCAGTCGCCGTTGACCGAAGCCGACCTGCTGTCGAATCAAATCATCGTCAACGGATTGGCGCAGCTGACGCCGGACATTCCGGTCCTCTCCGAAGAATCCGTGGCGATTCCATACGAGCAACGCGCCGGCTGGCAACGTTTTTGGCTGGTCGACCCGCTCGACGGCACCAAGGAGTTCATCAAGCATAACGATGAATTCACCGTCAACATCGCGCTGATCGAACATGGCCAGCCGGTGCTGGGCGTCGTGCACGCACCAGCCTTGGACGTTTGCTATGCAGGCGCCGTCGGCCAGGGCGCGTTTGTCGAACGTAAGCAGAATCCCGCAGAGCGCATCCAAATCGCTCCCCGCAAGGCACAGGACCGCTTGAAAATCGTCGCCAGCCGCTCGCATCAGGATGGACGCACGAGCGCCCTGCTCGATCATCTGGGTCCGCACGAATGCATCAGCATGGGCAGTTCGCTGAAATTTTGTCTGGTTGCCGAAGGCAGCGCGCATTTCTACCCGCGCCTCGGCCCGACGATGGAATGGGACACCGCGGCCGCGCATGCGGTCGTCAACGCGGCCGGCGGCAAGGTCTGCGAACTGTCCGGCGCAGCGCTGCGTTACAACAAAGCCGATTTGCACAATCCGGAGTTTTTCGTATTGGGCAATTCCGACGATGCCCTGCTCAGCGCCGTCCAGCGTTGTCTATGAATGAAGCTGAAACAACGCCAGATCAAAGACACCACACACCCGTAACCCAAATCCGACGCGGAGATCTTGGGTTTTCCGCGAAAGCCAGAGAGGCAAATATCCGTCGGGATTTTGGATCTGCCTTCAATTAGGTTACGGCCTTCGCCATAGGGATTCGCGCTATGCGCGAAATTCATAGTTGTGTATAATGCGGCCGGTTAAGGTCGCCCGCTTCCGCAACAGCAAGCCTGAACTATCTTTTCTCGCTCCCAAAGAAATAGTAGAGAAACTTTGAAAGAGATTAGGATTTCTCAGGCTTAAATTACAAGATCGCATGCCTTGCTACGAAATAGACGCGTTAAGGACAAATCTTTTCCAATTTCCAGATTGATTTTCTTGGCTTTATCTAACCGAAGACAAATAATCTTAAAGCGCAATCAAGAAAATCACAAATCCTACTGAACTCGACTTCAAATCTGCTTTATTGCACTATCGACTGAATTATTTTTCTACTTCAGTAATAATTTTTTTATCTTTTGATACTTAGGGGAGACCGTAAAGAGTGCTAAAGTTGCTTTTTACATTTCTAGCGCGCGGAGTTTCGGCAGCAGCAGCTTTTTTATTCAGCATTCTTATCGCCAGATTACTCCCACAAGAGAGCGCCGGAGAATATTTTACGGGATTGACGATTATGACTGGAGCGTCGGTTATAATCAGATTCGGTTTTGATAATTATATTATCAAAAAGAATGTCATGGATGAAGGTCGCGCCACAGCCAATCTAATAAGCTTTGCCTTATACTCCGTTGTTATATTTACTACCCTAATCGCCTTGGTTTGTTTGGCAATTTCGGTATTGAGTGACTTCAAAACTTTTGCAACACAATATGAGGTTTTCCTATATTTTCTGGCTGCATCGTTATTTTTCGCATTATTGTGGCTTGCATCGGGTTTTTTAAAGGCGCAACGCAAAGCACCACTTGCAAACTTTTTAGAAGCAGGCTTAGTGCCGGTCGCTTTGATTTTTACTTATGGCTTGTTTTATCAATCCGTTACGTTACTTCAAGCGGCTCAAATCTATCTTGCCATTTTAGTATCACTCGTTGCGGTCATCTATGCGTGGATTTTGATTAAGTTTGGAGCGAAATTAAATCTGACGACGCTTTCGATGAAGGAATTGCAAGAAAGCTCAGGGATCATGGCGTCGAATCTTATGGATTTTCTTGTTTTATGGTTCTCGGCTTTGATCCTGACTAAATTTGCGCACATGTCGGATGTGGCAGATTTTCAGATTGCACAGCGCTTATCCGTATTGATTTCTTTTATCTTGATAGTCATCAATAGCATCTCCGCGCCAGTTTATGCCCAATTATTCAGGGACAATCAAATCGACAAAGTGGGCCAGATTTTGCGCCTAACTACATCTTTGATGACGCTTATCGCATTGTTTCCCTTAGTCCTGTTCTGGTTCTTCCCTGAGTTTTTGTTAAGCTTTTTTGGCAATGCATACAAAGACGCAAGTACATCCCTGCTGATCTTATCCTTTGGGCAATTAGTCAACGTCATGTCCGGATCTGTCGGCTACGTTTTGATGATGTCCGGGCACAGCCATGTTTATAAGATGAATACGCTTTATAGCGCCGTAGCTTCCATCATTTTATCGATTGTACTCATACCCGAATACGGCGCGATAGGTGCGGCTATTGCCAGCAGTACAGGTCTTGCCGCTAAAAACCTTTTAGGGGTTTACTCGATTTATAAGCTTTTTGGACTGCTGGCGCTGCCGACATTTAAACAAATTGCAAAAATTTTTACCTTAAGGGAACGCTATGAAATACTTACTCATCGGCATTGATGGCTGCCAGGAAGAGCATTTTTATCGATTCGATATGCCCTTTATGCAAAAAATGTTTTCGCAAGGGCAAAAGGTCGATTTAAAAGAAGATCTCATTAGTCGTGGGTGGGCTGAAATCTGCACAGGACTCCATGCTACCGATTCGGGCGCTTACTACGAGCGCGCGGTGATGAATGGGACGCCTGAATGGACAACCAGCTACAATCTCCTGGCAGAGAAAAAAAACAATCCGAGCATCCCAACCCTATGGGAAGTGTTGAATAGCCAGGGTTATAGCGTCGGTGTAATGAATGTTCCAACCACAAATCCGGCTCCAGAAGTCAATGGATTTTTTGTATCCGGTGGCGGTGGGGGCAGGAAAGTTGAGGATGAGGTTGATCCCAGCCAATGTCATCCCAAGTCAATCAAGGAAAAGTTAGATAGCCTGGGTTATATTTCTGATGAACGTATTTCTTCTCTTTTGTTCGAGAAAAACCTATACGAGGAGAAAGACTTTTTTGCACGTCTGCAATTGATGACCGAAAAGCGGATTGAGTCCTATTTGGCGCTTAATAAGGAATTTGACGTAGATTTTGGATTTGTCGTTTTCCGTTCGGTTGTGGTTTTGGAAAATATCTTTTCGAGCGAGATAGCAAAATATCTAGCCGGAGATATTCATGCGAACGAAAAGTTGATTGATCACATAAAATCTTTTTATTCGCACCTGGATTCCTGCATCGAAAAGTTATGCGTTGGTCTGGGGGTGGATAAAGTTGGCTTTGTTTCGGATCATGGCACTGTTTTGCAAAAATATTCAGTAAATCTCAATGTTTTTCTTTTAGAAAATAAATTTCAACAAAAGACAGGCAGCAAAGAAGGTTTACTCTGGTTCCTGAAAAAGTATAAAGACCTTATTCCTTACCAGTTGCGAGCCAAGCTGAAAAAAAGCCGAAGTGTTCTCGAAACCTATCAAGGCATTCAAGGATTTGACAAACAAAAGAGCTTAGCGTTTACAAGCGGCAAAGGCACCTCTTTTTTTGGCATTTATGTCAATGATGCCAAACGTTTTGGCGGTTGCGTACCTGAAGATAAAATAGAAGACATTGCAAATCAAATCGTCAATGCGTTTAATTCAAATTCGGAAGCAAAAAAGCACGGTTTTTCCGCTATCTCCGAGATTCATAGACGCACGGGCGCCTATGCAAAGTACTGGCCCGATATTTTGGTAAACGTCCCTAGCGGATATAACCCCGATAACAATCAAAACCTATTTGTAGTGCCTTTTTCTCGTAGTCACGAATCGATTCAGCTGAAAGACGTGAAATCTGATTTGTGGACTGGCACTAAAGACAAAGTCCCGTTATCACTTTTCGTCGGGCACGATCATCTTCATCCCGAGGTGTATGTCCAGCAAGACCTGACCGCTGTGTTCCGGATAGTCAAGGCAGAGTTTGGACTCTGAACTGTCAGGACAAGAATCTGATTTTTTGGGCGATGGAAAATTTATTTTGGCATTTTTTTATTTTTGGAATACGTTATGAAAATTGCTTTAGTAACGATACATAAAGCAAATAATTACGGAGCATTGCTCCAAGCCTATGCATTGCAGGAAGTGCTGAAAAGCTTCGGGGAAGTTGATCTGGTCGACTATGACAACGAGTATTTATCAGTGACTCTGAATCCTGTTCGATTTGTATGGACTTTCCATGGCCTTCTCGGAATGGGTAAGGATCTGTGCCGATTATTCCCCAGATACCGGCTTGTGAATAAGTTCAAAAAATTCATGTCTGAACGATTTGCAATGACGCCGGCATACAAGCAACCTGAACTGCTTGCTAATAAATTGGCAGGATATGATTGCTATGTCGTGGGTAGCGATCAAGTCTGGAATCCCGCCTGCGTAAGCCTAAAAGCATTGCTGGATCCTGTGTATTTCCTTGAATTTGCTCCTGAAGGCGCAAGAAAGATTTCTTATGCTTCGAGCGTTGGAGGATATGTCTATTCCGATCAAGAAGAAGTTGAAGTCAAAAAGTATCTTCACTCCTTTAGCGCGGTTTCGGTTCGCGAGAAAAATACCCAACAGTATTTAACAAATCTCGGCATTAAAGAAGTCGAACATGTACTGGACCCCACTTTACTGTTGGATATGGGGCAATGGGAAGCGCTGATAAAAAAGAGCCCCTCCACGGAACCCTATATATTGTTATATTCCGTCCCCAAGTCGCGCTTGGTTCGTCCTGCTGTCGACTATTTTTCCAAAAAACTGGGGCTCAAGGTCATTGCGATCGATCAAGATTTGGTTGCCAACGCGCAGGTCGACACACACCTGAGAGATGCAGGTCCGGAGGATCTTCTTTCATTATTCGCGTCAGCAGCATTTGTGGTAACCGATTCCTTTCATGGAGTCTGTTTTTCGATTAATTTTGAACGCCCTTTCGTTTCCTTGACGCCGGGCGTGCACGTCAATCGGGTTGAGAGCTTGTTATCCCTGGTCGGATTGAGTGGTCAATATGTAAGAAATGAGTCGGAATTTTCAACTATTCCGTTAAATATTGACTTTACCGAGCCTCGTTCCCGACTTAAGGAAGCCAGAGAGGCATCGTTACACTTTTTGAAAACAGCCGTCTCTTGATTACGAAATTCATGGACCCGAGCGTTGTCAGTTATTGAATCTTGATTGCCATTCAGCATTTAGTATTTTGATAGGCTTTATAGATCAAAAGCCTAACTCGATTCGTAGCGCAGAGACAAATGACGATGCTTTCCCGACTCATCACATTATCGATGCGGGAAGCTAGTTGCTGCGAACTCCGCTTGGGTTAGACTTCTTGTGCCTGCTTAGGCAGAAATATATCAATCCGCGCCGCAACTTTTCGCAGAAAAACTGGAGACATTGGCTTCAATAGTCCGGTCGACTTCGAAACAGGACTGTCGAATTATGCCGCCTGGGACCGAGAGCAACAACCAACATCATGAAGATTCTAAATGTCAATTCATCGCTGAGCTTTAAAACGGGCGGGGGCACCGCGGAGCGTACCTTTCAGATGAGCCGGTTTCTGGCGCTGGAAGGCATCGATTGTACCGTGCTGACGATAGACAGCGGCCTGGATCAAGCCCGGATCGAGGCATTGAAGCCAGCTAGCCTGATCGCCTTCCCGCTGTTATGGCAACGGTTTCATGTGCCGCGCATTCGCTGGAAGACCGTCAAAAACTTGGTCAACGAAGCCGACATCGTACATCTGATGGGCCATTGGGGTGTGCTGAATGCGGTAGTTTATTGGGCTGTCCGCCGCGCCCGGAAGCCCTATGTCGTCTGTCCGGCTGGCGCTCTGCCGCTTTTTGGACGATCCAAGTTATTAAAAAAACTATACAACTTGATCGTCGGCAAAGCCATTCTGCGCAATGCCGCCGGGTGGATTGCGGTCACGGACGCCGAATGTGTGCAGTTTGAAAGTTATGGCGTACCTTCTTCGCGGATTACCGTGATTCCGAACGGCGTCTGCCAAGAAGACTTTCCGCCTGCCGACACCGAACAGTTTCGCCGCGAAAAAAAATTGCCGGATGCGCCGCTTATCTTGTTCATGGGACGGCTCAGTCCGATTAAGGGCCCGGATCTGTTGCTGCAAGCCTTTACCTCGATGTGCGAGCAAATCCCCGAATACCATCTGGCGTTTGCAGGGCCGGATGATGGCATGAGAGATGGCCTTGAGAAGGCGGCCCGGCAGGCTGGAATCGAAGATCGCGTGCATTTTTTGGGATTTGTCGGCGGCAACGACAAGGCGGCGGCATACCAAACGGCAAGTTTGCTGGCGGTGCCGTCCCGTCAAGAAGCGATGTCGATCGTCGTGTTGGAAGCGGGAATTTGCGGCACCCCGGCGATGCTGACCGATCAGTGCGGGTTTTCCGAGATCACCGCTATCGATCGGGGGCTTGAAACGCCCGCAACAGCTCAAGGCATTGCCGAAGGTTTGCTCCATCTATTACGTACCCCGGATCTATTGGAACGCGTTGCATCTAACTTGCAGGACTTGGTCTTGCAGAAATACACATGGCGCCATATCGTCCAGCGGTATTTGAATTTGTATCAGACCCTATTGCAAACATCGATCAGTAAATGAAAATCCTGATTGTTAGTCAGTATTTCGCCCCCGAATCATTTATCATCAACGATCTGGCGCGGCACCTGCATGCCTTGGGCCATCACGTGACCGTGCTGACCGGCAAGCCCAATTATCCGCAGGGCTCGATTTACGACGGTTATCGCTGGTCGGGCATTCAGCGCGAACGCTACGCCGACGCGATCGAGGTGATCCGCATGCCGCTGCTGCCGCGCGGCAAAGGCGGCGGCCTGCGCCTCGCGGCCAATTATCTGTCGTTCGTGTTGTCCGGGATGATTTATGCGCCCTGGCTCCTGCGCGGCAAGTCCTTCGATGCGATCCTGGTGTTTGCGATTTCGCCGATCACCCAGGCGATTCCGGCGCTCGTGCTGAAATGGCTCAAACGCGCGCACTTGGCCATCTGGGTACAGGATCTATGGCCGGAGAGCGTCAGCGCGACCGGCTTTATCCGGAATCCCTTGTTGCTGAAGCTGATCGGCTGGATGGTCAAAGGCATTTATGCGGGCTCGGACACTCTCCTGGTGCAGTCGCGCGCTTTCATCAAAGCGGTCGCGCATTATGCACGAGAAGACAAAATCGTTTATTATCCGAATTCGTTTGAAGATAAAAGCGCAACGCCCGGCGACGCCGCGCTTGTGCCTCAAAGCCTGCTCGATACGCTCGATGCGCATTTTGGCCTGGTTTTCGCCGGCAACCTCGGCACCGCGCAGGCGCTCGATACGCTGGCCGGGGCCGCGGAACGGTTGCGGCATCTTCCGGACGTGAAGCTGATCGTGGTCGGCAGCGGCAGCATGCAATCCTGGCTGGAGCGGCAAAAAGCCGAGAAAACTCTGGATAATTTGCTGCTGGCGGGCCGTTTCCCGCCGGATGCGATGCCGCCGATTTTCAGCCGCGCCGAAGGCCTGCTGGTGACGCTGAAGCGCGAGGAGATTTTTGCTTTCGTGATCCCGAGCAAGATTCAGGCTTATCTCGCGGCCGGCAAGCCGATCATTGCGTCCCTCGACGGCGAAGGCGCGAAGGTCATCGAGGTAGCCGGCGCCGGGCTCTGCTCCCCGGCCGAGGATGCGGAGGCCTTGGCCGCTTGCATCGAAAAACTCTATACGATGAGCAAGGCCGAACGTGATGTAATGGGCCGTAAAGGACGCGCCTATTTTCTTGACCATTTCGAAATGACCACACAAACGCAGCGATTGATCGATATTTTGACCGCCAGAACAGAGGAAACCGCAAAATGAGCACGAAAATTTTGGTGCTCGGCGCAACCGGCATGCTCGGCAACGCGGTTTTCCGCTACTTGTCGGACGCCCCCGAATTGCAGGTCTGGGGAACCGTGCAGAATGCCGGCGGTAAACGTTTTTTTGCGGACGCATTGCAACCCAACCTGATCGCCCATATCAATGTGCTCGATTTCGATACGCTGGTCGGCGCCTTTGAAAAAGTCCGCCCCGACGTGGTGATCAACTGCATCGGCCTGATCAAGCAACTTGCGGATGCTCAGGACCCGCTGGCGGCGCTGCCGATCAATGCAATGCTGCCGCACCGGCTGGCGAAGCTGTGCGCCTTATCCGGCGCTCGCCTGATTCACGTCAGCACCGACTGCGTCTTCTCCGGCAGCAAGGGGATGTATCTGGAAACCGACCCTTCCGATGCGGAAGACCTGTACGGCAAATCCAAATACATCGGCGAAATCCACGATGCGCCGAATGCGGTAACCCTGCGCACGTCGATCATCGGCCACGAGTTGTCAAGCCAGGTTGGTCTGGTCGACTGGTTTCTGTCGCAAGAAGGCAGCGTGAAGGGCTATCAAAAAGCCATCTTTTCCGGCTTGCCGACCGTCGAGCTGGCCCGGATAATACGCGCCTTTGTGCTGCCGAATCCGGAGCTTTCGGGCCTGTATCATGTTTCGGCCGCGCCGATCGACAAATTCTCGCTGCTGAAACTCGTTGCCGAAGCCTATCAAAAAACGATAGCGATTATTCCGGACGAACAGGTTGCTATCGACCGTTCGCTGGACTCGACGCGTTTCCGCCAAGCCACCGGCTATGCGCCGCCCTCGTGGCCGGAATTGATTTTGATGATGAAAAATTTTAAATGAAGGAGTTTGCCGAGCGCGCCGATGTTTGATGATAAAGTATTAATGATTACCGGCGGCACCGGCTCGTTCGGGCATACGGTGTTGAAGCGTTTTCTGGACACCGCTGTCCGGGAGATCCGCATATTCAGCCGCGATGAAAAAAAACAGGAAGACATGCGTATCGCGCTGGCGAACGACAAGGTCAAGTTTTACATCGGCGATGTCCGCGACTATGCCAGCGTGTCCGAGGCGATGACCGGCGTCGATTATATTTTTCACGCGGCGGCGCTGAAACAGGTGCCGTCCTGCGAGTTTTATCCGATGGAAGCGGTCAAGACCAACGTGATCGGCACCGAAAACGTGTTGAACGCGGCGATCGCGAACGGCGTGCGCCGGGTGGTCGTGCTGAGCACCGACAAGGCGGTTTATCCGATCAATGCGATGGGCATCTCGAAGGCCATGGCCGAGAAGATCATGGTCGCGCGCTCAAGGATGATTCCCGAATCCGGCACGGTGGTCTGCGCGACCCGCTACGGCAACGTGATGGCCTCGCGCGGCTCGGTGATTCCGTTGTTCATCAGCCAGATCAAAAAAGGCGAACCTCTGACCGTGACCGACCCGAACATGACCCGTTTCCTGATGTCGCTGGAAGATTCGGTCGATCTGGTCCTGCATGCGTTCGAGCATGCTAAGCAGGGCGACATTTTCGTACAGAAGGCGCCGGCATCGACCGTCGCGGATTTGGCCGAGGCCCTGAAAGAACTATTTAACAGTTCCTCGCCGGTCAAGGTGATCGGCACCCGCCACGGCGAAAAACTGTACGAATCGCTGATCTCGCGCGAGGAAATGGCCAAGGCCGAGGACATGGAGCGCTACTATCGCATTCCGGCGGACAACCGCGACCTGAACTACAACAAATTTTTCGTCGAAGGCGAGGCGCATATTTCGGAGCTGGACGACTATACCTCGCACAACACCCATCGACTGGATGTTGCCGGGATCAAAAGCCTGCTGTTGACGCTCGATTACATCAGGAGCGAACTCCATGCTTAAAGTGATGACCCTGATCGGCACGCGCCCGGAGCTGATCAAGATGAGCCGGGTGATCGCCGAACTCGACCGGCACATGCAGCATATCCTGGTACATTCCGGACAGAATTACGATTACGAATTGAATCAGGTGTTTTTCGACGACCTCGAAATTCGGAAGCCCGATTATTTCCTCGGCGTTACCGGCGAAACCGCCGCGCAGGCCATCGCGGACGTGATCGCGAAGGCCGATGAGGTGTTCGCGAAGGAAATGCCCGACGCCTTATTGCTCTATGGTGACACCAATACCTGCCTCGCGGTGATCGCGGCGAAACGGCGCAAAATACCGGTCTTCCACATGGAAGCGGGCAACCGCTGTTTCGATCAGCGCGTGCCGGAGGAACTGAACCGCAAGGTGCTCGATCATCTGAGCGACATCAATATGGTGCTGACCGAGCATGCCCGGCGCTATCTGATCGCCGAGGGCATCCGCCCCGAGACGATCATCAAGACCGGCTCGCACATGCAGGAAGTGCTCGATTATTACCAGCCCAAGATTCTGGCGTCCGACGTGCTGGCCAGGGAGCACTTGCAGGAAGGCCGCTTCTTCATCGTCAGCGCGCACCGGGAAGAAAACGTCGACAGCCCGGAAAACTTGCGCGACCTTCTGGAAACCCTGCGCGCCTTGGCCGAACATTATCAATTTCCGGTGATTGTGTCGACGCATCCGCGCACACGCAAGCGCCTCGAAGCGCTCGGCGAATCGCTGTCGCATCCGTTGATCCGCTATCTGAAGCCGTTCGGCTTTCTGGACTACATTCGCCTGCAAATGGCCGCATTTTGCGTGGTGTCCGACAGCGGCACGATCACCGAGGAAGCATCCTTGCTGAATCTGCCCGCGGTCACGATACGTCATACCCATGAACGGCCGGAAGGCATGGATGTCGGCACGCTGGTGATGTGCGGCCTGAAGCAGGATAACGTGCTCGACGCGGTCGGTGTCGTGACCGGCCAGCATGACAGAACTCGCCGAGTGATTCCGCCGATTCGCGATTATCAGGCGCCGGAAGTCTCCAAGCAAATTGTCCGGGTCGTGCTGAGCTACACCGGCTATGTCAATCGCACGGTCTGGTCGAAGGCATGAGCTCGTCCGATAACCGCCACTTGAATATTCTGGTCACCGGCGCCAACGGCTTCGTCGGCAGCGCCTTGGTCGAGCGTTTAGAGGCCGAACAAAAATTTTCCGTCCGCGCCGCGGTGCGGCGTTTGGCGGGACTCGGCCGGCCGCAAGGCGCCGACTGGATCGAAACCGGCGATCTTGCCGCGCTTGCCGACTGGAGCACCGCCTTGCAGGGCATCGACGCGGTCGTGCATCTCGCCGCGCGGGTTCATGTGATGCAGGACACCGCGGCCGACCCGCTCGCCGAATTCCGCAAGGCCAATGTCGAAGGCTCGCTGAATCTGGCCCGGCAGGCGCTAGAGGCCGGCGTCAAACGCTTCATTTTGATCAGCTCGATCAAGGTGAATGGCGAAGCGACATCCCCCGGACGGCCTTACCGCGCGGACGACATTCCCGCCCCCGAAGATGCCTACGGCATTTCCAAACGCGAAGCCGAAGACGGCTTGCGCGAACTTTGTCTGAACTCCACGATGGAATTTGTGATCATCCGCCCTCCCCTGGTTTACGGCCCCGGCGTGAAGGGCAATTTTTTGAGCATGATGCGCTGGCTCGACAAAGGCATTCCGCTACCCTTAGCTTCGATTCAAAACCGGCGCAGCCTGGTCGCAGTCGATAATCTGATCGATCTGATCCTCGTCTGCATCGAACACCCGTTGGCCGCCAATCAGATTTTTCTGGCCAGCGACGGCGAGGATCTCTCGACGCCTGAACTCTTGAGCAAAACCGCGGCCGCGCTCGGCAAACGTGCGCGTCTTTTGCCGGTGCCGCCGGGCTTATTGGGTTTCGCCGCGCGCTGCCTCGGCAAAACCGCGGCAATCCAGAAACTGTGCGGTTCATTGCAGGTGGACATCGGCAACACTCGTGAACGCCTAGGCTGGCGGCCTCCGCTCGGCGTCGATCAGGCCCTAAGCGAAACCGCCGAACATTATTTGGGAAACCGAAAGTGATGCAGTCCGGCAGCTTACTCCTGGCGGCTTTGGCGGCCTCGTGCCTGTTCACCGGCCTGATCCGCCGCTATGCGCTGATCTCGAATATGATCGACGTGCCGAACCCGCGCAGTTCGCATACGCTGCCGACCCCGCGCGGCGGCGGCATGGCGATCGTGGTGGTGTTCTTGGTCAGCCTGGGGGCGCTGTTCGCGCTCGACAGGCTGACGGCAACACAGAGTTGGGCGCTGTTCGGCGCCGGCGCCTGGGTCGCCGTGGTCGGCTTCCTGGACGATCACCGCCATATCCCCGCCGGCTGGCGGCTATTGGCGCATTTCATCGGCGCCGGCTGGGGCCTGTATTGGCTCGGCGGCTTTCCGCCCCTGCCCCTGTTCGGCCAGGCCGTCGATCTCGGCTGGATCGGCCATATTTTCGGCCTCTTCTATCTGGTCTGGCTGCTGAATCTTTATAACTTCATGGACGGCATCGACGGCATCGCCGGCATCGAAGCGATCACGACTTGTCTGGGCGGCGTCTTGTTGTTCCTGTTGTCCGGCAATGAGAGTGTATGGCTGGAGCCGGCATTGCTCGCGGCGGCCGCCGCCGGCTTTTTGATCTGGAACTTTCCGCCCGCGAAAATTTTCATGGGCGATGCGGGCAGCGGTTTTTTGGGGATCATTTTAGGCTTGATCTCGATCCAGGCCGCCTGGCTTAACCCGAATCTGTTCTGGAGCTGGCTGTGCCTGCTCGGCGTGTTCATCGTCGATGCGACATTGACTTTGCTGCAACGCTTTCGGCGCGGCGAGAAACTGCACGAAGCGCACCGGAGCCATGCCTACCAGTTCGCCGCGCGCCGTTTCGGCTCGCACCGGCCGGTGACGCTGTTCGTCGGCGCGGTCAATCTGTTCTGGCTGTTGCCGCTGGCGGTCTCGATCGGGCTCGGCTTGCTGAACGGCATCCTGGGCCTTGCCTTGGCCTATCTGCCGCTGTTTTTGACCGCAATCAAGTTCAACGCGGGCGGCACGGAAGATCGCGCATGAAACCACGGCTGGCGCGTTGGTTTATCGGGCAGTCGAGGCCCCGAAAAGCCCTGATTCTGATCGGGGCGGACATCGTATTTACGATGCTCGCCTTATGGTCCGCCTTCTCGCTGCGCTGGAGCGTCCTGTTCGAGCCGAGGAACATCGAATGGGCCTTGATCGCGGTCGCGCCGGTCCTGGCCGTGCCGATTTTCATCCGCCTCGGCCTGTACCGGGCCATCATCCGCTATATCGAAATAAAGGCGTTATGGACGATCATGCAGGCGGTCACGCTCTATGCCTGTGCGTTTGCGGTGATTTATTTTCTGCCCTTTATTTTTTATGAGACCGGCATCCGTAATCTGCCGCGCACCGTACCGTTCCTGAACTGGCTGATCATGATGCTGCTGGTCGGCGGCAGCCGTTTTTTTGCGCGCTGGTGGCTCGGCGACACGTATATCCGGCTCAGCGGCGGCCACAATCCTGCCACGCATCCGAAGAAAAAAGTGCTCATTTACGGCGCCGGCAGCGGCGGCGTGCAATTGGCCTCGGCCTTGGCACTCGGCCGCGAGTTTCAGCCGGTGGCTTTCATCGATGACGATCCTGCGCTGAACAAACACAAGATCAACGGCCTCAAAATCTACCCGTTTTCGTCCCTGAGTTATCTGATCGATCGCTATGAGGTTGCGAGTGTCCTGCTGGCGATCCCGTCCGCCAAGCACGCACGCAAAAGCGAGCTGATCCGCTTGCTCGAGCCTTATGCGGTGCAGGTATTGTCGATGCCGAACCTTTCCGAAATCGCCGGAGGCAAGATCACTTTCGACACGCTCCGGGAAGTCGAGATTGAAGACCTGCTGGGCCGCGATCCGGTCGCGCCCGATCCGGCCCTGCTGCATGCGAATATCACCGGCAAGGCGGTGATGGTGACCGGCGCGGGCGGCTCGATCGGCTCCGAATTGTGCCGGCAGATCGTCGCTTTGAGGCCGTCCGCGCTGATCCTGTTCGAATTGAGCGAATATGCCTTGTATGCGATCGAACAGGAATTGCAGTTATGGGCCTCCCGTTTGCCTTCGGCAGAAAAACCGGCGATTTACGCGATTCTAGGTTCGGTGACCGACGCGCCGCGTCTGCGCAAAGTCTGCGAGACCTTCAAGGTGCAGACGATCTACCATGCGGCGGCCTACAAGCATGTGCCGATCGTCGAACACAATCCGGTCGCGGCGATCCGCAACAATGTGTTCGGTACCCTGCGCACCGCGGAAGCCGCCATCCAGGCCGGAGTCGAAACCTTCGTGCTGATCTCGACCGATAAGGCCGTCCGCCCGACCAACACGATGGGCGCCAGCAAACGCTTTGCGGAGCTGATCCTGCAGGCTTTCAGCGCCATACCTGAACACCGGCGCCGCACCCGTTTCACGATGGTGCGCTTCGGCAATGTGCTCGGCTCGTCCGGTTCGGTCGTGCCGTTGTTCAGGGAACAGATCAAACGCGGCGGTCCGGTCACGGTGACCGATCCGAACATCATCCGCTATTTCATGACCATTCCGGAAGCCGCGCAACTGGTGATCCAAGCCGGCGCGATGGGCAGCGGCGGCGATGTCTTCGTGCTGGATATGGGCGATCCGGTCCGCATCCTCGACCTGGCCAAACGGATGATTCATCTGAGCGGCCTCGAAATCCAGGACCCGGAACATCCTGACGGCGAAATCGAAATCCGTTTTAGCGGCCTCAGGCCCGGCGAGAAGCTTTACGAAGAGCTGTTAATCGGCGATCATGTAAGCGAAACCAATCACCCCCGCATCATGCGCGCCGAGGAACACGTGATTCCGTGGCCCGATTTAGCCCTGCGCCTGGAACGCCTGGACCAGGCGGCGCAGCTTGACGATCCCGAACAAATCCGGGAGCTTTTGCTCGACGCGGTTTCGGGCTTTGCGCCCCAGTGCGGGATCGAAGACTTGCTCTGGAAACAGGCCCAGGCCGAAAACATGGCGCCGGATTCGGTCTAACCGGCAAAAAAAAACCCCTCCCCGACTCTATTGTGTCGGGGAGGGGTTCAAAGATCGGGCAGCGAATAAATTTGAGGAGGCACTGCCCAATGAAACAGAGAAAAAATCTGTGACGCCCTTACTATAGTAGGCTTTAAAATTGCATACAATAGCGTAATTGTTAAATTTATTGTTTCTTATTTGGAAATAATATAGAGTATCAAGAATTTCACGCTTTTGTCCGGCCGGCAGCTCTAATTTCTAACGCCCAAAGAAGAGAGAGCAACCCTGTCGCTCGCGATCCCCCCGATTCTTAAATCCGCCAAATCCATGTTGATTGCAGGAGACCCCCGTGGATAAATTGACCAGCATGAACGTGTTTGTCCGCGTCGCGAAAGCGGGAAGTTTTGCCGGCGGCGCGCGCGATCTGGATATTTCGCGCGCGATGGCGACCAAGCATATCATGCATCTGGAAAGCTGCCTCGGCACCCGCCTGTTCAACCGCACCACCAGAAGCCTGAGTTTGACCGAAGTCGGCGCCTCCTATTTCGAGCGCTGCCAGACGGTGCTGCTCGACATCGAGGAAATGGAGTCGGAAGTCACCCACTTGCAGACCGAGCCGCGCGGCGCCTTGCGGGTCAGCGCGCCGCCGGTGATCGGCGCGACGCATATCGCACGCGCAATCTCCGAGTTTCTAAAACTGCATCCCGACCTGAATGTCGAACTGATCATTCAAAGCAGTCCCGGCGACATGATCGAGGACGGCATCGACCTCGCAATTTATCTCGGCGCACTGAACGACACCAGCATGGTCGCGCGCAAACTGGCCAGTTCGTCGCTGGTCGTCTGCGGCTCGCCGGATTATTTCGCCAAACACGGCACGCCGCAAACCCCGCAAGATTTGGCTCAGCATAGCTGTCTGATCAATTGGTCGATTTCGCCGAAAAACAAATGGCCGTTTAAAAGCGAAACGGGCTATCAGGTCATCAATGTCACGGGCCGCCTGCAGGCAAACGTCGCGGATGCGATCCGTATCGCCGCGATCAACGGCATGGGACTGGTGATGCTGCCGATCTATATCGTCGGCTGGGACATTGAACGCGGCAGGCTGATTCCGGTCCTGCAAGACTATCCCTCCCCGCCGCTCGAAGTCCATGCGGTCTATCCGCACCGTAAATATCTGTCCGCGAAGGTCCGCGTGTTCATGGAGTTTCTGCAAACCTGGCTGGAACCGCACGTCAGCAAACTCGAAGGACCGGAGACATGAAGGAACTCCGCGAAAAATGGAACCGCATCTACGGCCAGGACGAGCCCGGCAAGCAAGCCCCGGCGCCGGTTTTAAGCGAAAATGCGTTTCTGCTGCCGCCCGAAGGCAGCGCGCTCGATCTCGCCTCGGGTCTCGGCGCGAACGCGATCTTTCTCGCCGGGCATGGCCTCAAGGTCACCGCGCTCGACATTTCCTCCATAGCGGTCGAAAAATTGAATGCCTACGCCGGTCGCCATCGGCTTCCGATCGAGGCCAGACAGGAAGCGATCATCCCTGCTTCGCTGCCCCCCTCCGCCTTTGATGTGATCGTGATCAGCCGCTTTCTTGACCGCTCGCTCACGGATGCGATAATAAACGCCTTGAAACCCGGCGGCCTGCTGTTCTGCCAGACCTTCACACGTCTGAAAGTGAGCGGCGAAGGCCCGAGCAATCCGGCTTACCTATTGGACACGCATGAACTGCTGGATTTGTTTGCGCCGCTGCGGACCGTGTTTTACCGGGATAACGCCGCGATCGGCGACATACACCGGGGCCTTCGTAATGAAGCCCAATTTATCGGCCAAAAACCTGACCCAGAGACTCTACCATGATCGAAAACCTAAGCCCTGAGCAATGCTGGGAGCTATTGCAAAACAATAACGCGGCGGTCCTCGTCGATGTCCGCACCAAGATGGAACACACTTTCATCGGCCACCCGCCGGGCGCGGTGCTGATCCCCTGGAAGGAATCGCCGGACTGGCAACTGAATCCGAATTTTGCCGCCGAGGTGCAGGCCGCGGTCCCGAACAAGGAGGCGCCGATCCTGCTGCTCTGCCGCAGCGGCCAGCGCTCTCTGGATGCGGCCAAACTGCTCGAACAGCTCGGCTACAAACGCCTGATCAACATACTGGAAGGCTTCGAAGGCCCGCTCGATCAAAACAAGCACCGCGGCAACCTCGGCGGCTGGCGTTTTCACGGCTTGCCCTGGGAGCAAAGTTAAAATTGGCGATTTCAGGTTCCCGCGCGCCGCGCGGGAACAACCCAGCGTTTCGTGACTAAGACGCGTGGGAACGATATGAAACTTTTTCGCGGGGAACATGGCAATGGCTAAAAAAACTCCCGAGTCCCAACAAAACGCCGAAAAGTCGACGTTCGACTTACTGGCGCAAAGCGGATTGGAACTGCCGCCAGGGATCAGGCGGAATGGCGGCTCCACGATCAACCCTCCTGAAATTGCATCCGTAAAAGCGACGGACTCTGCAAAAATAGCGTCCTCTTTTTCTTCGCTGAACTCTTAATAAATTACTTGAAGCAACATTAACTAACGCCTTTAAGTTACTTTAATAAGTTATCTCAAGCGTTTGTTTATAATAAAAATCATCCGCGGGAGCGACGCCTACGTCGCGACTTGAGGCTTTAATCGCGACGTAGGCGTCGCTCCCACCACTCACCTATCGATTTTCAGGGTAATGGCAGTGTCCGGACGCCTGCCCATTCCATAAGCCCAAATTTTTCGCCGTCGAACTCAACAAACAGTTGGTCGTCGAATAGGCCCCACAGATCTGCTCCCATGTACACATTTCGCGCAACCCGTCCACTGGTAAGTGGGTTAGCCAGTCCGTTAAACGGGAATACTTTTCGGAACGGTGATCCTGATCGTTGTAACTCAGCAGGTAGCGCATCAACCACTGCTCCAATTCGGCTTGCGGCAATAAACGTGGCTTGCCGTGGTCTGCACGATATGCGGCATGCGGCTTTCGAAAGGCGTGTAACGCCCGATAGACGGTTGTTATGGAAATGCCGTACAGTCCGGCTACCGCAGCAACCTGGGTAGCTCGTTCGGACTTTTGGGCGGCAAACGATCAAGTCGCTGCCGCAATTGCAGGAGTGAATCAGCGGGAATGACCTTACGCTTGTTGTTCACGGTTAGCCAGTGCGCGATACACTGTGGCACGACCGACACCCAGTCGCCGCGCGATTTCCGTTGCCCCCAATTTCTCTTCGAGGCGAAGACGCAAAATTTCGGCGGTATCGACCGATGGCTTACGCCCCCGGTAGACGCCGCGCGATTTTGCGGCGGCAATGCCTTCAATCTGGCGCTCACGCCGGAGATTGGTTTCAAATTCGGCAAAAACACCCAGCATGTCCAGGAACGCTTTCCCTGCCGCACTGCGGGTGTCGATGGGTTGCTCTGTCGCCTTGAGAGTGATGCCCTGTTCTTTCAGTGTGCAGACGATGTCTTGAAGATCTTTGATGCTACGCGCAAGACGGTCGATTCGAGTAACAACCAGGGTGTCGCCCGGTCGAAGGAACTCTAGCAATAGGTCAAGTTCCGTTCGTCCGTTCCTGGTTGTGCCAGATGCCTTCTCGGCCCGGATAACATCACAACCGGCCTGTTTTAAGGCTTGCTCTTGTAAAGAATAATCCTGATCGGCGCTGGAAACCCGCGCATAACCGTACAATGCCATTATTCCGGCCAGAACTCAGGATTCATGATCTGATCGAAGTCCCACGGGCAAGATTCAGGAAACACGTTCAATATCCCGGTTTCGTTCTCGGCAATGCGCGCCGCATCGGCCCATGACTCCATCCAAAATTCAGCGTTTTCAAGTTCTGGTTTTAAACTAGGGGTTTTATTGAGCCTGCGCATAATCATATTGCGCTGGTCTTTGATGGTTCGTTCCCAGCTCTTACCTCGATGGCTGGGCTGATACCGCCATTTAATTAAGTGCGCAAGCAACACAGCCATTCTGTTTTCAAATTCACGTTGCTCACTTTTGCCCACGTCTTCAATCTCATCCGCAATATGTTCAAGGTCGAGCAAGTCAAAGCGACCAGAACGAATAAACGCCGCTTGTTCATTTGCCCATGCTATTACGTCGGTTTCGTAGTTTTGCATCAATACTGCCCTCGTGTGTCTCAATAGGATTTAGACCTTTGCAGAATACTACTCAGAAGCAAATAAAACAATCCTATTGAGTGTTTCAACAGAACGACTCGTATGGGTAGACCTAAGTGGCACAAAAAAACCGGCTATTCCATTTGCAATTAATTCGAGCTCAAAACGGCGTTGAATGCGAGCTAGACCGGTTTCAAATGCAAGCCGTTACATTTACCGAAAGAGGGAATTAATCGCCAAACGCAGCAGCCCGCCGAGACGAGGGAAAGGAAAAACCGGCCGCAGTTAAGAAGAAATCACCCTGTTTGTTCCACGCGAAACTCTTGACAAATTACTTGAGGCAACATTAACTATCACATCTAAGTCACATTAATAATCTTTAATAAGACATTGTTTATAATTATTAATTTACGACAATCTTCTCAGCTTTACACGACCAATTGCCGGGTGTTAGCCCGCGTAAGTCCGATTAGCGCAGCGTAATCGGACGCATGTTATTCATCGCCAGCAACCGAATCATTTAAATTGCCACACCAATCCGTAGGATAAATGTCGTTCGCGACATATCGATGAAAGGTGGAATACGGCCAATCCGCCACACGTTTGACGTATCCGTGTTTCAAGGGATTCACATGTACATAATCCACATGCCGCTGATAATCGGCATCATCGCGAATGAAATGTTCCCAATAATGCCGTTGCCTACAGGGATGTAGGCAAGGAGCGAGAGCAGGAGCGGAAGCTTTGCCATATGCCACGTTCGCCGGCCGCTTTACGTACGCTCGACCGACGTTCCGTTTTGGGTAACGCACGCGAAAAAGCACTTTTGATCAAACGCCATCGCATACTGAAATCGGCATCGCCGGGCGGCAGGGTCCACACAGAGTGCATAGGGTCCGGTAAAACCACCCAGGCGTCGATTCGAAAAGGGTGGCGTCGCGCACCCGTTTTACCGTTTCGCGTAACGAGCCAATTTCGCGAATAAGCAAATCGTTGTTATGCCGTTGCAGTAGATTCACGGTAAAGAACCAAGTGCCCCCAGGTATGAATGCGCGTCGATAGTTGGGCATATCTTTTTCCTGTCTTGGGAATTAGCATTGGGCGCAATAAAATGCGTCCGATTACGCTGCACTAATCGGACCTACGAGCTGCTCAACATCGTATGCAAGTACAGCCCAGTCGACACCAGGAACAAATCTACCAACAAATCCTCCGAGACTTTTTGTGAATGTTATTTTTAGTCGTAGCCTCGATGAAGCGCAGCGGAATCGAGGTTCGTCGAAGCCGGTATGCTCCATGCCGTCCCCTCGTCGATCGAAGTTCCTTGTAAAAAAGCAGTAAAGGATTGTGCGGTTTCGGACTCAGTGGCTGAGATGAGTCTCGGCGACGACAATTGGGAATAAACCACATGATATTTTCACTCCCACTTGGAGTGACTTAAGCTCTCGTATTCGACCATCAGGTTTCTCCTCTGTCGTATGCTTGGCGGCTCACGCTCGAAGTATCCTGATGGACTCCTCTAAATATCAAACTTTTGCTGTCCCCCGGCAGAGCCGGGGGATTTCCCACTTTTGGTTAAAATACAAAGGAATTTTGAAAACTACATTTAAAATTGAAAGTCTACATTTAACTTTCATTATTGTGTCATGTATCAATCGTCCTTCTTTCTTTTTATATCGCCTTTCTTCTGAGCAGGAGTTCGGTTATCTCCAGTATTACTACGATGATCATGACCCCCAGTATTTTTTTGTCTCCCCGTTTCTATAACGCCGCTGCGGCGACTGTCTGACGATTCAGAAACTATTGAGCTTGCTATATCTAAAAGACTATCGAAAATTCCCATAATACATTTCCTTTTCCCCTTAATTTTATTGTCAGACTATAACTCAAGGGTGAATAGGTATAGCCCAATTACAATTAGACATTCTAACAGACGCAAAAAATCGTGTCATAAGGCGGTCTAAATATTTCTAAAATCATAAAACTGATTTATATTCAGTTGATGTGCAGAAAATTATCACATCCCAATCAAAATGCAATACCCTTCACGAAATTTATCTGGTAAGCCGCCCAAGTTGCTCGATCAGGTTAAGGACAAAATCCGCCAAGCGTTACAGCATCCGCACCGAGCTGGCTTATACGGACTGGATCAAGCGCTTTATGCAGAAACATCACCTTGAAAGGGTGTGCCCAAGATGGAGCATTTCTTGACGCATTAATTGCAATGGCAAAGCGGCGGCTTCTGTACAGAACCAGGCGCGTTGTGCACAGCTCTTTTCTATACGGAGATGTTGAGCGCGAAACTCCCATGGCGGGACAATATTGAACAGGCGCAGACATCCAAACATTTGCCGGTGGTGTTGAATGGGGACGGTTGATGCGGGCGGTTTTTTCCTGAGCGGAGCCGAAGCTAACAAATCGCGTCGACTTCGCTCAGCTAACGGTTTAACTTAACAGCATCAAGCCGATTGCCTTAACCCAAAAAATAAAACTCGTCTGTGGGAGCGACGCCTACGTCGCGACTGGAGGCTTTAATCGCGACGTGGGCGTCGCTCCCACTATTCGGCTATGGATTTTCGCGGTAATGGCAGTCATACCCTGCGCAGGAATCCGCTCATGGACGTGTTGAGCTCACCCTCCATGGCCCTGGATTCGGCAACCACTCCTGCGTTGCCCTAACTCCTGTATCCTCGCAGCCGACCTTCTTCCGGGCGGGTATGACGACATTTGTGTATAAGGTATGCAAAATCCATCGTCAAACATCACTACGCATCAAGCTCAGCAAATCATCCGCCGACATCCTGCCGCTGACATCCGCGCCGTCGAGCAGGCTGTCGGCGAGGTCGCGCTTGTGGCTGTGCAGCGCGACGATTTTTTCCTCGATGGTCTGTTTCGCGATCATCCGGTAGATCGTGACCGGGCGCTGCTGGCCCATCCGGTGGGCGCGGTCGGAGGCTTGGTCTTCGACCGCCGGATTCCACCACGGGTCCATGTGGATCACATAATCGGCCGCGGTCAGGTTCAGGCCGACGCCGCCGGCTTTCAGGCTGATCAGGAACAGTTCGCCGTCGCCGCGCTGGAACGCATCGACGCGCTGCTGGCGTTCCTTCGCCGGCGTCGAGCCGTCCAGGTATTGATAGGCGATGCCGCGCTGTTCGACATAGTCCTTGATGATCTGCAAATGATCGACGAACTGACTGAACACCAGCGCCTTGTGTTTGTTGTCGAGCAGTTCCTCGACGATCTCGCCGAAGGCGGCCAGCTTGCTGCTCGGCAGGCTGATCTCGGCGTTGGCCAGACGGCTGTTGCAGCAACTGCGGCGCAGTTTGCTGATCGCGGCCAGGATTTGCAGATGCTTCTGACCGGGAGGACCGTCCGTGCCGGCCAATGTGTTTAAACTTTCGCGGCGGATCGCTTCGTAAAACGCCATTTCATCGGGACTGAGTTCGACATAGACCGGAATTTCGGTGCGCGGCGGCAATTCCTGCAAGACCTGGGTCTTGGTGCGGCGCAGGATGAAGGGCTGGATCAGCTTCTTCAATTGCTGGCGCGCGGCGCTGCTGCGGTCGCGTTCGATCGGTCCTGCAAAGCGTTTATTGAATTGTTCCTGCGAACCCAGCAATCCCGGATTGATGAAGCGGAACAGGTTCCAGAGTTCGCCGAGATGATTTTCCAAGGGCGTTCCGGTCATGATGATACGGAAATCGCCTTGCAGATTCATCGCGCCTTGCGAGCGGCGGGTCGCGGTGTTTTTGATCGCCTGCGCCTCGTCGAGAATCACCGTTTGAAAACGGATCTTCGCGAGCATCTCGGCCACCTGCTCCTGCTGCAACAGGCCGTAGCTGCAAATCAACAGATCGTAAGGCCCGAGACTGTCCAGCTGCCCCTGGCGGTCGCCGCCGCCCAATTGCTGCGGATTCAGAGTCGGCGCGAAGCGGTTCGCTTCCTTTTCCCAGTTCATGCACACCGAGGTCGGCGCGACGATCATCGACGGACCGTTCGGCGCGCGCTCGACCAAGAGCGCGAGGCCCTGTATCGTTTTGCCGAGCCCCATGTCGTCGGCCAGACAGGCGCCGACGCCCCATTCGGCCAGGCGGGCCAGCCAGGCGTAACCATCCATCTGATAATCGCGCAGCTCCGCCTGAAAGGTCGAAGGCAGGACCGGCTGAAACTCGCGCGCGGACTTCAGGCGCCGCACCTGCTCCTGCCAATGCTTGTCGGCCTTGAAGGTGCCGCCGTCCTCGCCCCAGTCTTCCAGGGTCAAGGCCGCGAGCGGATTGATCCTGACTTTCTTGCCGCTGATGTCGGCATAGGCTTGCAAATCTTCCAGACGGCGGCGGAACGCATCCGTCAAGGCGACGAACTGGCCGTCCTGCAATCGCAGGAAGCGGCCCTTGCTGTTGCCGAGCAATGCCAGCAATTCCTGCATTTCGATTACCGTCGTGTCATTGATCTTCAACTCGCCTTGCAGCGCAAACCAGTCGTTGTCGCGCTTGATGTGCATGCTGAAGGCCGAACTTCCGGCCTGGCCGAGCAGCCGGAATCTGACGCCTTCGGGCCATTCGACGATCACCTGCCCCTCAGGCAGCGCCTGTAATTGCAGCAACAGTTCGAGGCAGTGCTCCGGGTCTTCGAGCAGCCATTCGCCGGCTTCGTCCTGTTCCGCCTGCGCCAGCGCCGGGCAGGCGTCGAAGAGTTCGTCGGCGCGCTGCCTTTCGCGCTTCAGGTCACGTTTAGCCTGTAAGCGTCTGCCGTCGATCTCGGCCAGCACGCTTTCGCCGCCCTGCCCCGGCGGATAATAGGCGCCGTCGGTCGCAAACGGGCGGATCAGCAGCGCGGCCTTCAGCCCTTCGCCGAGCGGCAACAGATGCAGGC
>Ga0208264_1000185_pt1 | contig 27992 bp, 24 predicted proteins | sample LakWasMet31_HOW6_2_FD_183873 | JGI IMG/M metagenome (GOLD analysis project Ga0208264, IMG submission 183873) | Freshwater sediment methanotrophic microbial communities from Lake Washington under simulated oxygen tension - Sediment Metagenome... | ecosystem: Environmental > Aquatic > Freshwater >... | reverse complement strand
ATGCCAATAGCTGCGGAAAATACACTCTTGAATACTTCGATCAATGTTGGTTTTGACATGATAAACTCCCGTAAAATATTTGGAAAATGATATAGGCTGCCAGCGGTTAAGGCAACACTATCTTTATCAGCAACATTTCACATCCAAAAACACTGTGGCACACAACATGAATAAAACAGCTTTACTACACCAGCAACTTGCAAAAAGAATTTTAATTCTCGATGGCGCGATGGGTACCATGATCCAGGGCTACAAACTGGAAGAAAAGGATTATCGCGGCGAACGATTTGCTAACTGGGAAGTGGACTTAAAAGGCAATAATGATTTGTTGTGTTTAACGCAGCCGGACATTATCAAAGCGATTCATTGTGCATATTTTGAAGCGGGCTCGGATATTGTTGAGACCAATACGTTTAATGCCACAACTGTAGCGATGGCTGATTACCATATGGAGTCGCTGGTTTACGAAATGAATGTGGCTGCAGCAAAAGTTGCCAGACAGGCCGCCGATGAATTCAGCCAGAAAACACCGGATAAGCCGCGTTTTGTTGCGGGTGTGTTAGGGCCAACTAACCGCACGGCATCGATGTCGCCAGATGTTAACGATCCAGGATTTCGCAATATTACCTTTGATGAGTTAGTGGTCGCATATAGTGAAGCCAGCCGAGGTCTAATTGATGGCGGCGCAGACATCATCCTGATTGAAACAGTATTCGACACACTCAATGCAAAAGCGGCCATCTTTGCGGTTGAGCAAGTGTTTGATGCCCTGGGCTATGCTTTGCCCGTTATGATTTCAGGCACTATCACAGATGCTTCTGGCCGAACATTGTCGGGACAAACAGTGGGAGCGTTTTGGAATTCACTTAAACATGTAAAACCCATTTCTTTTGGTTTTAATTGTGCATTGGGCGCAACGGAATTACGTCAATACATTGCAGAACTATCAGGCATAGCGGATACCTATATTTCAGCGCACCCCAATGCTGGCTTGCCGAATGAATTCGGTGAGTATGACGAAACCCCTGAGCAAATGGCCCAAGAATTGGCCGACTGGGCAGCTAGTGGTTATTTGAATATTATCGGCGGTTGTTGCGGAACGTCACCGGCCAACATAAAAGCCATTGTCGAGGCAGTACAAAGCTTTCCTCCCAGAAAAATTCCAGATATCGAAAAACAATGTCGCTTGTCCGGCTTGGAGCCAATGAATATTGGCCCGGATTCCTTGTTCGTCAATGTCGGCGAACGCACAAACGTCACCGGCTCTGCCGCATTTAAACGCCTGATTATCGATGGTAATTATGAAGCCGCATTAGACGTGGCCAGGCAACAAGTGGAAAACGGTGCTCAAATTATTGACATCAACATGGACGAAGGCATGTTGGAATCCAAAGAAGCCATGGTGCGCTTCTTATTGTTGATTGCCGCAGAACCCGATATTGCCAAAGTGCCGATCATGTTGGATTCGTCCAAATGGGATATTTTGGAAGCTGGACTTAAGTGCATCCAGGGCAAAGGTATCGTTAATTCCATTTCCTTAAAAGAAGGTGAGGCCGCTTTTGTAGAGCACGCTAAACTGGTTCGCCGCTATGGTGCAGCCGTTATTGTGATGGCGTTTGATGAGCAAGGCCAAGCCGATACCAAAGCCAGAAAAGTTGAAATCTGCCAACGTGCTTATAAAATTTTGACGGAACAAGTCGGCTTTCCGCCCGAAGACATTATTTTTGACCCCAATATTTTTGCTATTGCCACTGGCATTGAAGAGCACAACAACTATGGCGTTGATTTTATTGAGGCAACACGCGAAATCAAACAAACTTTGCCACATGCTTTGATTTCCGGCGGCGTATCGAATGTATCGTTTTCTTTTCGTGGCAACAACCCCGTGCGAGAAGCCATACACGCGGTTTTTTTATACCATGCCATAAAGGCTGGTATGACCATGGGTATTGTTAACGCAGGGCAATTGGCAATTTATGAAGACATTCCATTAGATTTACGCGATGCCGTCGAAGCGGTTGTGCTGAATACCCATGATGGTTCCGGCACAGAACACTTACTGGACATCGCCGAACGCTATCGTAGCGATGGCACAACTGGCATCGCTAAAACCGAAGATTTAGAATGGCGCAGTTGGCCAGTGACTAAGCGATTAGAGCATGCGCTGGTAAAAGGTATTGCAGATTATATTGATGAAGATACCGAAGCCGCCCGCTTGGAAGCTGAGCGACCATTGCACGTAATCGAAGGCCCGTTAATGGACGGTATGAATGTGGTCGGTGACTTGTTTGGTGCCGGTAAAATGTTTTTGCCGCAAGTGGTTAAATCTGCAAGAGTAATGAAAAAAGCCGTAGCCTATTTAATGCCTTATATGGAAGCCGACAAATTGGCCGGTGATCGTCAAACCAATGGCAAAATTCTAATGGCTACCGTAAAAGGTGATGTGCATGACATAGGCAAGAACATTGTTGCGGTTGTGTTGCAGTGTAATAACTACGATGTTATTGACCTTGGCGTTATGGTGCCTGCGGAAAAAATCTTACAAACCGCCCGTTTGGAAAAAGTGGACATCATTGGATTAAGCGGCCTGATTACGCCATCGCTGGATGAGATGGTGCATATTGCTAAAGAAATGCAACGGCAAGGCTTTACCATTCCATTGATGATTGGCGGCGCGACTACTTCCAGGGCACATACCGCAGTAAAAATTGCCCCGCATTACCAAGGCGCAACTGTGTATGTGACTGACGCTTCGCGTGGTGTGGGTGTGGCCAGTAATTTACTCAGCAATGATTTAAAAGCGGAATTTATGAGTGGCATTCGGGCAGAATACGAAGAAGTCAGAGAGCGTCATAAGGGCCGTGAAGCAAAAACCAAGCAACACTCACTGGAAGAAGCCAGAACCAACAAATATAACTGGAGTAATTATCATCCGGTAAAGCCCCAGTTTTTGGGAGTAAAGGTAATTAATGATGTATCACTGGCCACTTTGGCCAAGTACATTGATTGGTCGCCATTTTTCCAGACTTGGGAAATGGCGGGCAGTTATCCCAAAATATTGGACGACGTTGTTGTGGGAGTTGAAGCCAAAAAACTGTTTAAAGACGCTAACCTGATGTTAGATAAAATCATAAAGGAGCAGTGGTTAGGTGCTAAAGCGGTGGTAGGTTTTTTCCCTGCGCAAAGCCAGGATGATGATGTATTGGTTTACGCTGATGAAACTTGTCAACAAAAGACAGAAACCTTGCACCATTTGCGTCAGCAAAATATGAAAGCTCCTGGTCGTCCTAACTATTGCTTATCTGATTTTATTGCGCCAGCAGCTAGTGGCAAAACGGATTATATCGGTGGATTTGCCGTGACTACGGGCATCGGCATTGAAGAAAAATTACAGGAATTCGAAAAAGATCATGACGATTACAGTGCCATTATGCTGAAAGCCTTGGCTGATCGTTTGGCAGAAGCGTTTGCCGAATACTTGCATGAGCAAGTTAGAAAAGTGTATTGGGGTTATGCAGTTGATGAAAGCTACGATAATGATCAGTTAGTGAATGAAGCCTATCAAGGCATACGCCCTGCGCCAGGTTATCCCGCTTGCCCAGACCATACCGAAAAAGCCAAGTTGTTTGAAATGCTGAACGTAACCGAACACACCAGCATAGAACTGACCGAAAGTTTTGCCATGTACCCGGCCTCTGCTGTCAGTGGTTGGTATTTTGCTCATCCAGAATCGCAATATTTTAATGTTGGCAAAATTGATAAAGACCAACTGGCCGATTACGCCAGACGCAAAGGCATGGCCGAAGATGTGGCCGCGCGCTGGTTGTCGGCGCATTTGCATCATTAACTGTTAGGTTGATATTTTATGGCAACCGGGAAGTTTTTATTGCTAGGCACTGCCGGTTGTCATTTATGCGAAGAAGCTGAGCTGATATTGAGTAATTTTCAGCTAGCGCTTGATCTAATAGATATTGCTGAACAGGAACAGTGGCAACCGGAATATGCGTTGCGTATTCCGGTGTTATTGCATGTTGATACTGAACAGGTGTTAGGTTGGCCGTTTACTGAGGAGGATGTTGATGCTTTTATCAAAAAGTGTTTATAGACGCAGTGTGGTAAAAAAACATCTCGGTTTATGAAAAACCTGTAGGAGCGAATTCATTCACCTGTAGCTATTAACATCGCACCTTACAAAAAAATAGTTTAGTTATGCTCGACCATGTTCTAAACAAAATTATTTCCAGCTGGTTTCATCGGCATCTGCAAAATCACCATCATTATTTCTATCCCACCGGCGAACTCCTGTGTCTGTTAGTTCAAGGATTCCATTGGTTGCCTGCGACCCCGGACTGACTGGGGTTGCCCGTAAAGTATAAGAGTTTGCCGCCGCCGCACTAATCGTTAATGTGTAATATTGGGCCGTTTCGGCAGGAGTACTGTAAACTCTGGACGCACCAGTATCAGCCGGAGTAGCTGTCGTTCCAGCGGCACCCAGATAGGTATTGGATGTTGTAAAATATCTTTCCATCGCATTTGCCATATTGGTTAAAGCGCCTTCGGCATCTGAACGCCTGGATTTTCTTACGCTATCTTGATAACTGGGCAATGCAACAGAGGCCAGAATACCAACGATTGCAACAGTGATCATGAGTTCAATTAGGGTAAAACCGGTGGATTTTTTCATGTTTGCCTTAATTGGTTAATTGAATGACTGGGCGTTTATCAAAATTATTGATTGTAAGCAAAGAGAGCTCTTGTAACTATTAAGCCCTCTTTGCTAGAGGGTATTTTAACGTAGTTGTCGCCATGATCTTCGAATGCCAATATTAGGATCATCTTGATCACGAATCCTCTTTCTACTCCTATTGCCACTAGTTCCTGATGTGAATGAGGTAGCTTCACCTCCGCTGCTGTTAGAATTAGTTAGTTGTGGACTAGCCCCATCAGTGCTGCTAAAGGTTTCTGTATTTTCATTGTAAATCGTAACTGAACTTCCTGTTTTAAAAATCATTAGATCTGGATCACCAGTAATCCCAATTTCTTCATCGATGCCAGATGGGCTCATGGATACATTGTTACTTGTAATCATATCGGAATTATCTACTTGCCCGTCTTCTGTAGATGTACCTTTTCCAAAAACATCGAACACGGCTTTCTTTTTTCGCTGCCCGGTGATTGAGTCGATCATCATAAGCCAGCTATTTCCACCCGCACTACATAGATCGCTTTTAGGTATGGCAGTGGAAAATATTATTGTTTTATGAAAAAGTGATGCTTTACTTATAACACGCTCACCTTTTGCAGTCCCAGGAGCGGGTGGCGATAGCAGTTTTAAATACCAGCCTTTTTTTAAGTTACTTGCGGTAACGGTTGTACAACTTGAGCTTGCTGTTGTGTAGCAAAAATCATTTGCTGAAACAACCCGTAAATTTTGGGTACTTACTATGCCATCCGCAGAAGTCAGATGTCCTTCGAGGTCTATCGTTTGCGATTGTAAGTTTGCTAAGTCAGTGATTTGATCAGTGCTGGCAACTTTAGTATTTTTGTCCCATAGCCCATAAAATGCTTGAGGTTGAGGTGTGCTACCAACAACATTATCTGTAGTCTCAAAATATTTCCCTGTACCAAAATAAACCATAATACCCGAGCCCTGATCACTACCCACTGGCCCTAAAGTTGGTTTGGCAGTAATGGGTTGGCGGTCAGTTGTTGAGCAGGTGGTTCCTGCGTTAACGCAAGCAACAAACAATGGAAGTGCAGTACTTCCAGATTTATACGCTACATCCCAAGAGTTGGCTGTATTGGAAGACACATCAAACTTCCATAAATTACCCAATAAATCCCCCGCATAAATTATGTCAATAATTCGATCGTTATCAATGTCCACTGCTAGTGGACTGGATAAGCCATTAGGAGTGCCAACTGAGCCTGTACCTGTATCGATTTTTTTAATTACAGCACCTGTTGCGGCATTAAGAATTAATAGTACGGCCTTGCCATTAGTGCTGTTATAACCGTTTGCAACAATAACCGCCCAACTACCATCGTGCATTCTTACAATCGCTGGTTGTGCTAAGGTATAGCCCAGGTCAGCATCATTGCTATTATTAAATTCCCATAACACGCTACTATTGCCAAATGCAGAAGGGTTGGTAACATCCAGTGTAAATAGTGCTTTGGCACCCCCGCCAGTCGTGCTAGTTAATAATGTGTGCCATGCCGCACCATTTCCATCGGTATTTACGTAAGCATCGCTGGCAGCATTTTTTCCATCAACATAGGCTTGTTTACTGTAATTAGGACTTGTTAATTTGCTTAATTGAGGAATTAACGCATTAGGAATATACGCCATTTTTTCAGTCCCGCCAGTTGAGGTTTTTTGGGCATCAAAGCCGTGCAACATGCCGTCATTCGCACCGACATAGAGCATGGGGATTCGACTGGTATAGGCTGCACTATTGCGAAATGTTGTGTAGCTTGAGCCTTCCGTTCCTGCAAGTTTGCCAAAGTCGTAATCTTCTGCGTTACTAATATAGACAGGGTTGCTGTTTACGATGTCTCCAAGCACATTAACGCGATTCCTTAAAGTGCCGCCGTTTGATTTTTCCTTAGTTTGATTTCCCCGTAACCAATTGACTCGATCTTGCCCTTTACTGTCATTTAGGCTGTTGAGGGTATTCAAATAATCTTGCTGTGATGTACCACTGGGTGTGCTTGTTAAATTTGCCCATTGAAAGGCTATTCCTTTAACACCATTACTTGGAGCGCTTGGGTTGTAAGTAAGAATATTACGATCAGTTGCTGCTGGAATCTTACTTGCAGCTTGCCAAGTAGGCGTTGCACTCAGTGAGCCATCGGTATTTACAATAAATGCGTTAACATTACCGCTCCAGTCAGTAGCATCAAAAGTGGTTTGATAAAGTAAGCTGCTTGTACTGATTTGTGGGCCGTTGTTGGCAAGTGTTGAGAATGAATTTTGTTTACTTAGTATGTCTTTATAGATCTTATCTAAAGCGCTGGAGAGTGATGCGTAATCAGTCGCTTTTAGTGCTTCAGTTGTTCCACCTGCTTGAGCTATGGTATTTAAGGTATTAGGATCGGTGCCGGTAGGTAGTGCAAAACCTACCACATAAGTTAGTACGCCAGCGGTTTTTAAATTGGCAGCCGCATTTGCTGCAGTAGCTATGGCGTTTGCTGGATCAGCAACAAGGTTGCCGCTTTTATCAGTTGAGGGCAAGCCATCGGTGATCAAAATAACAAAGTTTTTATTACATGATTGTGGTAACGGGTAAGTTATATTGCTACCTGATGAAGCGTATCCTTCGGCAGCGCTGGCCAGATTGCCCGCAAAATAATCCCTAGCTGTTAATAGAGTTCCTTCTATTGGCGTCAGACCGGCATTTTTTATACCATTAGCTGTACAAGGTGCGGGTTCTGTTGGAATATTACAAGCCAGCTTGGTGTTTAAAGCAGTGGCCTGAGTGGCATCAAGTAATCTAATCGGATTGTTGAGTAAACCACGACCAGGAGAGGAATTAGAAAAATAAGTTCTTCCCACGTAATACCAAGTGATCTGCTTCCCGAAATCCAGAATGCCCTGAGCATAATCACTGTCAGTTGGGTTTAATAAACCATTGTAAAATAGGCCAGATAACCCCAATGCGTTTTCCTGGAATCCGTTGCCCCAGGTATTTGCAGGCAATACATCCCAAATATCATTGGTTGCCGTTTTGGAACTGAAGCATCGATAGGTGTCCCAGGGTCCATTAGCCGGGTCTTCACCATTTTTGAATGCTTTTGCACTGGGAGCATAGCAAAAACCATTGCCTTGACTTCCGCCATTGTTATAAAACGGTAATGCTACATTGTAATAAACATAATTGTTTAAATTCGTTGGGTTCTGTTTTCTAAAGCGTTTGGTCAGTGAATCCCGGGCGCCAGTAAAAGCTGGATTGTAATTGGCAGAGTTGAACGTAACATCGTAAGGGGAATTATGCAGATATGAGTCCACAGCTGATTGTTGCTGATAACTCATCAATCCCATGTTAATTTGGCCCGTGTAGGTAGTAATCAGCTCCCGAATTACTTTGCGCGCAATTTCTGATTTACTTTCAGCGCTATTACTGCCAACCGCTGAGCCTGATGGGTCTTCATCCATACTGTTGGAGCTATCCAAAATAACTAACGTGTTACTCTTGGTTGGCGTGGTTAAAAACAATGGAACCGAAGCAATCGTCCCTGAATACACTTCGCTGTGAATGCCAAGTGTACCGATCAGGCAGAAACTCAGATGTTTAATAAATTTAGTCTTCATTTGTTACGTCCTCTGAGGATCATGAAAATGCAAATAAGTTTGAGCTTGGCTTTTACAATTCAAAAATTGATTCGAGAATAACAACAGCATTACTGGTGCCCCCCGTAGCTCTGACTGTAATTCGATAATTATGTCGTGAACAAACGGCGGGACAGGTAATGCTTGTAGCTGCGCCCATATCCTGAATAATATAGCGTGGTCTTGAGTTGATGCCCTGTATATCAACGCCTATGTCATGACTGTTGGCATTGGTAGCCCAAAAAGCATCATCGGTAACCGCCGGATTGGCTCCAGTTGCATAATATCCTTTGGTGCCATCGAAAGTGGGTGGCGTGGTTTCACCAGCGGGAGGCGGCGATTGATTTAACCTAGCCTCCGCCACTTTAAGCGCGGACTCTGCCGCTTGAAAAGCCAGATTTTTGTCGCGCGTATTGCCAGCCATCTTTTCTTCAAGGCCGGTCGATTGGGTGCTGCTGATGCCAATAATGGTCATTAACAACAACATTATCAGACTGATTATCAGCACGGCACCGGATTGTTGGTGACGTTGATTAAATTGGCTGGGCAGGTGGTTTTTAGACATAATACTTTTTATGGCAACCGGTTACGTAACACAATGGTTGAGGTAAAAACTCTTCTAATTTTGCGGTCAGTTGGAGTCGTCGTTGTGCCGTTATAGGTGTATGGTATAGGTTGAGTTGCTAATTTATCATCAAGTGTGCTGGCTAACAGGCTAACCCGAACACTGACCACATTCGCCATATTGACTACACTCCCAGCTGCAACATAATAATTGGCTATACCATCTGCATCCGTGTCTTCACCGTATAAAATTTGCATGTTGTCAATGCCTTCAACAATATCAGCGTTAGCAGTGGCTGTGCAGTTAGTTGCTCTTCTAAGTGCGCTATTGACAATGGAATATGCAATTGTCGATCTGCTATCAGCGTATACATTGGCAGGATCAACCAATTGCGGGCAAACTACGGGTGCTGATACCATCGCCGTGCCACAGGCGCCAGTGGGTGCTGTGACAGCCGCACGGATGGTTATTGTATCTGCAGCGCCTGCCGCACCATCAGTGCCGGCAAGATCAACATCAGGGGAGGTTGGCAGTTGGCAACCCCAGTAGCCGGTCATCCTGATATCGTGCTCTAAATAATCCATGGCAAACCGCCCATTCTCCTGGAGTCTGGATAAGTTTTCCTGCATACGGTTGGATTGTTTGGTACTTATAAAAATTTGTATTGCACCGCTGATTAGAAATGCACCCAGCAGCAGCGCAATCATTATCTCAATTAGGGTGAAGCCTTGTTGTTGGCCCTTAACATGATGATGCCTCATAAGCGAAAACTCATATTAAAGTTAGGGTCATCTGTGAGGTCGCCATTTCGATTGTCATCCCAGGTGATGGTTATGGTATAGGTGCGGGTTCCTGCAACCACCGTAATGGTGCCAGCACCGCTGGGCAAGGAACTGCTGATATTGTCATTCCATTGTTTGCGATCATTTTGAGCCATCTGTAAAGGTGTGCAACCAGCAGTGGTGCTGCATGTCGCTTGCGTGGCCGGTGCAGATGTAGCTATATACTGGCTGGTTGAAAACTTATTTGCTTCCGAGCTATTGGCTCTGATTCTATCGGCCATGTCGTAAGCTAATAAAGTTGCTTGGCTGCGGTTATAGGCACTTTGATTGTTTTTAAGGTTGGTTGCTTGTAGTCCTGCTATACCTAGCAGTCCAATAGCGAGTATTACCACCGCTATTAAGGCTTCAATCAGAGTAAAGCCCTTACTATTAGACAATTGTGAAGTTAGATTTTGATTCATGGGCATGTGGCCGCATTAGTTCCAGGCACGCTCGAGCGCCCCATAAAGTTCATAACAATAGTCCGAGATTTGGTGGTAGCGGCGGTGACATCACACACTCTGAAAGTTTCGCCAGCATGGTTTACACTATCTCCACTAGGTCTATAAGCAGCGTAGTTTTTATAGTTTGTCGCCGTGCTTGATCTTAAAGTCACCCCGCCGGCTAACACGTCATGGCTACGTAACAGGCAGTCTTCGGTTGGTGAGCCGTTTGTTGCGTTAGTTTCACATAAGTTAGAGTCACCATCATCATTGAAGGCCTCATTCTCATTAATATCAACAAAGATAGTCCAGCCACTTTCCCATTGAGCTGCAGTCGCACTGGTGGGCGCCATGGTCACTTGTATGCCTCTTTTCACGGCCTCACTGCGCGTATAATTTAATGCGGCGACAAATTCATTAGCTGTTGCTGTTAGGCGATTACTGTTGATAGAATCCATAAAACTGGGTATAGCCAGCCCCATAACGACAGACGCTATAGAAATAGTCACCATAAGTTCTATCAGGGTAAAACCTTTTGGTGATGAGGAGTTGGGCATTTTTGGAAATCCTTGTGATTTGCCGATATACAGCCAGTTAACAATACTGATGAAAGAATAGTACAAGCGACTTATATCGTTTGTGAATTGCAGCACATTCTTGTTTTTCATGTGAGTTACAGGCAATATTAAGTCATATACTCCAATTGGTTTCAAAAAACGTATCGCCAAGGGAGAGTTGCTATGATTGTGGTAAAAAAAATTGGTTTTAAGCGCATGTTGTGTGCCTGTTTAGGCGCTTATTGGTTGTCGGGTATAGTTAATCCTGGTTTTGTTTGGGTATCTTTATTGATACTATTGTTAACAATACTGTTTTTATTTGAACAATATTTTGATTATTCTGACAAATAAAATTGATAATGTGAATATTTTATTGTCGTCTATCTATTATAAAAAAATTCTGGTGACGGATTTATGACACAAACAGCTTGTTTTTGTGGCTCTGGTAAGACCTATATTGCTTGCTGCGGGTTATATCATTTGGAAGAACAGCGGCCACTGACTGCCGAAGCTTTAATGCGTTCACGGTATTCGGCTTATGTTTTGCAAAATTCTGATTATTTATTGCAAACATGGGATGCTCGCACCAGGCCTAAAACAATTGATTTTTCAAAAGAGTCCGTAGTTTGGGAGCGTTTAGTGATTGTTTCCTGTAAAAAAGGCGGCATTAAAGATGACGAAGGGATAGTCGAGTTTAAGGCTTACTACGTGCAAGACGATCAGGAACAAGTGATGACTGAGCGCAGTCGTTTTGTTCGAGTGGACGGTCGTTGGTTTTATTTTGATGGTGTGGTTAAGTCCGCAGGCATTGCTCCCAAAAATCAGGGTAGAAATGCCTTGTGTAGTTGCGGTAGCGGCAAAAAATTTAAGCGTTGCTGCGGTAGTTCGGATAGCAACGCTTAATACGCCTGCTATGGTATGAGTTTGTTTGCTTTTTCGTTGTCACCAGCATGCTGCGGCATAACTGCATCCAAACAGGTTAAAATGCTTTCAGTGTAAATGGAATGTGCTTCGGACATTTTTTTACCAGAACCAAAATCAACACTAAGCTCAGATAAGGTTTTTTTAGGATCTTGCGATTTGGGCACGTTTAACAGCTTGGTGTAGTTTCTGTAAGCGGCCAAGCGGTAAGGATCAAGCGCAAAAAAACCGGGCATATCTTTTTCAGTAGTTTCAACTACACAGTTAGCCATTTTTTCCGGATCGATTTTATAATCTTTTACATCTTGTTCATTTTGCATTTGCTCCAGCACAGCTTCTTTAAATTGATTTTTATCGGAGCATGCGGTTAGCAGCATTGCAGATAATGAAATCAGCAGTAATTTTTTCATGTAATTTTCAACCATGTAGACAGTAGTGATCGGGGTTATTATACCGACGCTGTATTGATAGCGTTGATATTATTATGATTTATTCATATCGTGAACTGCCTGGGTAATCCAGGCCTTCGCCTCAGCGTTAATTTCAGCGGCTTTTCTGCCTTGCGTTTCAATGGCAGTTCCAATTTTTACTTTAATCACGCCAGGGTATTTTAAAAAACTGTAGCGTGGCCAGAAATTGCCGGCGTTATGGGCGACAGGTATAACTGGATAGCCAGTTTTTTGGGCCAACATGGCACCGCCAGCGCTGAATTCTCTGACTTCACCGGCGGCAGTGCGCGTGCCTTCGGGAAAAATGAGCACCCATAAGTTATCTTTTAAAGATTGGGCACCTTTATCCAGCAAAGTGCGCATAGCCGAGCGTTGTTTTTTTCGGTCTATATCGATTGGTTTTAGTGAGAGTAACGCCCATCCCCAGAGCGGAAACCAAGTTAACGAACGCTTTAACAACACGACTTGCATCGGCAAAAGGTAGCGTAACGCCAAGGTTTCCCAAGCGGATTGATGGTTGCTTAAAATAATGGCAGCTGAAATGCCTTTTATATTCTCAAGACCTTCAACCTGATAACTCAAGCCACAAAACAATTTACTCATTGCCATAACGGACCAGCACCAGATGGTTGAAACTTTGTAAGCCCATTGAAAACTAAAAAGCCTTGCTGCTAAAATTAAAATAGAAGCTAATGTGACCGAGGAAAATATGCCAACAAATAATAGGGCAGAGCCAATATAGTTTTTTGGTCTATTGTCTTGAAGTAATGTATCTTGCTGCGTCATAAAGATTTTCAAAAACAGGAACGTTGAGGTCTGGATTATCTTGTTGAGTTTTTAAGCCTTTGCCAGTTTTTACCAGCATAGGCTTGGCACCTGCAGCTATTGCGGCCTCAATGTCACGCAGCGCATCGCCTATAAAAAATACATCAGTTAGATTAACGTGGAAATCCTCAGCAAAAGCTTGCAATAATCCGGGTTTGGGTTTCCGGCATTGGCATTCGCTGTCTGGACCATGCGGACAAATATAGATTTTACTGATATTACCGCCTTTTTCGTTAACCAAACGCTGCATTTTTGCGTGAATACTATCCAAAGTAGATTGGTCAAATAGACCCCGCGCCAAACCGGACTGGTTGGTGATTACCACAACGTCATAGCCGTGCTGATTGAGCAGTGCAACCGCTTCAAGGCTACCGTCAATTGGCAGCCATTGCTCAGGGTTTTTAATGAAATCAGCCGAATCATGGTTTAAAACACCATCCCTATCTACCAAAACATAGCGTTTGGTAGTTAAAGCTGAGATTACGTTATCCATGCCCATCTTGGTTTAAGGCTGTAATTTCGAAATATCAGCACAAGTTAAAAATTGTTCCGACAGCAAATTCAGCAATGCCAGCCGATTGGCGCGCAATTCCAAATCATCACACATTACCATCACATTATCAAAAAATGCATCAACTGGCTTGCGCAACTGCGCTAATCTGTTTAGTGTGCCTTGGAAATCACGATTTGCCAAGAGGGGTTGAATATCCGATGCTGCTTGAGTTGCTTCAGCTAACAAGTGCAATTCCTCATCGGCAACCAGTTTGGCGGCAACCGGAGCGGCATGCGTTTGATTGTCGCTGTTTTCTGATTTTTTTAAGATATTACGGATACGCTTGTTTGCAGCAGCCAAGCTCTCGGCTTCCGGCAGTTGCCGGAAGGCTTTTACCGCCGCCAAGCGTTGCATAAAGTCATAGGGTTCGGCAGGGTGCACAGAGATTACAGCATCAAATTCATCGGCTGTATATCCTCGATCCAGGCAATAACCTTTTAAACGATCAAACACAAAATCAGTGACCAAACTGCGAGTGTCCTCCAACTTAAATTCATGGCTGTACAGAGTTAATGAATAATCAATTAATTCACGGATATTCAGATTTAACTTGTTTTCAATAATGGTACGCAATGTACCTAATGCCGCTCGTCTTAATGCGTACGGATCTTTATCGCCAGTTGGGATTAAGCCTGCACTAAAAATGCCGGTTAAGGTGTCGATTTTTTCTGCAATCGCCAGCACTTGACCAATTTGGCTGGGCGCAGTGGGGCTGCCGGATTGTTTTGGAAAATACTGTTCTTCCAACGCCCACGCGACTTCTTTGGGTTCGTTTTCCACCAACGCATAATAACGCCCCATAATGCCCTGCAGATTACCGAACTCACCGACCATGTCGGTCATTAAGTCGGTTTTGGCTAATAAGGCAGCACGTTTGGCGTAATCGACATTGGCATTAAGTTTTACAGCAATGAATTCGGCCAGTTTTTGCACACGTTCGGTTTTGGCTAACACAGTGCCCAGTTTTTCCTGGAACACGATTGTACCCAGGCTTTCAACACGGTCAGCCAACGTTTTCTTTCTATCCTGATTCCAGAAGAATTCGGCGTCCGTTAAACGAGGGGTAATGACGCGCTCATTTCCTTGGCGGATTGAATCCGGATTGGTGCTTTCAATGTTGCTAAAGGTAATAAAATGCGGCAATAAGCTGCCATCCGCTTTCTTAACCGGAAAATATTTCTGGTTGGTTTGCATGGTGGTAATCAACACTTCAGCAGGTAATGCTAAAAAACGCGGATCAAAATTACCGGTCACGGGCACTGGCCATTCGTTTAACGCGGCAATTTCTTCCAGCAAATCTTCTTCGATATGGGCAATGCCGTTGACGGCTGAGGCGGCTTTTTGGGCGGCTTCATTGATAATGGCTTTGCGTTTTTCAAAATCCGCAATCACTTTACCGTCTTTGTACAAGGCATCCAGGTAGTCGGTAGGCTGGTTAAAGCTAATGGATTTTGGTGCATGGAAGCGATGGCCCAATGATGTGTTGCCGGTTTTTAAGCCTAAAATTTCGGTATCAATCACTTTGCTGCCAAACAATAACACTGCCCAATGTACCGGTCTGACGAATTCAGTGGTAAAACTGCCCCAACGCATGCGCTTGGCAATTGGCAAGTTGGCAATGCTTTGCCGAATAATGTCAGGAATCAGGTTTTCAGTAGGTTGGCCTTTAACTTGTTGGGTAAAACTGAGCCATTCACCTTTATCGGTTTTTAATCGCTCCAGTTTATCAACTGTCGTGCCGCAACTGGCCGCAAAGCCTTGCGTGGCTTTGCTGGGCGTGCCATCCGCAGCAAAAGCCGCCTGGATAGCCGGACCGCGTTTTTCCACGGTTTTATCCGGTTGCGAGGTGCTTAGGTTTTCAATCAGCACAGCCAAGCGCCGTGGCGAGTTATAAGCCTTGCTTGCGGTAAACGATAATTCCGCCTCTTTTAAGCCTTGCACAATACCGTTTAACAGGGCATCGCTGAGTTTTAGCAAGGTTTTAGGGGGTAGTTCTTCTGAACCTAATTCGAAAAGTAAGTGTTGTTCTGACACGGTCATGACCTTAATAATTGAAACGTTACAATTGTTTTAGCGCGTTTTTGTCTGCATTACGATGATGTATTTTTAAATACTCAGTCCATTTGGTTAAAACTGTAATTCCTGGGGCGTTATTATTTTTCAATGCTTTTGCAAGTTTTTTAATATCATCCGTGTGCTTGTTATTGTCAGTGGTCTTTTTAGAAATTTTCTTAAAGTCTTTCCATTCCTTTGGCAGCTTGAAGTTTTCAGGTAATAAGTTAGTTTGTTCAGCTTGTTCGTAAAGCCACTTCTCAATAACAGGGTGCAAAATTAAATAGTGATGTTTGTTTGGATGCACTAGCAACTCAACATCGTGTATTTTATTTATAGATTCAAATTGACTTAGATATGGGATTACTCGTTTATCTCTGTCCCAAATGCCTAAAGCAAACGTATCGTTAAATTCCTCCTGCATGGCTTTAGCACCAGCAGGGCAACCTTTTTTATGGTTATATCCTTTTGATGTCGGAACCAATGCCTCGATTAAGATAGTGTCGATATAGCATTCTGGAAGAATATTGTTATCCATCAACTGTAAAGCGCCCAATATTAAAAAACAGGTCAATGCCGTATTGGTAAACTTCGCCTAGTTCTGTGTCGGACAATCGTCTAACAACTGTTTGCCCATTTTTAAAATCAGAAATATAAATAGCTATATCGTCCCGCTCATACTCTAAAAAGTCATTAAGTATGTATGGGCTGTGGGTTGCTATAAAAAATTGGTTGCTCTCTGAATCTAAGATTTCTTGGGTAATTTGAGCAATATAGGGCGGAAAACAATGGGCTTCGGGTTCTTCGAAAAGCAAAATTGAGTTTTGGTTGGATGCAATAGCGGCTTTGAAAAAGATAATGCGTTGCAAGGTATCAGCAATCGAATCATAAGGAAGTAAAAAAACTTCATCATCTTTCAATTCTTTCATTATTTGCAATGATTGGTTTACTGTATCGAACACTAGCCTTAAACCATAATCAGCAAAAATGGCAATAAGTTCTTTTTTTAGTTCCTTATGCTCAAGCAACACATGAAAGAGATTTGCTCCAAGCGGAGGAATCAAAGACGGAAAAAGTAAATTTTCCAGCTTGGTATTTTCTACAAATCTATATTGTTTAACGTTATAAAAAGCCCCTCTCTGAACTATTTCAATTTTCTCTTGATTAAAAGCATCAAAAATAAATTCGGATCGGGTGTTATCAACTAAAAATGTTAGTAAGATTCTCTCATATTCACCAGGGAACTCTACATCAAATGGATTTTCCCAATTTGATGATTGATAAACAATATTACAAGCAGGATTAGTATCATTGCCATTTATCGAGATATTGATTGGTTTATCAGTTTCGCCATCAAAAAATAACTCTCTTATATTTTTGTATCTTATAAATTGCGACAATGATTTATTTTCGGTTAGGTGAGCATAATGCACGCCAAACAATCCAATCGCCTCCAAAATATTAGACTTCCCAACATTCGGCCTACCAATCAGCACATTAATGCGCTTACAATCGCTTAAAGTAACATCCTTAAGCGATTTAAAATTAGTAATATGAACCGAGTTGAAAAAGCTATCCATCTTATCCGGCTTGGTTGTTGCACATAGGAAAGCCCAATGACTCACGCCGTGCATAATAAGCCTCAGCCACGGCCTTAGCCAGATTCCTTACTCGCAAAATATAGCGCTGTCTTTCCGTAACAGAAATCGCATGCCGGGCATCCAGCAAGTTAAATGCATGCGAAGCTTTTAACACCATTTCATAAGCTGGCAATGGCAGGTCCAATGCAATCAACTTCTGGCATTCCTGCTCGTAAGTGGTAAAACAATGGAACATGAAATCTACATTGGCGTGGTCAAAATTGTAGGCAGACATTTCCACTTCGTTTTGATGGAATACGTCGCCGTAAGTAACTGTGCCAAATGGGCCTTTATTCCAAACTAGGTCATAAACGCTTTTAACGCCTTGTAAATACATGGCTAAACGTTCCAGGCCATAAGTGATTTCGCCAGTGACTGGTTTGCATTCCAATCCGCCAACTTGTTGGAAATAAGTAAACTGAGTGACTTCCATGCCGTTTAACCAGACTTCCCAGCCCAAGCCCCAAGCGCCCAGGGTGGGTGATTCCCAGTTGTCTTCGACAAATCGGATGTCATGTTCCAGCAAATCAAAACCCAATCGACGCAGTGAACCCAGGTACAATTCCTGGATATTATCTGGTGAAGGCTTTAAGGCGACTTGGTATTGATAATAATGCTGCAAGCGGTTTGGGTTTTCACCAAATCGGCCATCGGTTGGGCGGCGTGATGGTTGCACATAAGCTGCATTCCAGGGCTCTGGGCCAATCGAGCGCAAAAAGGTTGCGGGATGGAAGGTGCCTGCGCCAACTTCTTGATCCAGTGGTTGCAGTAAAATACAGCCTTGCTCAGACCAGTATTCTTGTAAGGCCAGGATAAGACCCTGAAAAGTTGATAAATCGTGGTTTGTACTCGTCACGGCGGCAATGGTAAGGAAAATTGAAAGTTGCCGATTATAGCGTAAAAATGGTTAAACCGTGTGAGTTGAAATAGGATCTTTCCTGGAAACAGGAAATCAACGATCTGGATGCTGCCGTTATCGGCAATTATCTCAGCTGCTTGGGTCGATTTTTGTCAGCAAACTTATTTACTTTTCTTATCCAGTTCCTGCAAATGTCGCAGCTTTTCGGTGATTTTAATTTCCAGACCGCGCGGAGTTGGTTGGTAATATTGAGTGCCTGTGAGTTCTTCGGGAAAGTAGTTTTCTCCAGCCGCATAGGCTTCCGGTTCATCATGGGCGTAGCGGTATTGCTTGCCGTAGTCCAATGATTTCATCAGTTTTGTGGGAGCGTTGCGCAGATGTACCGGTACGCCTAAGCTGCCAGTTTGTTTAACATGCTGCATGGCAGCATTGTATGCTTTGTACACGGCATTGCTTTTGGGTGCGCAAGCCATATAAACCACAGCTTGGGCCAGTGCCAGCTCGCCTTCAGGGCTGCCTAAGCGTTCTTGAGCATCCCAGGCATTCATGCACAATTGCAAGGCGCGCGGGTCGGCATTACCTATGTCTTCTGAGGCCATGCGTACGACACGTCTGGCCAAATAAGTTAAATCGCATCCGCCATCAATCATTCGACACAGCCAATATAAAGCGCCATCAGGCGAGCTGCCGCGCACAGATTTATGTAATGCGGATATTTGGTTATAGAATTCTTCGCCTTGGTTATCAAAACGGCGCACGCCGCCACTGAGCACTTCTTGCGCAATGTTTTCATCAATGCAGTCGGATTGTTTGGCTAACGCCAGTTCGACTGCAATCTCAAGTAAGTTAAGCAAGCGACGGGCGTCGCCATCAGCCGCTTCGGCAAACTGTTGTTTAATAGCATCGTCCATGCTGATGTTAGCATGGCCTAAGCCTTGGCTGGTGTCGGTTAAAGCTTTATTGATTACCTGCAACAAATCTTCAGCAGTTAAGGCATTCAGCACATAAACCCGCGCTCGTGACAGCAAGGCGTTGTTTAAAGCAAACGAGGGGTTTTCAGTGGTTGCGCCAATAAAATAGACGGTGCCATCTTCCACATGTGGCAAAAAAGCATCTTGTTGAGATTTGTTAAAGCGATGCACTTCGTCCACGAACAAGATGGTGCGCTTTTGTTGGCTTTGTTGTAAATACTTAGCTTCGGCAACAGCTGCACGAATTTCTTTAACGCCAGCCAGCACAGCGGAAATCGGCATAAATTCGGCATCTGAATGATGGGCGATTAACCGAGCCAAAGTGGTTTTGCCTGTACCTGGCGGTCCCCAGAAGATCATGGAATGCAAGCGACCAAACATAACTGCTTCGTATAGCGGTTTGCCTGGTTTAAGGATATGTTGCTGGCCCACATAGTCGGTTAAAACTTGTGGGCGCATGCGTTCTGCCAGTGGTTTTTCCAAACCTACTTCCATACGTTGTTATCGTGTTTATTCAGAAAAAACATCAGCATTTTTTGGCGGGGTAAATTCAAATAATGTGGGTTTAATCGGTGGATTAATTAATAAATTGGAAAAATAAATGCGGGTAAGCTGACCAAAGTTGTCATTCAGTTCCATGCCGGCCAGTTTGCCTTTTTCCAGGCCTATCAAAACATATTTAAAGGTACTTTCTTGGCTTTTTGGAATCAGTTTTATCCACTGCATATCGCCTTCACTACCTTGAGCTTCCATGTTGTAGTTTTTTTCCAGCGATACATCACCGCTAAGTAACAGGGCAGGGGTTGAACCGACGGATTCATCTAATTTCTTAACGGTAACTTGCTCTAAATCGGTATCGTAAAACCAGACTTTGCCGGAGTTGGAGACGATTTCTTGTTGGAATGGTTTAGTGTAATTCCAACGAAATTTACCTGGGCGTTGCAGAAAAAACTGGCCAAAGCTGGTTTGTTTTGGGGTGCCAGCTTCGTCAATCAATACTTGTTTGAAATCAGCGGTCAGTGATTTTGACGCTGCCAAAAAGGTTTTAAGTTGTTCAACGGGTTGGCCTGCGGCAAAACTATGGCTGCAAAGGAAGGCCAGAGCAATAACACTTAAGCGTAAAAATTTAGTTAGATTCATTAGTGCCTTTTAAAAGTTATTCGGAAAATAGATTTTCGATCCATGATTTATCATTATCTGTTTCAGCCGGAGCCGCCACACAAGATGCGGTAACACTAGGCTGAGATCCTGCAATATAGGGATATTCTCTGGAGCCACCACACGCTTTGCCTGTGACTGCGCCAGTGTAGGGATTTACCCAAACTTTTCTAATATTGTCCGGTTCGTTGAGTGTGACAGGCTGCGTGGAGATTTGTTGCATTAACGATGTCCAAACGGGCAATGCACCGGTTGCGCCAGTCAATCCTGCGGGTTTGTTATCATCTCTACCTACCCAAACCACAGACAGGTAATCGCCGCTGTAACCTGCAAACCAGCTATCTTTAGCATCATTTGTGGTGCCGGTTTTGCCTACTAGGTCGTAATCCTTTGGAAAGGTTTTATAGACGGCACTGGCGGTACCATTGTGCATGACTTCCTGCATCATGGTATTGACGATATAAGTAGCAGCCGGATCAACCGCTTGCTTGACGGTTAATGGATAACTTTGCAGTGGTTTACCATCTGAGGCTAGTACCGCACGAATGCCTTTGATAGGCGTGGAAAACCCGTCGCCAGCGAGTGTTTGATACATTTGGGTGACTTCCAGCGGTGTTAATTGGGCGGCACCTAAAAGAAACGATGGATACAAATCAACGGCTCTGGTAACGCCCATACTGCGTAAGGTTTTAACAATTCTGGCTACGCCGATATCCATGCCTACGCGTACTGTCGCCAGATTATAGGATTTGGCCAATGCGGTATGTAGCGGAACGCTGCCATGTTCTTTGTGATCGTAGTTTTTGGGAATCCAGTCTTTGCCATCGGCACCGTGCACGGAGATGGCACTGTCGTTTACACGGGTAGTAATGGTATATTTTTTGGGATATTCCAATGCTGTTAGATAAATAACGGGCTTTATGAGTGAGCCTATGGGTCTGACAGCGTCCAGCGCCCGATTGAAGCCAGAGGCGGTGTTGTCCCGACCGCTTATTAACGCAGCAATTTCACCGTTATCCCGACGTGTTACCACAACTGCAGTTTGCAAGTCGCTGGTTTTTGGGAGCTTTTCTAGTTGGGCCAGTTTAGCAGCAACGCTTTGTTCAACATCATTTTGTACCAAAGTGTCCAGCGTGGTAAAAATGCGTAAGCCTTCGGAAGTTAAGTCATCTTCCTTATAATCCTGTTTCAATTGCCGTTTAACCAAATCCATAAAACCAGGATAACGGTTGCTGGCGCGATGCGTGTTTTCAATCACGTTTAAGTCTTTTTCCTTGGCTTCAGTTGCTTCTTTTAAGGTGATATAGCCTTCGGACTGCATTTCATCCAGGACCAGATTACGGCGTTGCAGGGCGCGATCAGGGAAACGTCGAGGGTCGTATTCGGACGGTCCGCGCACCAAAGCAACTAGCGAGGCAATGTGTTCCAGTGGTAAGTCTTTTAAGGTGCTGCCGAAATAAAATTCACTGGCTAAACCAAAGCCATGTACAGCGCTGGCGCCATCTTGTCCCAAGTAGATTTCATTCAGATAGGCTTCCAATATTTCATTTTTAGTGTAGCGGTACTCCAAAATGAAGGACATCAGTGCTTCTTTAATTTTTCTTGATAAGCGACGTTCTGAGGTTAAATAAAAGTTTTTGACCAACTGTTGGGTAATGGTGCTGCCGCCTTGTACCATACCGCCAGCCATTAAATTAGTCCATATTGCTCTGGCGATGCCACGGAAGGACACGCCAAAATGAGAATAAAAATCGCGGTCTTCGGAAGCCAGCAGACCCTTAATTAAGGCGTTGGGCGCTTCTTCCAATTTAATTAAAATACGATCTTCTTTGATAGTGGGATACAAGCTGCCAATCTGAACGGGGTCCATTCTAACCAGGGCCAGATCTTTATTTTTTTCAGTATCTACAATATTTTCTATGCCGGATTCATTAAAGCTGATGCGTAAAACCATGCTAGGCTGTTTTTGATCCCAAAAAACAAAATCGCGAGTTTTTACGGTAATTTGGCCGTCACTCAAATAGTAGGTGCCTTCAGACTGAAGTTCGCTGTCTTCTCGGTAATGCAGGTCGGCCAGTAAATCCTCAAATCGGTCTTCACTAATGCGGTAGCCAGCGTAGAGCTCTACTGGGTTTGCATAAACTCTGGCGGGGATAGCCCAGCGTTTACCTTCAAATTGTTTACGGACATTAAAATCCAGATAGCCCAAATAACTGGCAAGCGCAAAGCCAAACACTAAAAATGCCAAAAAGCTGATTTTTTTAAACCAGCCAAAGCTTAGTTTTTTTGTTGGTTTTGTCGAACTTGGTTTTTTTACGTATCGGGAGCCGCGCGTTTTGGGGTTTTCAGCCATAGTCTGTTATGTCTTTTAAAATATGTATCACCTATTGATTTAGCATTATACATAAAGGTGATTTTTTGGCATTAAGCCATCACATTTTATCATCGGACTTGGTGATTGGTGATTGGTGATTCAAACTTGAATAAACCGTGTTTTAAGATGGTGGGGCTGGGCATGCCGAAATACTGGCCTTGACCATAGGTAACGCCAATTTCTCTTAGAACCTGCAAGGTTTCTGCGGTTTCTACAAATTCGGCAATAGTTTTTTTGCCTAGTTCTCTGGCAATGTCGTGCATGGCCTTGACCAGCAATCGGTCGGTTTGATTGGTGGTCAGATTTTGGATAAATTGCCCGTCAATCTTGACATAATCAACTGGAAACTTTTTTAAGTAATTAAAGGAACAAAAACCGGCACCAAAGTCATCAAGTGCAAAGCGGCAACCTAATGCTCTGATCTGATTAATCATGTTTCTGGAGGTTTCAAAATTATCCACAGCGGCAGTTTCGGTAATTTCAAAAGTAATCCGCTCGGCCCTAATCCAACTTAGTTCCAGCTTTTGTTTTATGAAGGGTAATAATGCTTCATTTAAAAAAGCTAGGCCCGATAGATTGATTGCCAAAGAAACATCGGAAAATTCATCAGGTAGCTCTGCCAAAAAATCAATAGCTTTTTCGATTACCCAAATATCAATGCCGTGGATGAGCCCCATGCGCTCGCCTGCCAAAATAAATTCACTCGGGTTTATCTCCAGGCCGGTGATGCCACGCAGTCTGATTAAAACTTCGTAATGGGAAATAGTGCCATCACTTAAGTTAACGACTGGCTGAAACACCAGATAAAAATCATTATTGATCAAGGCATCGCGAATAACGGGCGCCCAAAATAAATCTCGATGGCGTTCTTTGATAAAATAATCGGTACTGTTAAATTCCCAAATCATATTACGGCCATTAGCTTTTGCCATACAGCAAGCTTGACGGGCCAGGGAAATAAGTTCATGCGGATGTAACGTTGTGGGTAAGGATTTTACTGAGCCAATGCCGATAGAGGCGGTAATACTATAGGTTGCTTCGCCACTAATAAATCGAAAGCTGTCCAGCCCCTTTCGGATGGCTTCGGAAATTGAGCGTGCTTCCGAGGCCGGGTAATTTTCCAAATACAGACAAAACTCATCAGAACCGATGCGTGCAAACAATCCTCGATTGTTCAAAGTTTTTCTGATGATAATTATCGTTTCGGTTAGCAATCTATCGCCGACGTTATAGCCTTCCAGTTCATTGATTAAACTAAATCTGTCCAGGTCAATAAACAGCAGAAAGCTATCTTGCTTAAGATCATGTTTGTAATATTTATTTAGCGATAGTCGAATGCATTGTTCTAAATAGGTGCGATTATATAGCCCCGTCAATTCATCATGATTGACCAGGTACTTGAGTTTAGCGTCAACTATTTTACGTTCTGCCAATTCGGCATTTAACTGTTTTTGTTGTTTTTGCCTGAGATCATATTCGGATTTTAGTCTTATTAAAAACTCCAGGGCTATTTGTAGTTCGGTTGTACTACAGTCAGTCGTTAGCATGTAGGATAAGCTGCAATTTTCAAAGTATTGATCTTTCTGGTCGAATTTTTCTGGTGATTTAAGTATTAGCAGTGGAATGTTAAAGTCGGCATTTGGATGATAAAGCGAGGCGATCAATTGGTTATAGCAGAGGTCAGGTAAGTTATCGTTGGCAATTAGCAATACTATATCGTCAATAATCGGCTGGTTTTCTCGTAAAATCTTGTAAATTTGTTCATTGCTAGACGCAAATTCAAAATCTGAAAAACCTTTCTCCAATAACTTGGATTGAACGTGTCTTGCCTCAGCAAGCGTTGCATCGACAATTATTATTTTCTGTTTATGCGAATTATATGACACCAGTTCTCCCATTGCGTGGTACTGCATAAATGGTCGCCGTCGATTGCTTACTTGCTAATAAAGATATTAATAGTAAATCATGTGATTATAAATTCCCCATTAATGCCTTTATGGCTAAAGGCCGTGACTAAATTGTCTACATTACTAACTAAGTTGAATTTCGTAAAAATCCGGCTATGATGAAACTTGAACGTACAGTAATATTTAAACCTAGCATTTAATGTTCATTTCAAAAATATATGGTAGCACTTAGTTCATCAAGTTTACAAATAGCTGACCTCTTTAAAGGCGACTTGCAGCTAACCTCGCCACCTAATATCTACTTCGAATTGCAACGGGTTATTGAAGACCCTAATAAATCATTTATTGATCTGGGTTTAATCATAGAAAATGATCCTTCGCTCTCGATTAGGTTATTAAAAATTGTTAATAGCGTTTTCTATAATTTCCCGGCACAAATAGCTTCAATTACCAGAGCTATCAGTTTAATCGGAAATAAAGAATTGCAAAATATGGTTTTGGCGACGGTGGTGATTGATAGGTTTTCGTCACTACCCGGTGGGTTATTAACCATGCATGATTTTTGGGCAAGAAGTGTGCGGTGCGCGCTGCTAAGCCGGGCGTTAAGTATCTACAAGCAAATTGACCATGATATTGAATCTATTTTTGTTTGTGGACTGTTACATGATATTGGTCAGTTGGTTATCTATCGTCGTATACCGATACTGGCTAGGGAAGTAGGGCTCTATATTGAGGCGAACAGCGCTGATGAGGTTCTAGCGGAACGGAATATCATTGGTTTCGATCACTTCGCGGTGGGGGCGGAATTAAGCCGTTATTGGGGCTTGCCTAAAATTATTATTGATAGCATGGACTACCACAGTGATCTGACTTATGCGGGTGAGAATTCTAAAGTGGTAGACGTAGTGCGGATTGCCAATAGAATTTGCAAGCTGGACTTAAAACATGATGACCCATTTGATCTTTGTGATGATATTCCGGTAGATAAATTAGCTGAAATGATTGATAAAACCCATGATCAGTTTGAACAAATTTTTAAGATTTTTTATCCAAACTGACCGCAAATGATATCTATCTCACATGGTTAAAACCAGTTTGCCCGTGGTGTGGCCTTGCTCCAGGGTAGTGTGTGCCAGTGTTGCTTGTTCAAGTGGAAAATGTTGATCCACATGAATTTTTAACTTACCTTGATCAATTAATGTTGCACATTCCTTCAACAAGCTGACATGCTGATCTCGCGCCTCGTTTAAGTTTCTTAGCATTGGCGTCAGCATTAATTCAAAGCCAATCAATAGATTACGCATTCTTGCCTCCACCAGGCTTACTTCACCAGGATCTAACAGGGTTATCAATCGGCCAAAGTGTGCCGTTGCCGGGATGCTGGTTTTAAATACCTCAGCGCCAACGGTATCAAAAATTAGATTTGCACCTTTTTGACCGGTCAATTCGTTAATCGCTTCGGTAACATTTTGTTGGTTGTAAAAAATCACCTCATCAGCGCCTAACGATTTTACAAAGTTGGCTTTTTCTAAGGAACTGACTGTGGTTATCACCCTGGCGCCCTTTAATTTTGCCAATTGAATGGCTACATGCCCAACGCCGCCAGCACCGGCGTGCACAACAACAGTTTGCCCCGCTTGTAAGCCACCGCGCTCAAATAACGCCCCCCAGGCAGTAATTAATACCAAAGGTGCTGCGGCTGCTTCCATTAACGATAGCGAGTTCGGGACATGACTAAGCCAGCGTTCATCAAGCACATTAAATTCTGCGTAATTGCCTTGTTCCTGCCCTAAACCGCCGTGGCAAAACCAGACTTTATCGCCAATTTTAAAATGCTTGACTGCTGTGCCGGTTGCAACGATTTCTCCTGCGCCATCACATCCAAGCACCGCAGGTAATGGATGATTATAAAACAGGCCGTGGCGACGAATTTTTGTATCAACGGGATTGACACCCGCCGCCAACAGCTTAACTTTAACTTGACTGTCTGTTTGTATGTCCGGTTCGGGTATGTCCTGTATGGATAATACATCTGGACTACCTGTGGCTGTCATCAGTATGGCTTTCATGGTCACTGTCCTCATGTTAGGGTTTATTTATCCGCCAACCATTGTTGGCGATAACATTGATAAGAATCTTGCTTGATTTTTGATAACCGGTTGTCATGGCTCAGATAAATATCTGGCAATGGGTAGCCGTTAAAGCGATTAGCTTTAATCAGGCTGTACGCGCCGATATGTTTAAACACAACTTTGTCACCAATGTTAAGGGGTTTGGTAAAGTTATATTCACCAAACAAATCGCCCGCTAAACAGGTACATCCAGCCAACAGAGCTGGATATTCGCCAAGAGGGTTGTGCTCATGCAATTCCGGCTGGCGTTGATATTCAAACACCTCAGGATGATGGTTGATGGAAGTGTCAAGTACGGCAATCGATTTGCCGTCAGAATTAAATACATCCAGCACCGTTGCCACCAGATAACCGGCTTGCCCTACTAAGGCCTTGCCAGGTTCAATAAAAACATCCAGATTGAAGGCCGCTTTTAACTGTTTGACGGTATCTATAAATAACTGACAATCAATCTGATTGTATAAATAACCGCCGCCTAAGTTTAGCCATTGTAGTGATAGAGCTGAGTTATTTAGCAGCGGTGTCAGTGTGGCAATGGTTTTTTGCAGTGGCTCAAAGTTGGTTGCCGAAAATATATTATGGCAATGTAAGCCCTTAACCGATTCGGGTTGGCTGAGCAGATTGAAATCTGCAATTGCTACACCAAGTTTCGAATAAGGCCGAGCCGGGTTAAAACGGTCATCGTCCAGAAATGATAGCTTTGGATTAACACGGATACCCTGTGATAAGGACGGGGGGGCTGAATGCCGATAGCGTTGTCGTTGACTTAAAGAATTAAAGCTGACGTGGCTGACGATGCGGCTAATCGCTGACCATTCATTTTCCCTCAGTCCTGGCGTAGTTAAGTGAATGCTGCCGGAGCTGTCTAAGATTTCATCAGCTAACTGGGCTTCAAACAACGAGCTAACCGAGAAACCATCAACAATCGGTTTAGCAAGTTCCAAAACAGAACTGACAGGAAGCGCTTTAATAGAATATAAAACTTTACAGCCGCTGGTTTGGCGTAATAACGCAAGCTTATCAAGTGCTTGGCTAATGGCAGGGCCATCCAAAACAAAAGCGGGTGTGCTTGGCAATTGGTTTTTTAATTGCTCTAAATCGATCGCTGATGCAGGGGATTGTTTATGTGGCATCTTGGCTATGCTGTCTTGATTATGGGCAACAAAAAATTTGTAAATGCAGATAAGTTTTCCAAATGCGTAAGTTCATTATTATTCTGCTCTATTTTCTTTTATACTTTGCGGCTAAAACAATTAAGGAGATTACATGGAAAAGCCTTTTATTTTACATATGCTGACCACAGCAAAAAACCTTAGCCCATTTGATGTCAATATGGCTATGGATGCTGGTTGGGTGTCGGCCTTACCTTATACCAACGTTGAAATCAGCGAAGTTCAAGGTTTGGTGCAAGATGCCATATTTTCACGCAGCCC
>Ga0208264_1000184_pt1 | contig 28137 bp, 24 predicted proteins | sample LakWasMet31_HOW6_2_FD_183873 | JGI IMG/M metagenome (GOLD analysis project Ga0208264, IMG submission 183873) | Freshwater sediment methanotrophic microbial communities from Lake Washington under simulated oxygen tension - Sediment Metagenome... | ecosystem: Environmental > Aquatic > Freshwater >... | reverse complement strand
CGTATGAGTACCGTTCATTATACTCATCACCCAAAAGTAAATCGAACTTTGATTTGTAAAACCAGTAATCTGCACTGAAAACCGTCAGATTCCGACGGGAAATGTCCTTGCTGCCGTCGTTCGATAAAATGATCGTTTTTTCGAACCAAAGAGTGCTTGTTGCCGTGTACCTATTTTGGTGCGCTATATAAATGAATCCCGTCCTTTCTGTTAGATTTTTTGCAACTGACGCCGGCAGCGAACCTGTTAGAGAATGGTTGAAAGGGTAATCCGCCTAGGATAGAAAAAACGATTGGCGAAGATATTAAAACGGTGCAATTCGGTTGGCCTCTCGGCAGCCGTGAGTCTATCATCTCTAAGGCGACATTTGGGAATGTCAGAACTATGCAAATAAACGTCAAATATTAGTTGACTAAATCCGATGCTCAACTAAGCTTAAAAATTATTAATTTTTATTGCTTGGCTATAAGGGTGTCGGAAGATGACAGGTAATAGGGTTGAATCAGAAGAAAAGGAAAAAATTAATGTGTTTCCTATTCGTCATAAAGATCACTACTTAGCACGAGGTGACAGCAATTCAGCGGTCTTGCTGCCGAAGAGCGTGCGTTATTTGCTAGGGCATGTGTCAACACGCCTACTAGAAATGCTGTACGATTCGTCCTCTTCCTCGTGTGTTAATCGAATCGGTTCTGTCGGTTTTTCATCAACTCTGCCTTCTGCTTTTGCACAGAAACCCAGGCGTTTCCTTAGACAGCCTCTGTGGCTAGGGAAACTAGCATTATGTTGTATGCTTGTTATCTTCGGTAAACCATCGTTTTCTGATGTTCTGAACCCTATAGCGACCAGAGAATTCAGTCAATTATTTAACCGATATTTAGATAGTATTGAAGTTAAAACTAAAGAGATTACATTTGCTTGTCCGGAAACTAGCTGCGATAACTATAGCTTAAATGGAGAAGCCTGGGCGCCAAGCCAATGGGACGGAAGCGGAGGATATGGACAATATTTCTCAATACCTTGCAGTGGAGGTGTTTGTAATGAAGGGGTTATGAACTTTTACCCTATTTATGTCGGTTATACTACAGCAGATATTCGTGTATATATATCCGATAATGAAGGAGAATTATTTAAGGACTTTGGGGTTATTCCAGTAGCAATTGTTACCGTTCCTCCTCTAAGCCCTAAAAATCCTCCTGGGAATAGCTGTAACAGTGTTGGTAATCCTATCAACTTTATTACTGGCAATAAATTTTATGACGAAACCGATTATCAATCGGCGGACCCTTCGCCTTTACAGTTTTCACGCCATTACAATAGTTTAGTTAACTATCAGTACCAGGCCTCATTCGGTACATTGGGGTTATCCCAAAAACCTTTAGGTTTAGCTTGGTCGCATAACTATTTTCAAGGATTGAATGTGTCGGCAACTCAGATTTCCTTAACCCGTGCCAATGGCCAATCTTTCATTTTTAAACCTATATCTGGGGCATGGCAAGCCGATGCCGATGTCAATTATAGCTTGCAGGAAATTCTGACCGCAGGCTTACGTATCGGCTGGAGAGTGACGACACCGGCTAATACGGTTGAGTCTTACAATGCTATTGGTGATTTAGTGTCTATTACCGATGCTAAAGGCCTTACCCAAACCCTAACTTACAGCTGTACAACCATCAGCGCATCCTGTCCAGAGGCAACGCCAACATCGATCGCACCTTATGCTGGCCTGCTCATTAAAGTCGATGATAGCTTTGGCCGAAGCCTGAATTTTATTTATGACAGCAGAGGGCAGATAACCTCCATGGTAGACCCCGGAGGCAATATCACCCGCTACAGCTACGATAATTATAACCTTAACAAAGTCACATATCCCGATAATACGCCTGAAATTTTGAGTGACAACCCTCAGAAAACCTATGTTTATGGTGAATTATCTAATACATCCAATATAAGCCAACCTAATGCTCTAACCGGCATAATCGATGAAAATAACGTCCGTTATTCTACTTATAAATACAACAGTGATGGCAAAGCTGTTTCAACTGAACATGCAGGTGGTGTCGATAAATATCAACTGACATATGGAACGAATAGCACCAGTGTCAGTGATCCGTTGAATCAAGTTTATGTTAATAATTTTCAGTCCACTCTCGGAGTTTTAAAGCCCACAATCCAAAGCCAGCCTGCAGGTTCTGGCTGCGCAGCATCCGCCAGCGCAATCGACTATGACACCAACGGCAATGTCGCCTATCGGGTGGATTTTAACGGCAACCGCACCAACTATATTTTCGACCTTGCCCGCAACCTCGAAACCAGCCGCACTGAAGGGCTGACGGCGGCTGGCGTTTCTACGCCGGAAACGCGGACCATTGTGACCGAATGGCATCCGACTTTCCGCCTGCCGATCAAGATCACCGAGCCCGCCCTGGAAACTGTCTACGAGTATGACGATAAAGGCAATATCACGCTCAAACGTCTCAAGGATTTGGCCAGCAATAAAATACGCGAATGGCGTACAACTTATACCTACTCGGCCACCGTCCCCGGGGCGTTATTGCAAAAAGTCGAGGATGGCCCGCGCACCGATGTGGCCGATCTAACTACCTATGACTATTATCCGCCGGATGCCGTTTGTACCGGCGGCCACTTGGGATGCCGGGGGCAACTGAAGCAGATTACCACGGCCCTCGGCCATGCGACCCGCATCACCCACTACTCTGCTCATGGCCAGCCGGAAGAGATCATTGAGCCGAACGGCCTAATTACGACGCTAGCCTATAATGCCCGCCGATGGCTGACTTCCTCGGACATAGGCGGAGAGTTCATCGAGTATTGGTATTATCCCACCGGCCAATTGGCCCGCGTCACCGAGCCCTCGGGGGCCTATTTGACCTACAGCTATGATGACGCCCATCGCCTCAACTCAATCAAGGATCATCTGGGCAATGCCTTAAGCTATACCTTGGACGCCAAGGGTAACCGGACGAAGGAAGAAGTGTCTGACCCTAACGGCCAACTGGCGCGCCGACAAGATCGGGTCTACGACGCGCTCTCGCGCCTGCAGAACTTTGTGCAACCGCAATAAGGAACCGCCACCATGACATCAACCGGAAAAATTGCCCTTTCCTGGATTTTCATCGTTTTTGCGGTGCTGCTGGAGCCATCTCTGGCTCAGGCCGCGGCTAAGACCTATAGCCTTTCCGTCGCAAAATCCGGCACCGGTCTCGGCACGGTCACCAGTTCCCCGGCAGGTGTCAATTGCGGCGGCATCTGTACGGTCAGTTTTAAAGCCAACACCAGCGTCATCTTGACGGCCGCACCTGCGGCGGGTTCGACTTTTCAGGGCTGGACCGGCGCCTGCACAGGCACGAACAGCACCTGCACGGTTATCATGAGTCAGAACAAAACAGTCACCGCCGCCTTTGTGGCAACCCAAGTCACGCTAAATGTCAGCAAAACCGGCACAGGATCGGGTACCGTTACCAGTTCGCCCTCCGGTATCTCCTGTGGTTCCACCTGTTCCGCCAGTTTTAATCAAAACAGCACTGCCACACTGACGGCGACTCCCGCTCCCGGTTCACTCTTTGAAAGCTGGTCGGGCGGCTGCACCGGCACCGACAACACCTGCGTCGTCACGTTAAGCCAAGCACAAACTGTCCATGTCCATTTCTCTGCAGCCACATCATACCAGTACGACCCCAACGGCAACCTGACGCAAGCGTCCGATCCCCTGAACCATACCCGGACGTTCGGGTACGACAGTCTGGATCGCCCTATCCAAACGCGGGAGCCGCATCCCGACCTCCCTGGCGAAACTCTGGGGCAAATCGACACCGACTACGATCCCCTCGGCCAAATTACCCGCGTTATCGATCCGCGCCATCTCGAAACCGGCTTCCAGCGTGACGCCCTCGGCAACCTGAACAGCCAAACCAGTCCGGGCACCGGCCTTACCACTTTTACCTACGACGACGCGGGTAATATCAAAACCAAAACTGACGCACGCGATAAAACTTCAACGCATACCTATGACAGCCAAAACCGTATTACCCAAATCGTCTATGAGGATCAAGCGATCAATTACACCTGGGATATCTGCACGAACGGCATCGGCCGCCTGTGCAGCCTGAACAACGGCAGCAGCCAGATCGCGTTCAGCTATGACCTGCACGGGCGAATCGTCCAGCAAACTGATACCATTGGCGCTGTCACTCTGACTGTCGGCGATCACTATAACAGTCAAGGCCAACGAGACCAGCTAACTACGCCCGGTGGTCAAATCCTTGCCTATACCTGGCAGAACGGTCATATCACTTCAATTAGCGTCAACGGCCAGCCTCTGATCAACCAGATCGACTATGAACCCGATGGCCAAATCGGCGGCTGGGTCTGGGGCAACAACACTACGAGTCAGAGGCTTTACGATCTGTCTGGCCGCCCTGTCCAGATCGATATGGGGGTCGATACCCAAAGCCAGCTGCCGGAAACGCTGAACTACGGTTATGATCCGGCAGGCCGCCTCACCGACGTTAGCCATACGGTCAATGCCAATACCGATCAGCATCATGATTACGACGGGCTGGATAGGCTGACGGCCAACACCCAGGGCCTGCCGGTCCAGAATAGCGACAGCTATGGCTACGACCTGAGCGGCAATCGGACCGCCACGCTTCACAACACTACCGCCGATACCTACAACGTCGATCCCGGCAGCAACCGGCTGCAAGGGATCAGCGGCAGTGCCAGCAAAACCTACAGCTATGATGCGGCCGGCAATCTGACCGGTGACGGTACCTTGACTTACACCTACAATGCCGAAGGCCGGCGGGTTACCGCCACCGGACCAGGGCTGAATGCGAGTTACGCCTATAATGGGCTCGGCCAGCGCGTCCTCAAGACGGTGAATGGCGTCACAACGCTGTTCGCTTATGATGCCGAAGGGAATCTGCTTGGCGAATACGACGGCGCTGGGCAGCCGCTTCAGGAAATCGTCTGGTTCAGCAATCTGCCGATAGCGGTGCTGAAGCCTGTTATACCGTCCGGTACCGGCATCGAGCTCTTTTATCTCCATGCCGATCACCTAGGCACGCCCCGGAAGGTTAGCCGGCCCAGCGACAATCAAGTCCTCTGGACCTGGGAAGGCGAGGCCTTCGGTAACACATCGCCGAATCAAAACCCCACAGGGCAAGGCGACTTTGTCTTCAACCTCCGGTTCCCCGGTCAGTATGCCGATGCCGAGACCGGTTTGCATTACAATTATTTCCGGGATTATGATCCGGCCACGGGACGCTATAGCCAAAGTGATCCGATTGGCTTGGCGGGTGGCATTAATACTTATTTATACGCGGGCGGAAATCCAGTTAATCATTCTGATTCTTCTGGGCTTTTTTTGGATGAGGCTGGACTTCAAACAGCGCTTCAAGGCTTGGCAACGGCTACAGGAATTGCGACCAGTACAATCTCTGCTACTCTGGGTGGTATCGCGGGAATTTTGTATCCAAAACCAGCAGGTGAAGGTTCGGATGTAGTTCCACAGCAAGATTGTCCTCCAGATAACGGCGATAACTGTAGCAAAGTAATTGCAGAAATCCAGGATGTTATGAAGAAGTTAAACAGGCGATATATGGATCAATGCCGAAATAAGAAAAACCTATGGGATGAGCATGTCCAGGCCTTTAATAATACACAACGCCAATTAGCCAAACTCGTAGCTCAGGCCGAATCAAAGGGTTGCGCCGTACCATCTAAGGCATATGAGTGGTTAAGTACTCGGTGTCCTGTACCTGGTACACCAAGAAATACATCACCAGGATATTGAGGTTTTTTGATGCATTTAGCTATTAATTGGATAGAAGCAACACAGGCACAAATACTTGGCAAGTCTTTGAGTGAGAAGGAGGAAGATGCGATAATCACTTTGCTTGAACAATGTGATTATGAACCCGATAATGCTGTTAAAGTGATACTTGAGATCATAGAGCAAAACCCGAGTGAGCGAGTGCTAGCCTACTTAGGTGCAGGTCCTATTGAAGATGTTCTTGTAAAATATCCTGAGTATCTGGAGAAATTGATCGCTATGACACCTAATGCCAGTGCTCTAAAAAAATGCCTTTCTCATGTTAACTACGATGATGAAGATGGACTGGATGCGGAAATGTTAAATAAATTTCTTAATTCAACGCAGTAAGGCGGTGGGATGGACTCCTCCCGCCTATCAGCTCAAGGTGCTAGACGGATAGCCAGGGTACGCACCGCGCACCTTATGGATGCCACGCATGGCAAAGACGTAGAATTCGGCGATAAACAATCCGATTCTGATCCGCCTTCTCGAACGAAACCGATCTTTATCTATCATCAATGGTGCGCGTGCGCACCCTTGGCTTGGCAATCTGCTGCTGATCGCCGCCTTGAAACCCGCCGCGCCGCCCGGCACCGCCAAGCTCAACGGCCTCTATCCTTCGGCCTGATTAAAAGACCCCCTGGAAAAACTGCCTGCCTGGCCTAACAGCCGCATCGACGAATTACTGCCCTTTCGTTGCTCGGATTAAATCATAGCCTTGGCAGTCTAGCTATGTGAAAGGGCTGGACACTTACACTCAGTTATTCCTTTCAGTACACCGATTGCCCGCTTGGGGTTGCGTACAGTCAATCGTTTGTCAGCATGAGACGGGTTGGTACGCATTATTTGCACTATGCTCATTCTCAGTTAATCTGGTTTCTAACCGATGTTATCGGGCTATTCTCAATTAAAGTGGGCTCATTCTCGTTTAATGTGGGCCAGAGCGCATGGATATTATCAGCTAAAGTGGTCCCGAAAAACGGATGTAATCGGGTCCTGTGATTTATGTTATCGGGCCGCTACAGTTAGGTTTTATACGGCTGGGATAAAAAGCTCATTTGAGCGCCGCACCGTCATAGCCTTGCTGCCGCCAGGCCTCGTACAAGGCGACCGCGACCGTATTCGACAGATTCAGGCTGCGGCTTTCCGGCCGCATCGGCAGATACAGGCATTGCGCCTCTCCCACCTCGGCCAGCAGGCTTGCCGGCAAGCCCCGGCTTTCGGGACCGAACAGCAAGGCATCGTCAGGATTGAACGCCGCGCCGCTGAACAGCGTCTTGCCTTTCGTGGTCATTGCAAAGAGCCGGCCGGGCCGCACCGTGTCAATGAAATCGGCCCATTTCGGATACACCTTCACCTCGGCCCATTCATGATAGTCGAGCCCGGCCCTCCGCAACTTCTTGTCTTCCAGTTCAAAACCCAACGGCTCGATCAAATGCAGCTTTGCGCCGGTATTGGCGCAAAGCCGAATGATGTTGCCGGTATTTGCCGGAATCTCCGGCTCGTACAACACGACATGAAACATCGCGCGCCGTTAGCCTTTGGCTGAAACCGGCGTCAGTTTCCAGATCTCGTTGTTATAATCGGCAATCGTGCGGTCGGTCGAGAATTTGCCGCTGGCGGCGCAGTTCATAATGCTCATCCGCGTCCAGCGCTCCTGGTCCTGATAGGCCTCTTCGACGCGGCGCTGCGCATCGAGGAAGCTGCGGAAATCCGCGATCGTCATCCACGGATCGTGCGGGCTTTTCAGCGAGGCGATGATCGGATCGAAGATGTCCGGCTCGAAGGAGTTGAAATAGCGTATCTCGAGCAGGTTCATCACCCGCTTCAGGTCTTCGTCGGCTTCGATGATCGAAACCGGATCGTAATGGTGACGTTTTTCCTCGACTTCCTGTTCGGTCAAACCGAAAAGGAAGAAATTCTCATCACCGACTTCCTCGCGGATTTCGATATTCGCGCCGTCAAGCGTGCCGATCGTCAACGAGCCGTTCATCATGAACTTCATGTTGCCGGTGCCGGACGCTTCCTTGCCGGCGGTCGAGATTTGTTCGGACAGATCGGCGCCCGGACAGATTTTTTCCATCGCCGACACCCGGTAATTCTGCAAAAACACCAGTTTCAGCTTATCGCCGACCACAGGATCGTTGTTGATCACATCAGCCACATTGTTGATCAGCTTGATGATCCGCTTCGCCATGAAATAGCCCGGCGCGGCCTTGCCGCCGATCAGCACGCAACGGTTGGTCCAGTTGGCGGTATCGCCGCGCTTGATGCGGTCGTACAGATGGATCACATGCAATACGTTCAGCAACTGGCGCTTGTATTCGTGAATCCGCTTGACCTGCACGTCGAACAATGCGTCCAGGTTGATATCGATGTCATGCTCAACTTTCTTCAGATCGACCAGGCGCTTCTTCGCATTATGGCGCACGGCCTGCCAGCGCTTTTGGAACTTTTTGTCGTCCGCAAATTTCTCGAGTTTTTTCAGCTGCGTCAGATCGGTCAGCCAGCCGTCGCCGATCGTTTCGCTGATCAGAGCGGCCAATTCCGGATTGCAGGACGCGAGCCAGCGGCGCGGCGTGACACCGTTCGTTTTATTGTTGAACTTTTCCGGCCACAACTCGTAAAAGTCACGGAACAAGCCCTGTTGCAGCAACTTCGAATGCAATTCCGCGACGCCGTTGACCGAGAAGCTGCCGACGATTGCGAGATAGGCCATTCTGACATGTTGTTCGTGACCTTCCTCGATCAGCGACATGCGCGTCAGACGATCGGTGTCGCCGGGCCAGCGTGCCGACACTTCGGTCAGGAAATCCGCGTTGATTTGAAAAATGATTTCCAAAAGGCGCGGCAACAGGCTTCTGAACAGCGATACCGACCATCTTTCCAGAGCTTCCGGCAACAACGTATGGTTCGTATAAGCCATCGTTTCGCGCGTGATCAGCCAGGCCTCATACCATTCGAGATCATGCTCGTCGATCAACAACCGCATCAGCTCGGCGACCGCGATGCTCGGATGCGTGTCGTTCAATTGAAAACAATTCTTCGCCGCGAACTGGCTGAAATCCTTGCCGTGGCGGCCGACCCATTTTTCGAGCACGTCTTGCAGACTCGCCGAAGCCAACAGATATTGCTGCTTCAGGCGCAAGGCCTTGCCGTTTTCGTTCGCGTCGTTCGGGTACAGCACCATCGTAATGTTTTCGGCTGTGTTTTTCGCGGCGACCGACTCGGCGTAATCGCCGGCATTGAACTCGTCCAGATTGAATTCCTCGGTCGCGGCCGCCTTCCACAGGCGCAAGGTATTGACCGTGCCGTTCTGGAAACCCGGAATCGGCGTGTCGAAAGGTATCGCCAACACATCATGCGTATCGACCCACGCCACCCGTTTCTTGCCGTATTCATCGACGAGTACCTCGGTGCGGCCGCCGAACTTGATCCGTTGCTTGAATTCGAGGCGTTCAATCTCCCAGACATTGCCGTTGCGCAGCCAATGGTCGGGCTTTTCGACCTGCTCGCCGCTCACGATCAATTGCGTGAACATGCCGTATTCGTAGCGCAGGCCATAACCGGTAACCGGCAGTTGCAGCGTTGCGCAACTGTCGATGAAGCAGGCCGCCAAACGACCGAGGCCGCCGTTACCGAGTCCCGCGTCGGGCTCATTATCGACCAGCTCTTCCAATTCCAGGCCCAGATCATACAACGCGTTTTTCGCCGTATCGTTGATCCCGAGGTTCAGCATCGCATTACTCAGCGTACGCCCCATCAAAAATTCCATCGACAGGTAATAGGCGTGTTTGCAGTCGGTTTCTTTGTAGGCGTTATAGGTTTTTTTCCACCGCTCGATCAAGCGATCGCTGATCGCCAGCGAGAATCCCTCGTAGGAATAATGCAGCGAACAGCAATGCTCATCCCGGCCCAGCCTGTGTCCATAGTAACGCTTGAAATCCTCCTTCAGGCCTTCCTTGTCCATTCCCAGAGCAGGCAGATTCGTAATATCGGCTTTCGGGTGACTCTTTGTTAATTGTCTCTTAGGCATCGGTCAAATTACGGTAAGTTGAAAATAGATGGCGGCCATTTTAGGCGTTTCAAATAAAACATTCAGCAAAGTTTTCAGATTTTCGCCGATCTTCGCCAATCTTGCGCCAACAGCCTCATTTTGGAGCGGAAAAGGCGAATATGAAGCGCATACCTTGCCAAGATGCCGCATCAGCCGCCTCACCGCCCTCTTTTCGGTAAAACATGCAACTCTCGTGCCGACACCCTGGAAGCGCAAGCCGCTATGGACGGATTTAAGATTGAACATTACAATTTTGCCAAGAAACGAGTAGAATACAGGAGATATTGCCGGAAGAATGACTTATAATTAGCGGTTCTTCGATGCGTTTTGAACGCATCGGGATTAACCATGCGGCAAAACACAAAGCCGGACCGCCGGCTTGAGAACAATTCAGGTTGAACGAGGTATTGGGGTGGAATTAAGCGGCGCACAAATTTTGGTGCAGAGTCTTAAAGACGAAGGCGTTGAATATATTTTCGGTTATCCTGGCGGAGCGGTGTTGCACTTGTACGATGCACTGTTCCAGCAGCAGGACATCAAGCACATTCTGGTCCGGCACGAGCAAGGCGCGACCCATGCGGCCGACGGCTATGCGCGCGCAACCGGTAAACCCGGCGTCGTGCTGGTCACCTCGGGTCCCGGCGCGACAAACGCGATCACCGGCATCGCGACCGCCTTCCTGGACTCGATCCCGCTGGTCGTGATCTCCGGACAAGTCTCGATGCCGGTGATCGGCAGCGACGCCTTCCAGGAAGTCGACATGATCGGCATCAGCCGCCCCTGCGTGAAGCACAACTTCCTGGTCAAGGACGTGACCAAGCTCGCCGAAACGGTCAAGAAGGCATTCTATATCGCGACCACCGGCCGCCCCGGCCCGGTTGTGGTCGATATCCCGAAAGACATGACCGACCCCAACATCAAGGTGCCGTATCACTACCCGAAAAAGGTGTCGATCCGCTCCTACAATCCGACCGTGGTCGGCCATAAAGGCCAGATCAAGAGAGCGGTCGATTTGCTGCTGTCCGCGGAACGCCCGATTATTTACTCCGGCGGCGGCGTCGTACTCGGCGAAGCGAGCCGGGAACTGACCGAATTCACCCGCCTGCTCGGCTATCCGATCACCAATACACTGATGGGGCTTGGCGCCTACCCGGCGACCGACAAGCAATTCATCGGCATGCTCGGCATGCACGGCACCTATGAAGCGAACATGGCGATGCACGAAAGCGATGTGATCATCGCGATCGGCGCGCGCTTCGACGACCGGGTGACCGGCAAGCTGGACAGGTTTTGCCCGCATGCGAAGATCATCCATATCGATGTCGATCCGGCGTCGATTTCGAAGACCGTCAAGGTCGACATTCCGATCGTCGGCGAAGTGAAGCCGGTATTGGAGCAAATGATCGAACTGATCAAGGATCACAAACATAAGCCGCACAAAAAGGCGCTGGAAGCCTGGTGGGCGCAAATCGGCGAGTGGCAGGCGCTGAAGTGCCTGGAATACGATCGCAATAGCCCCTTGATCAAGCCGCAATATGTGATCGAACAACTCTGGGAAGTCACCAAGGGCAACGCCTACATCACCTCCGATGTCGGCCAGCACCAGATGTGGGCCGCGCAATATTACCGCTTCGACAAGCCGCGCCACTGGATCAACTCCGGCGGCCTTGGCACGATGGGTTTCGGCATGCCGGCCGCGATCGGCGTCAAGCTCGGTTTCCCGGACGCCGATGTCGCCTGCGTGACCGGCGAAGCCAGCATCCAGATGTGCATTCAGGAATTGTCGACCGCGTTGCAATACGACACGCCGATCAAGATCATCAACCTGAACAACCGTTACATGGGCATGGTGCGGCAGTGGCAGGAGTTTACCTACGAAAGCCGTTACTCGCATTCTTACATGGACACGATTCCGGATTTCGTCAAACTGGCCGAGGCCTATGGTCATGTCGGCATGCACATCGACAAGCCGGAAGAAGTCCGGCCGGCGCTCGAACAGGCATTTGCGATGAAAGACCGGACCGTGTTCCTGGACATCATCACCGATCGCACCGAAAACGTGTTTCCGATGATCGAAGCCGGCAAGGCTCATAACGACATGAAGCTTCGGGGTCTCGACTCCGCCTCAACAGACAGGGAATTAGCCTAATGAGACACATCATCTCCGTTTTGATGGAAAACGAATCCGGCGCGCTGTCGCGCGTCGCGGGCCTGTTTTCCGCACGCGGCTACAATATCGAATCCTTGACCGTCGCGGCAACCGAAGACCCGACTTTATCCAGAATGACGATCGTGACGCGCGGCAGCGACGACATCATCGAACAGATCACCAAACAGCTGAACAAGCTGATCGACGTGGTCAAGGTGCTCGATCTAGCCGATGTCGGCGCGCATATCGAACGCGAACTGATGCTGATCAAGATCAGGAGCACCGAGCAGAACCGGCTTGAAATCAGAAGTCTCGCGGACATTTTCCGCGGCAAGATCGTCGACGTGACGGCATCCACTTATGTCGTCGAGATGACAGGCCCATCCGAAAAGCTCGACGCGTTCATCGCAGCGATCGCGGCCGAAGCGATCATTGAAGTCGTTCGCTCCGGCCCGACCGGCATTTCGCGCGGCGAAAGCGGCCTGCACTTATAAGCCAAACGCACCGTTTCATTTTCCAATTAAAAAGTCACAACAGGTACAACAATGCAAGTTTATTACGACAAAGATGCGGATCTTTCGATCATCAAATCCAAAAAAGTCGCGATCATCGGTTACGGTTCCCAAGGCCATGCGCATGCGAACAACTTAAAAGACTCGGGCGTCGATGTGGTAGTGGGCTTGCGGCCGAATTCGGCTTCGGTCGCGAAGGCGCAAGGCTCCGGCCTGGCCGTCCAGGACGTGGCGCAAGCGGTTGCCGGCGCCGACGTAGTGATGATTCTGACGCCTGACGAATTTCAGGCGCAGTTGTACAAGACCGAAATCGAGCCGAACATCAAGCAGGGTGCGACCCTGGCGTTTGCGCACGGTTTCTCGATCCTGTTCAACCAGGTCGTACCGCGCGCCGACCTCGACGTGGTGATGATCGCACCGAAGGCGCCCGGCCACACGGTCCGCTCCGAATTCGTCCGCGGCGGCGGCGTGCCCGACCTGATCGCGGTGCAGCAAGACGCTTCCGGCAACGCAAAGGCCCTGTGCCTGTCCTACGCATCGGCGATCGGCGGCGGCCGTTCCGGCATCATCGAAACCACCTTCCGCGACGAAGCTGAAACCGATTTGTTCGGCGAACAGGCCGTTCTCTGCGGCGGCGCGGTTGAACTGGTCAAAGCCGGTTTCGAAACTCTGGTCGAAGCCGGTTATGCACCGGAAATGGCCTATTTCGAATGCTTGCACGAGCTGAAACTGATCGTCGACCTGATGTACGAAGGCGGCATCGCGAACATGAACTATTCGATCTCGAACAACGCCGAATACGGCGAATACGTGACCGGCCCGCGCGTGATCAACGACGAAAGCCGCCGCGCGATGAAAGAAGCGCTGAACAACATCCGTAACGGCGAATACGCGAAACGCTTCATCATGGAAGGCGCGACCAACTATCCGGAAATGACCGCTCGCCGCCGTCTGAACGCGGAACATCCGATCGAAGTCGTCGGCGAAAAACTGCGCGCGATGATGCCGTGGATCAAGGCGAACAAAATCGTCGATAAAGCCAAAAACTGATCCGCTTCATTCGGCTCGACAAAAAGCCCGTCACATGACGGGCTTTTTTTTGCCTAACGAAAATCACTACCCCCCCGCAACGCCTGTCTAATTTTTCGGCTCAGTTGAAAAACACACACTTTTTCCAAAAATCTGCTATCTTAATCAACTGACCCAAATCGTTAACGAGCACCACCCTCCCCGACAACCGTCTGCTCGCTATTCCTGCGGGCGTTCATCGCGGATTCATCTTGCATGGAAAATAATAGACCTGTGACTGGGAGAAAAATCCTTATCATCATGGTCATAAGCATTGTTTGTCTTATAAATTTGCGCTATTCATCGCAACGACCAAACGAAAACTGAGTATGGCCCGTTTTTTGCTGGGCTTTATCAAAACTTTTTACAGAAAAAGTTTACACCCATTGGATAAGGAGACTTTATGATACGAATCGTTGAAAAATGGAATGACGCGGAGTTGATCTGTGATAATTACGGCTATCATTTGCGCGTGTTTTTGGGCACTCAATTGCGGTCGATCATCAACGTGACCGCCGAAGACGACGACGAAGCGATCAAAAGAGCACGGCGCGCCATCTACCTCTTTCTGTCCTGATGCGAATGGGCTAAAACCCCCGGTTAACGCAATTTAAGCCGTCAGCCAACTTACTTCGGCGCACCAAATTGGCGCTGCAAGTCACAAATCGGGTCATTATTTCCCACCTGATCAAAGGCTGGGTCCTATTGAACGCGCATCGAAAATGTTCGATGCATGAAAAAATGCCGCCGCTTTGCGATAATAACAGCACTCAACGGACTCACGCTGTTAACAAGCCATGTATAAAACCGGACTCGCGCTGTTCTTGGCGGCTTTCATCTGGTCGGGCATTCACCCGAAAGACTATCCGACCTGGATAATGGAAACCCTACCCGCCGTGATCGGCATGATCGCGGTCATCGCGACCCGAAATCGCTTTCGCTTGACGCCGCTGGCCTATTGGCTGATCCTCGCGCACAGCATCATTCTGTTCATCGGCGGTCATTACACCTACGCGGAAGTCCCGCTGTTCGACACGATCAAGAGTGCTTTTGGCCTCGAACGGAATAATTACGACAAACTCGGCCATTTCATGCAGGGCTTCGATCCGGCGATCGTCAGCCGGGAAATCCTGATCAGAAACGCGGTTTTCCGCAGCCGTAACTGGCTGAATTTCATGATCCTCTGTTTCTGCCTGGCACTCAGCGCCGTTTACGAAATGATCGAATGGGGAGCGGCCTTGTTCAGCAAAGACGGCGCCGAAGCCTTTCTCGGCACCCAAGGCTATTCCTGGGACACGCAATCGGACATGGCCTTTGCCCTGGCCGGCGCGGCGCTGGCGTTGATCGCATTGAGCCGCACGCATGACCGCCAATTGGCAAGGCTGCTTTAGCCCGATTGCCGCCCACCAACTGTTGATATTCAGGCACCACATCAACACCTAATCAACACCGCCAGCCGAGCAAATCGGCTTTGCAGCCCCGACCCAAAGTTTTGACAACTCCCGCATATGCAAACTATCATCCAGACCCCAATCATGACGGACGCAAGGCGTATCCCGTCCGGCACCAGGAAAGCATGAAACCACTCAAAAATATCTGCGTCTATTGCGGCTCCAGCCCCGGACGGCTAAAAGCTTATGCGGACGTCGCCCGCGCCCTCGCCGAAGCCCTGGTAAGCCGCAACATCGGCCTCGTTTACGGCGGCGCCAGCATCGGCATCATGGGCGCGGTAGCGGATCATGTGCTACAGCTAGGCGGCAAGGCGGTCGGCGTAATTCCCGAAGCCTTGATGCGCAAAGAAGTCGCGCATTATCGGCTGAGCGAACTCTATGTCACGCAATCAATGCACGAACGCAAGATGCGGATGGCGGAACTGTCCGACGGCTTCATCGCGCTTCCGGGCGGCCTCGGCACACTGGAGGAACTGTTCGAGATTTGGACCTGGGCCCAGCTTGGCTTTCACGACAAGCCTTGCGGCTTGCTCAATGTGGAAGGCTATTACGATCCGTTGATCGAATTTCTGGATCACGCGGTAACGGAACAATTTGTCCACCCCTCTCACCGCGCAATACTGATTGTGGAAAGCGATCCCGAGAAGTTGCTGGACCGCTTTGCAAATTACCAGCCCCCGATCGTCAAAACCTGGGTAGAGAAGGACGAGATTTAAAGCGAGTCGGGAGCAGACGTTTGGCCGCAGGGCCGTAGGTGACGATAGGAACCGCATCAATCGCGAACGATGCGATACGGTTCGTTCCTCACCACACCTCACTCCAGAAAAAGTATATCATTGAGATGCTTAACGGAGAGCCAACCGAGCATCACCCTTTCCAATTCAACTTTTTTCAATTTATCTCTGGCTGAATCGCATGAGTTTTAATTAACGATGCGGGATCCCAGTTCCGCACGCCCCAGTCCAGCAGTTCCGGACAGGATGCCTGCTTCAGCTCAACCGGCGGCTTTTGCCGCAATAATTCCAGCAGTTTGAACATCACCGCAGGCGCATTCCGCAAGGTCACCGCCTCGGCCAGCGTCTGCTTGCTGAGCTTATAGCCGTGGCTGTCGATGATGATCGGCACATGCAGGTAGGAAGACGTCGGCAGGCCGAGCAGTTGTTGCAGAAAAATCTGTTTCGGGGTCGAGTCGACGAGGTCGAACCCTCTAACGACATGCGTGATGCCTTGCAGCTGATCGTCGATCACGCAGGCGAGCTGGTAGGAAACGATGCCTTCCTTGCGCTTCAGGATGAAATCGCCGTGTTCGGTCGCGAGGTTCTGGCGAATGAGCCCTTGCAGCCGGTCTTCGAAGACGATGTCGCGGCCGTCGCTTCTGGCGCGCAAGGCAAAGGGCTGGCCGGATGGAATCGCGGTCCGGTTTCGGCACAGCCCCGGATAGATGCCGTGCCGGCCGGGCAGTTCGGCCAGCAGCTTGCGGCTGCAAATACAGGGATAGAGTTGGTCTTCCCGCTGCAACCGGGCCAGCGCCTGTTCATAGTCGGCCAAGTGCTGGCTTTCGTAATAAACCGCGCCGTCCCAATGCAGGCCATAAGCTGCCAACGTCTCTAATATGCTGCCGACGGCGCCCGGCGCATTGCGCGGCGTGTCGATGTCGTCGATGCGCAGCAGCCAACGGCCGCGCCGGGCGCGCGCATCGAGGAAACTCGCCAGCGCCGTGTAGAGAGAACCGAGATGCAAGGGACCGGTCGGCGACGGTGCAAACCGGCCGACATAAGGCTTAGCTCCCGCCACGGCGCGGCGAAAGATCAGCCCATTTGTTTTTCGCGGATTTCATCCAGGGTTTTGCAATCGATGCACAAGGTCGCGGTCGGACGCGCTTCTAAACGACGGATGCCGATTTCGATGCCGCAGGACTCGCAAAAGCCATAACCGCCGGATTCGATTTCCTTCAGCGCTTCGTCGATTTTCTTGATCAGTCGGCGCTCGCGGTCGCGGGTCCGCAGTTCCAGGCTGAATTCGGATTCCTGTGTGGCCCGGTCGTTCGGATCGGGAAAGTTGGCTGCGTCATCCTGCATGTGGTGCACGGTGCGGTCGACTTCCTTCATCAGTTCGGCTTTCCAGTTTTTTAGAATGTTCTCAAAATGCTTTAATTGAGCATCATTCATGTATTCTTCGCCTTCCTGTTCCACATAAGGCGTAAAACTGAACGGTGATGCACCAACTTTAGAACTTTCGATCATCCAATAACTCCCAAGGGATAGGCTAAATAAACCCTATATTTTTAGCAGAATAGTTACGGGTTGGCAAGATTTATTGGTATCATTCTGTCTTTTGAAACGAGCGGCAACAGCATGAGCTTAAGGGTAGCGGAGCGAATTTCGGGCATTCAGCCTTTTTATGTGATGGAACTGCTCAGGCGTGCGAAGGAACTGGAAGCCGAAGGCCGAGACATCATTCACATGGAAATCGGCGAGCCGGATTTTATGACGCCGCAAACGATCCTGAAGGCGGCGATTGCGCACACCGCGACCGGCGACGTCAAATACACGTCGGCGGCGGGCTTGCCCGAACTCCGAGAAAAAATCGCGGCATTCTACCGCCTGAGATACGGCGTGACGATCCCGGTCCGCCGCATCTTTGTGACGCCCGGCGCGACCGGCGCGTTTTTGCTGGCCCTGGGCGCGAGCCTGAATCCGGGCGAGGAAGTGTTGATGGCCGACCCCTGCTATCCCTGCAACAGCAATTACGTGCTGCTTTATGACGGCAAAACCCGCACGATCCCGGTCGACGCGGACAGCCATTATCAATTGACTGCCGACCTGATCGAGCGCCATTGGTCGGCCTATACCAAAGGCGTCCTGATCGCCTCGCCTTCCAATCCGACCGGCACGATGATTCCGCGCGACGAGCTCAAAAAAGTGATCGCCACAACTCAACGGCTCGGCGGCTGCTTTTATTCGGACGAGATTTATCACGGCCTGGTCTATGGCGAGACCGCGGCGACCGCGCTCGAATTCAGCGACGAAGTCTTCGTGATCAACAGTTTCTCGAAATATTTCGGCATGACCGGCTGGCGTATCGGCTGGCTGATCGTGCCGGAAATCTTTATCGAGGCGACCGAAAAACTGTCCCAAAACATCTTCATCTCGACATCGAGCGATGCCCAGCATGCCGCGCTGGCCGCCTTCGACGACGCCACGCTCGCCGAACTGGAAAGCCGCCGCCTCGAATTCGAAAAGCGGCGTGATTTCCTGTACGATGCGCTGGTGCGGATCGGCTTTGAGGTACCGATCAAACCGGAAGGCGCATTTTATATCTATGCGCGCTGCGCCAAATTCACCGACGACAGCTTCAAGTTCGCGCTGGACCTGCTCGAAAGCGAAGGCCTCGCGGTCACGCCGGGCAAGGATTTCGGCACGCACGAAGCCCATCATGCCCTGCGCTTTGCCTATACGACCTCGCTCGAAAAATTGGCGGACGCGGTGCAACGACTCGAACGATTCATCAATACAAGGTAACACATGGCAGTCACAACTTTATCCGCAACCGACCTGAAAGATCGCCTGGCGCAAGGCGCCGACCTTTTCCTGCTCGATGTCAGGGAACCGCAGGAATATCACTATGCGAACATCGACGGCAGCACGTTGATTCCGTTGCAGCAAATACCGCAGCGGATTGCCGATCTCGACCCGGCGCGGGACATTGTGGTGATCTGCCATCACGGCATGCGCAGCATGCAGGCGGCCAATTATCTGGCGCAGCAGGGCTTTGCGAACATCGCGAGCCTGACCGGCGGGATCGACGCCTGGTCTCTGCATTGCGACAGTTCGGTGCCGCGTTATTGAGGGAAGACCGGGGCGGATCGAATCAGGCCGCCCCTCTCCTGCCGGAAGATCAGGATTTCAGCCCGTAGACCTTTAATTGGCTGCCGATTACCCGGTCCGTTCCGGGCGCCAGGCGGTAGATCATCACATACACCCGCCCGTTGGCGACAACCGGCGGAATCATCTTGCCCATCAGACCGAGCCCGCCTTGATTATCGTCGCCCGTTCTGAACAATCGGCGCAATTTACCGCCTGGCAGAATCGTTGACGCATCGTAGGCGACCAACTGACTGTCGCCGAAACTCTTGTTGCTGTCGCCGAATTTGGCATAAATCCCCCAGACGATCGCGGTATTGAAATCGATCGCATCCGTGGCCGCCGGCCGCCCGGAGATGGAAAGCAAGCCGCCGGGCATGCCTCCAGGCGATCGCATATTGCCCGAGGCGATTTCCGATCCTTGCGCACGAAACGTCGGCAAGGTATCCGGCCCGGTAAAAAAATTGTAACTCTTGAGCTGCGAGTTTTCGCCCCAGACATAGACGATACCCCGCGCCGCATCGCGCTTGGCGTACGCCATCGCATGGATGTGGTGCATGCGGTTGTTTTCCGGGCGCAGATCGCTGCATGGTAGGAACCAATTGCGGGTGCCGTCGTCGACATCGCCGGGATCGGGACAGGGAATGCTCGCGTTCAACCGATTCGCGCGCGCCCAGTTTTCATTCACATCGCCGCCATCATAGGAGGCGACCAGCGGCGGCCTGAACATCAGCTTGTTGAAGCGGTCGTTTTGGCCGAGATCGTTTTTATTCAACGCGTAAATGAGGCCGTCCTTGGTGCCCTGGAGCAGCATGTTCGACCCCGGAATCAACATCGGGCTGGTCGCGCCGAAATCCCAATCCGACCCGGCCTTGTTGATTGCCGCGCGGCCGCAGGAAACCTCGGTCTTGTTGTCCGGCCAGAGGCAGCCATCACCGGAAGTCCGCTCGTCGAGAAAGGCCTTGTACCAATCGACTTTTTGCAGCAGCGGCCGGCTGCCGCCCGCACCGGGCACGAAACGCAGCTTGATCATGCTTTCGGTCAGGTCGACGCCGCCGTTGTTCGAGGTGCCGTTCGAAGTCGCGACGTAAATCGTATCGCCTTCGGTGACCGGAGCGCCGCCCGCATGCCAGATGCCGGCGCCCCAGTTATTGAAAGCGGTCGCGCAAAAGATGCCCGGCTCGCGTGAAAAGCCGGTCTGCCCGAGCAAACCGCGGGTATCGTAGGCGATCACGAAACCGTGCGGATTTTTACGTCCGCCCTGAAAGCTTTCCCCATTGGCCGCGAAGGCCAGCACCAACCCGTTATTGCCGGTCAACGCCAAACCGGCACGCAATTTAGGATACACATATTGTTGAGTTTGGCCGTTTTCGGTAAAAACCGCATCCGCATCATTGAACCAGCAACCATTGCCTTCCTGCGATTGCCCGAAGATGCGCACCGGCGGCGATTTCTGCATGCCGTTCATCGGATTCAACGCGAACACCTTATAGTCGCGATAGCGGTTGTCATTCGCATTTTTGCGCATCCAGGCCACCACATACAAGGTATTGGTGGCCGCATCGATGACCGGCGTGGCGGCGATACCCCAGGTTGGCGTATGCCCCCAAGCATCCATATCGGCCGAATCCGCTTCAACACCCAAATCGACTTCGTACAAACGCTGATTCGTGCGTGCGCTGATACCGATCACCTGGTTCTTCATCGTGGTCACGATCACCAGATCGTCCGCTCCGGCGCCGCCTTGCACAACCAACGGCTGCGTTTCGACCTTCGCGTCGAAATCATGCGTTCGCAACAGGCCGAATTGATTGGCATTGACATTCTGCTTGTTCAGAATGAACTCCTGATTATTTGCGGCGGTGCGGAAAGGGTTGCCGGCACGTTCCAGAACGCTGACCGCGAAGGCGCTTCCCGCCCCGACACCCGCCAGCACAGCCGTAAAGACTAAAACAGTAGATTTCCAAAGCATAACTCCCCCTGTAGATTAAGTGGACGCCGCCACAATGAAGGAAACACCAGTTCTTGTCAAGAGCCTGATTATAAGTGCTAGCCTTTCATTTTATTGTCATTTTTTGCATACCCCCCGCTCCTTTTCCGCGCACAGAATCCCTGTCGCACCGATTTTATGCCTTCTACAAAGGATTGAAATTAAAGCTTTTCCTTACACCACAAACCTTATATAATGGTAAGTTTTATCGGGGCATTTGCCTCATCCTTGCTTTACCGCTCGCGCTTAGGTTCGGCGGAAGGCTTCAACCGTAAGGAAAAACCATGCGACATTACGAAATTGTCTTTTTAGTCCATCCTGACCAAAGCGCTCAGGTACCTGCGATGATCGATCGCTATAAAGCCGTCATCGAAGGCGCTTCCGGTTCGATTCACCGCCTGGAAGACTGGGGCCGCAGACATTTGGCCTACCCTATCAACAAGATCCACAAAGCGCATTATGTGCTGATGAACATCGAATGCGACCAGCCGACACTGGCGGAACTGGAAAGCAACTTCCGTTTCAACGACGCAATCCTGCGCAGCATGACCCTGCTGCAAAAACAAGCGGTCACCACGCCTTCTTCGATCGCGACGCAAGCCGCTGAAGAAAGCAGAAACGCCGAAGTCAAAGCCAAGGAAGCCGCCGCTCGCGCCGCTGCCGCTGAAGCCGAAGCTGTAGCCGACGAAGACATCGAGGACTTCGACGCCGACGAATTGGCTGCCGACTAACCCATCAACCTAACAGGATTAAGAGAACATCATGGCACGTAACGCAAGACGTAAAACTAAAGGCTTCGGCGCCACTAACGGCGTGGAAATCGATTACAAAGACCTGAACTTGCTGGGTGACTATGTCACCGAAACCGGCAAGATCGTACCCAGCCGCATCACCGGGGTCAGTGCAAAATATCAAAGACAGCTGTGCACCGCGATCAAGCGCGCACGCTTCATTGCGCTGCTGCCTTACTGCGACGCACACAAATAATTGAGCCAGACCAGGTAAGACTGTGAGAATTTTGGCGGATTACATCATGCGCGGGCGAACACAGGCCATTATCGTGGCCTCGACGCTGGCACTGCTGTCGCTGAAATTCCCGCCGATCAGCATTCTCAGTTCGGCCACCATCGCACTCGTCACGCTCCGGCGCGGCGCCGTCGAAGGCCTGTACATCCTGTTCGGCGCCGGCATCGCCGCCGCCCTGCTCGGTTATTTCGCGATCGACAACTTTCAATTCGCCCTGCTCTACGCAATGCTGTTGTGGTTGCCGGTCTGGGCGATCTCGATCATCCTGCGGGAAGGACGGCAGTTGTCCCTGGCGGTTGAAATAGCGGTCTTCATCGGCATGCTGGGCGTTGCGGGATTTTATCTATTCATAGATAACCCCGCCGCGCAGTGGACCGCACTGCTCGAGCAGATGATGCAGCAAGCCGCACCGCTCCAGGACATCAAGAACTGGATCGGCGAATTCTCCCATTACATGACCGGCATGTTTGCCGCCGGCACCGTATTCAGTCTGTTGTTCGGACTGTTTCTCGGGCGCTGGTGGCAATCGCAGCTGTTCAATCCGGGCGGATTCAAACAGGAGTTTTTGCTGCTGAACACCAGCCCGAAACTGGCGATCAGCAGCCTGATCGTGCTGGCGGTCGCATTTTTTGCTACCGAGACCGTGGCCGAAGTTGCATGGAACATGACCATTTTGTTGTTTGTGCTCTACACCGTCATCGGCACCTCGGTGCTGCATGTGGTGTTCTCACAAACCCCAATCAGCCGCTTCGCGGTGCCGCTGTTTTATGTGACGCTGTTTCTGGTGCCGCAAGTCTTACCCCCGGTCGCTGTCGTCGGCCTGATCGACGCGTGGCTTAACCTTCGTAAAAGAAATTCGAATCAAACGAGCGCCTGAGGGCGCCATTTATCGGTTAAACGTCCGAATAAGAGGATTAAAAGATGGAAGTTATTTTGCTTGAAAAAATAGCGAACTTGGGCGCCCTGGGTGACAAAGTCACGATCAAGGCCGGCTATGGCAGAAATTATCTGATACCGACCGGCAAGGCAGTTGCTGCAACCACCAAAAAAATCGCCGAGTTTGAAGCGCGTCGCGCGGAACTCGAAAAAGCCGCCGCTGCAAAGCTGGCTGCCGCGCAAGCACGCGCTGCCGCGATCAGCAAACTGCAAATCGTGATCACCCACAAAGCGGGCGACGAAGGCAGATTGTTCGGCTCGGTCGGCACCCACAACATCGCCGAAGCGATCACCGCGGCCGGCGTTGCGGTTGAGAAAGCGGAAGTGCGTCTGCCGCACGGCGCGATCCGCCACATTGGCGAGTACCCAATCGACATCAACCTGCACTCCGATGTCGTGGTGACTCTGCCGGTCACGATCGCTGCGGAATAAAAACGCTTCCTAGCGATTCTTGCCGGGCGCTGATCGGCGCCCGGTTTTAGGCACTTCTTTGCCGATCTTGCCCTGTTTCCGCGCAATCCGGAGACACCGTCTTCCGATTATCTCCGCATCTCCCCGCCCTTTCTACGCGTCGATTCTTAGACCAGTTCCCGCGCCTTCGCAAAGGCTTCCCTGAAATCCAGATACAACGGCCGCTCGGCCTCCAGCAGCAAGCGCAATAATTTATTTTGCAGCTTGTATTTGACATCGCCGACCGCAAGCGCGCCGATGCCGACCGCGCCAGGTGATTGTTCCGCATTCAGCAAAGGCTCGCCATAATGACTGCGCTTGACGCCTTCGATGCCGAGCGGCGGCACCGCATTGATGTCGGCAGCAACCTTCAGATTTTTCGCGGCCTTCAACACCCCGGCATTCAACACCTGCACACCGGCTTTCGCGGTACAGAAAATAATATCGACATCGGCGATCAGTGCGGCTTTTTCCGCATCGGAACCGGCAAATGCGCCCCTCATATGGCAGTCGAAGCGGCGGTTATAGGCCGCGGCAATTTCGTTCGCGGTTTCGAGCGACAAGTGATCGACGATCGCGACATCGAGACCGGCCAGAGAGGCGATCACGCCGGTCGTGATGCCGACCGCGCCGGTGCCGCCGAAAACCACAGCCTTGCAATCCTTGAAGGTCTTGCCGTGCTTCGCGGCCAGCTCCTTTTCGACACAGGCGACCAGCGCCGCGGCGGTCGTAAATGCGCCGCTCGGGTCGGCCAGCACCGAAACTTCAAACGGCGGCACCATCGCGCGCTTAGCCGCGGCGAGCATGTCGATCGCGAGGCCGATATCGCGCCCGCCGATGAACATCGCAGTCCGTTTGACGCCGGCCGGCCCCCGCGAAAAGATCGCGTCCTGGGTCAACCCATTCACGCTGTCCAGCTTGACGTTGCTATAGGGCATCAACACGTCAAACCCCGCATCCACCGCCATGTTGATATCGAACGGGCTGTTGTTGGGCATCGGGTCAAGCATGTGAAGTATGCTGCGTTTTTCCATCGGTGATCCTTGTTTCGTTGCTGGAGAGCGTAATATAAAAGGGAAAGACTAAAATACAAAGAACATCTTTGCTTGCGGAGGAAGACGGATAAGCCAAGCCGAAATGAAGCAGGGCGGGAACGCTAAGCCGGGTTTCATGTCTGAACCCGGCCCCCGGAATTTTTGGAACCGGGCACTCCATTCGATACCCGGTTTCACCTTCGCCGTAATTTAAGGATGGGTTTTGATATATTCCCGCGCGACTTCGAAAGCATGGTCGAAATGCAGGTAAACCGGCTTTTCGGTGCTGATCATTTTCTTTAACAGCAAGTTCTGTGCCTGATATTTGACATTGCCGATCGCGAGCGCGCCGATGCCGACCGCGCCGCTGATCGAACCTGCGATCGGCGTACCGTTATGGAACGCATCGACGCCGGCGATACCGGCCGGCGGCACCGCATTCACATCCGCCGCCACTTTCAGTTGCGGCGCCGAAGCGATCAATTGCGCGCTCAACAGCTCGATGCCGGCCGCGCCGGTTGCAAACACCACATCGGCGGTTTTGATGTACTCGGCCTTGTCTGCGTCCGCGCCGGCCGTGATCGTGATCTCGCCCTCGCCGAATTCATTGCTGCACATGTCCGCCACGCTTTGCGCTCTATCGAGCTGGCGGCCGATGATTCTGACATTCGCGCCCGCGCGCGCCGCAATCACCGCCGCGGCCTGGCCGACTGGCCCCGTGCCGCCGAGCGCCAGAATGTTTTTGCCTTCCAGCGTGGTATTGAATTTATTGATCAATTCGCGCTCGACCGCCGCGACCATGCCGGCCGCCGTCGTGAAAGCGCCGCTCGGATCCGCAAACACCGAGACTTCAAAAGGCGGCACCATCGAGCGTTTGGCGATTTTGAGCATGTCCATCGCCTGTTTGGTATCGCGTCCGCCGATAAAGATGCCGGTGCGTTTCAAGTTTTTCGCGCTGCGCGAAAAAATCGCATCCTGAACCAAACCCTGAACTTCGCTCGGTTCGACATTGATATAAGGCACGGCCGAAATCCAGCCGGCATCCATCGCCATATTGACGTCGAACGGACTCAGATTTTTGGCGGTTGTCAGCATGTGTAAAATAAATGGTTTTTCCATGGTACTACCCCCTTAACTAAAATAACCGTAAAGTATAAAAGAATTCCCTCAGCAAAAACAATCAAAAGCACCTGACGGATTTAAAATAGCCTGGAATTTGTGTATGATCTGGTATTTAACCAGGGAAATTCGCCCCTTTATCCGATGCCTTCCCGCAAAGACGAACAACGCCGCACAGCCCGCCTGGCGCGCGATCGACAAACCGACAAGGATGCGCTCAGCGCGGCTCTCTGCACCCGAATCAACGCGCAAGCCGCCTATCAAGCCGCCGACACGGTGCTGTGGTATATCGGCTGCAAATCCGAGGTCAGAACGCTGCCGTCCTTGCGCCTCGAACTGGATAAGCACAAGCGCATCGTGATTCCTTATTGCACGCACGACGAGCACGGCCGGCGCAAGCTGGGTTTGTGGCATCTTCAAAATCTTGCCGAACTGGCGCCCGGCACCTGGGCTATTCCGGAGCCGCCGAAGGCGCGCTGGGGCGAAGCCGGCAAGGAAGTTTCGCCTTCCGAACTCGATCTGATCATCGTTCCGGGCGTCGCGTTCGATCTGCATGGCGGCCGCCTCGGCAATGGCGCGGGTTATTATGACCGCCTGCTTGCCGGCATAAGAAAGGATACGGTGTTGTATGGCGTCTGTTTCGAGTCGCAGTTGCTGGATCGGGTCGAGATGGACGCTCACGACATCCCGATGGACTTTGTGATCACCGAAAAAGCCCTTTATCCCTGCCGCGGACGCTAGCCAGCACGATGGATTTAAACACAATAAAGAGCGGACTGGCGACTTCGCCCGCCTTCGTGATCGATAAGGACGCCCTGCGCGCCAATTTACAAACCCTGGCCGAACTGAAGAAACAGAGCGGCGTCAACCTGTTATATTCGATCAAGTCGCTGCCCTTGTCGGAGGTCTTGCAAACGGCTAGCCCCTTCGTCGACGGCTTTTCGGTCAGCTCGCTGTTTGAAGCCCGGCTCGCGAAAGAAATCCTGCAAGAGCAAGGCGGCATTCATCTGACGACGCCCGGCATCCGGCCGGATCAGATCGACGCCTTGAGCGAGTGCTGCACCCATATCAGCTTCAATTCGCTGGGCCAATTTCAGCGCTTTAGCCCGGTGTTGCGCGGCAAGGCATCGGCCGGACTGCGGATCAACCCGAAGCTATCCAATTTAAATGATGAACGCTTCGACCCTTGCCGCCCGCATTCCAAACTCGGCGTTGCGATCGAGGACCTCGAAAGTCTGGATTCCTGGGCGGGCATCGAAGGCCTGCATTTGCACAACAGCTTTTCCGCGACCGCTTATAGCGCGTTGATCGAAACCCTGCAAAAGCTCGAAGACCGTTTTGGCGACAAGCTAGGCCAACTCGACTGGATCAATCTCGGCGGCGGCTATTTATACGGCAACATCACCGACCATCGCCCGTTCATCGATCTCATCCTGCGGCTCGAAAGCCGTTACGGCGTGCAAGCCGTTATCGAACCCGGCAAGGCGGTCGTCGGCAACGCGGGCCATCTGGTCGCGGCGGTGCTGGATGTTTTCATCAGCGACGGCAAGACCGTCGCTATTCTGGACACCAGCGTCAACCATCATCCCGAGGTGTTCGAATACCAGCGCCGGCCCGACCTGGCCGAGCATCAGCCGGAAGGCCAATATGCGGCGATTCTAGCCGGCAGCACCTGCCTGGCCGGCGATCTGTTCGGCGAATACCGCTTCGCGGCGCCGCTCGCGATCGGCGACAGGGTCGTGTTCACGCACGTCGGCGCCTATAGCCTGGTCAAGGCGAATCGTTTCAACGGCTGCAACCTGCCCGATATTTATATCGCCGGCGACGGCAGGCTCGACTGCGTGAAACAGTTCAGCTTTGATGATTTTCGCAGCCAATGGCGATGCGAACGGGATAGATCCTTGAACCCGGAAGCGGCCTTCACCGCCTAAGGATTCGGTCAAAATTAACTATCCGAAAGCCACGGTTTAACGGATTGCGCCATAAAATTTTTCGTGTCTTTCGTGATTTTCATGGACAATGCGTAACATCAGCCATTAATTGACTACAGGAATTGCCATGAAAGCCATCATGATGACCGCCGCCGGCGGCCCCGAAGTCTTGTCGCTCCAGGACATCGACGAACCCCAAATTGCCTCGCCGACCGACATCAAGGTCAAACTGCATGCGGCCGGCGTCAATCCGATCGACACCAAGGTCCGCAGCCGGGGCGTGTTTTTCCCGAATCCGCTGCCGGCGGTACTGGGCTGCGACGGTGCGGGCGAAGTCGTCGCGGTCGGCGCCGCGGTCGACCGCTTCAAACCCGGCGACAAGGTCTGGTTCTGTCATGGCGGACTCGGCCGCGAACAAGGCAACTATGCCGACTATACGGTGCTGGACCAACGCTGGGCCGGCTTGATGCCGACGACCTTGTCGTTCGCCGAAGCGGCCGCCTCCCCGCTGGTGTTGATCACCGCCTGGGGCGCGCTCTTCGACCGCGGCGGCCTGCAGGAAGGCCAGACCGTGCTGATCCACGCCGGCGCGGGCGGCGTCGGCCATGTCGCGATACAGCTCGCGAAACTGAAAGGCGCGCGCGTGATCACGACGGTCAGCTCCGAACAAAAGGCCGGATTCGTCGAGGCGCTGGGCGCGGACGAGGTGATCAAT
>Ga0208264_1000182_pt1 | contig 28467 bp, 24 predicted proteins | sample LakWasMet31_HOW6_2_FD_183873 | JGI IMG/M metagenome (GOLD analysis project Ga0208264, IMG submission 183873) | Freshwater sediment methanotrophic microbial communities from Lake Washington under simulated oxygen tension - Sediment Metagenome... | ecosystem: Environmental > Aquatic > Freshwater >... | reverse complement strand
TGCTGGCATTTGTTACGGGCTGCGCCGGGCTCCAGAGCGATCATGTTCGATTCGATCGGCATTCCGATTGCCCCAAGCAGACGGCAGATGAGATCTCCGCCAAACAAAGCCTGCTCGGCCCATTGAGCGACACCCATACCCTGGAATGTGCGCTGACTGTTCTGCGCGACAGCCAGGATATTGCGCTGCTGCGGACCTCGCTAGGCAGCCGCCTTTGCCTGCATCTGGCCGAGCGCGAAACTAACCCGGAAAAACGCGAAAAGCTGGCCGCCGAAGGCGTGGAGCTTGCCGAAACCGCCCTGACGCATAAGGGCGACGAGGAGGGGGCAGTGCATTATTATCTGGCGGCCAACCTTGGCCTGGCGGTGCGCGAACACATCACCGTGGCCATGAAGAACCTGGGTCGGCTCGAAAGCGAGATGAAACAGGCGCTGGCCTTGACTCCGGACATCGATGACGGCGGTCCGATGCGTCTTTTGGGCGCGCTCTATCTTAAAGCCCCGGCTTGGCCCAATGGCATTGGCGATCTCGACAAGGCGCTGGAACTGCTGGAAAAGGCGGTCAAGGAACATCCAGGGCATCCGCTGAATCATCTGTTTTATGCCCAAGCACTGTGGGGTGAGGGTGACGAGGCTGTTCTAACCCAGGTAAAAGCTGAATTCGCGCTGGGAGAGAAGCTGTTGGCCGAAGGCAATTGGGGACACAACAAAGCGGCTTGGAAGAAGGAATTCGACGAGTTTCGACAGGAACTTGGAGATGCCGCTCCGGCATACCCGTAATAATTGCCGCAAATCCTGAATAATTTGATTTCGCTGATGGTTCGACAGGCTCACCACAAGCCTTGGGCGGGCAAGGACTTGAAACGGCCGTGTTGGTTAATCAATGGCATTGGCCCATGTCACCGCAAAGGCGCTTAAAAGACTTGAGCATTTTGTCTTTCAGTAACTTCCGGCCGATGATGTGTTTGACATCGCTGGCTATGCCCGCCACCTGGTCGGTATAGCTGTGCACCTGCTGAAAGACGACCGTACCGTCGCGATAGGGCAGGCAGCCGGTTATCCACTGGCTGGAATTGTAGGAATGCGGCGCATAGAATTCACGGGTCAACACCAAGATGCCGCCGTTCCAATCCATACTGATGCGGTGTCTGAGGATGACCGCCGGACGGCTTTCGACTTTTTTTTCGACCCAGGGGAAGGCTTCGATCGCTCCGGTCGGCAAAGGTTTTGGGTACTCGATCCATGCCTTGTGCAAGGCGGGAAAGTAACGCGCCAGGATGACGCTGGCGTTTGCGGCCCGACGGAGTTCCAAGGAAGGCTTGGAATCCGGGCCATCCTCCCGAACATAAGGCGCTATCGCAGATGTTCCCCCGCGCCGATAGGCTTCAAAGCGCCGGAACAGAATCTCCCGGTAGTGCTGTAAGACCGCGCCTTCAAAGAATTTATGGGTTTGCTTGAGAGTTTTGATGCTGTCGATTTCGGCGGCAGACAGATTGAATTCGTCGCCCGGCTCGACATCCGATAAGGCTTCCGCTTCTTCTCTGGACAGGACGACAGGCGCCAAGGAAGCCGAACCGCTGTGCTCTTTCAACAATCCGTACGCCGTGATATCGACGTCTAGCGGATCAGGGTTTTGCTGCCGCAAATGTTCGGCTACCTTGACTAAAGGAAGAGGCAGAAGCCAAGCGATGCCCGCTGCAATCTCATCGTCACTGCCTTCGTTTAAGGCATAAGCGACGGGTTGACCTTGCGCTAGTTCGGCAATCTGCCCTTGATCCATCCCCAACACGCCCAACACCTCCTCGGTTTTGGGCGGGTCGGCGAATGCGGGAGTTCCGGGTAGGATAGAACTGATGCCCAAAAGCCAGGCGAGGACGACGGCATGATTCGGTTTTCGTTGCATCGGGCGTCCCCTGGCGGCAAGCAGTTGCGGGTAGATAGCCAATTCGGCTGATTCACGGAGTTTAAAATAAAATTTGCTAATTTGGCGTCGAAACCATATCAGATACTTAGAGTCTGCTCAGTAAATCAGCCGGCGTAACTCCTAGGGCGATTACACAGGTCGAACCTGAAGTGAAGAAGAAAATAACCATTTCCGGGCCTGTTTAAACAGTTCTATAAAACCAGCGTAGCCGATTTTACCAAGGGCAAAAAAGATCCTTTGCAGGATCAGCAGATTCATCACCAAGAAGATGCTGTTGATCCAGGCGAATGAGGTATCTGCTCGTTTGGCCCGGATGTAATTGAGCCGATAGCCGTTCTTGCCCTGGCCAAATTTGCCTTCGATGGGGATGAGCTGCAAATAGTCGTTTCTGCGCTGGGCTTTCTGCTGTTTTAGCTGCTCTCGGTTGGCGTCCGTCATTTGTTTCGGACGCCCGAGCGGCTTGCCGGCAAAGTGGATGCCGCGTTGCTTGAGATCATCGCGATTTGTGCGCGTTCCGTACAGTGGATCAGCCAATACACGCTCCGGATAGTGTCCGTGCCGGTTGCGGTAGGCTTCGACTTGAGAGACCAAATCCAGCCCTTCATGAAAGGCATCCCAGCGCAGATGGTCAACATGCGCCAAGCCGTCACCGGTCAGACTGACACTCAGCTTGGCGCCAAATTCGACCGGCTTGTCTTGTTTGCCGCGCACGATCGGCCGCACACACATAAGGCTGGCTGATGCTGACGATACGATGATCGCAGCGGTGTGCCTGGGCTTGGTACATCTCCCATCGCTGTTGATACAGCTGCTGAATCACCCAATTTGCCTTGCGGGGCCGGTTCAACTGGCTGAGGCGCCGGTGCCTCTGGCTCAATCGAAGGCTGCTCATCCAGGCTTTCGGGTGGTGGGGTTGCTGCGGCGGTCCGGGCTGGCGTTTTTTCTTTTCACCCTCATGCGCGTCAATGACGGCGCGATGGAATGCAGCAAAGACCGCGGCCCCCTTGCGTTTGCGGATGTCTACGAATAACGAGGGTGCAAACGGTTCGGCCTGTTGATAACCCGGCAGGCCGACAAAGTATTGCAGATACGGATTTTCCTGGATTTGCTGCACGGTCTCCATGTCGGAAAGACACAGCTTGTGTTTGATGATCACGGCGCCGATCACTAAGCGCGCGTCTAATGACTCGTTTTTCGTGCACTATTATACCTAAAAAATGGCTTATTTAATATTATTATCTAATGAGTTATAATATCCGAGTAGACTCTAATTAATTTTTTATTCTAAGATTTAAACCACCAGCTTTAGCCAGTAAACTTTGGCTGAAATAATGAAGGATAGGGGCTATGGAATATAGATATGACAGCTGCTATGGAATATAGATATGACAGCTATATAGTATTTCAGATCGAGTATCATTTTGTTTTGGTGGCCAAATACCACTATGAAGGTCTTGCGAGGCGAAGTAGCGGATCTGGTCAGGGGGCAGGCAGACCTGTGAAGCATTGAAATTCGAATATTCCGGGGTGTGGTGAGCAAAAATCATGTGCATATTTTAGTCAATGCACCACCGACGATAGCGGCGAGTGAAATTATTCCGCTTGAAGAATTCCCGCATTTGAAAAAGCGTTAGGGGCAACACTTTTGGGCGCGAGGTTATTTTTGCGCCACAGTTTGGCAGATGATGGAAGAGATGATTAAACAGTATTTGGAGCATCATTTTGAACCCAAGCCAAATGATGATTTTAAAATGTAACCCGATTAAGACGCGTCGTTCAGCAGACGCGTATCCGGACTTTCATTCCGTTACTCGAACTCACCGGTTTTTAGCCGGTGGATGTTAATTATTTTAAGCCCGTAGAATTCAAAAATTATGCATAAAGATCAGGTGTTTAAGGAAAAAATACAAAAAGTTTCGGATTTTGAATTCGGTGCAACTGTTGCCAGTGTATTTGATGACATGGTGAACAGGTCGGTGCCTTTTTACGGAGAAATCCAGCGTATGATGGCAGAACAAGCGGCTGATTATGTCAAGTCAGGCACAGATGTTTATGATTTGGGATGCGCTACTGGAACGACATTAATCGGCATGAATACTTCAATAGAGGAGGATATTCGTTTTATTGGTATTGATGACTCTTCCGAAATGTTAGCTAAATGTCAAACCAAGCTGGAAGAGGCTGGGTTAAAGCGGCCTTTCGAATTACGCGTTGCGGACTTAAATGAAAGCCTAGAAATTTCTAACGCTTCGGTAATAATTTCGTGCCTGACTTTACAATTTGTACGTCCCATCAATCGAAAAAAATTGTTGAAATGTATTTTTGATGGACTGTACAGTGGTGGTGCATTAATTCTGGTGGAAAAAATATTGGCGGAAGACAGCGCTTTTAACCGCGACTTTATTAAATATTATTATAATTATAAGCGGCGTAATGATTATAGTGAGATGGAAATATCACAAAAGCGCGAAGCTTTGGAAAATATTCTTATCCCATATAAACTCAGTGAAAATATTACTTTATTGACGGAAATCGGTTTCGCGCATTGCGAAGTGTTTTTCAAATGGTATAATTTTGTCGGGCTACTTGCGGTGAAGAAATAATGATGATTCAAATAGGGAATTTCTTTTTTAAATATAGAAACTGGGTGTTTATTCCTCTGTATTTAGCGCTCTTTATACCGTCTCCTGAGCTAGTAACTATTGAACACCATAATTGGGTGATGTGGACAGGATTATTTATCACTATTTTGGGGCAAGGAGTTCGATGTGCAACCATTGGTTTGGCATATATTGAGCGCGGTGGTAAAGACAAAAAAGTCTATGCATCGAATTTAGTGACGGAAGGGGTTTTTGATCACTGTCGGAATCCATTATATGTAGGGAATATCCTCAAATTGATCGGCATTGGCATACTGGCTAATTCATTGCTTTACATTGCGGTTTTTATCCCCGCATTTTTGTTTATCTATCAGTCTATTGTTCTGGCCGAAGAAAATTTTCTACGTAGTAAATTCGGCAAGGAATTCGACGCTTATTGTCAGCGCGCAAATCGCTGGATTCCGAGGTTCTCGGGTCTGTTTTCGACATTTAACAGCATGAATTTCAGGTGGCAGCGTCCTGTGGTAAAGGAAAACTCCTCCGTTTACGTATGGTTAATCGGTATTGTGTTGGTCTTATTATACAAGTACCCAGAACTTACTAGCCATGAAGTGCAATTACGTAACCAATTATTAATGGGTATATTATCGATACTTACAGTTATTTATTTGGGTATCCGCTATCTGAAAAAATCTGGAAAACTCCAAGGTCTGTAATATTAAATAGTTAATATTTTTTATGTGGAGGATTCCGATATGGTCCTATAGTTATGTTAGCCTGACAAAGTTACCTATACCGATGCCAATGTCGATAAGCTAAATAAAATATCGTTGCCAAAAATAGCCAGGCTGCGATTAAAGGCCCAACCAAACCATCGTAACTACTAACTAAATACAAATACGGCGAGCTATAGTTGGTATTAAAAAAATCTTTACTGAGTTTAATCTGCAATACCCAACTGGCATGAAACCCAATACATAAACCTAAGCTCTGTTTTATTTGCGTACGGACTACACTTAAGAAAATTCCCACCATAAACAAGCCCAAAAACGCGGGAAGTACCGCCGGGTTCGTCCATGCCCTAATGGCTTCACCAAATAACATAAAACTGCTTTTCAATGTGATATATTGATAGGGGATTTTGGTCGAAGTTTCTAAAAAATGCAAAGAGCCATAGTAAGTTGAACCTATTACAATTGCAGCCCATGTCGCCATTTTTTGCCGTAATCCTGTCAGCAATACACCACGAAATATAGGCTCTTCCACACAAGATATTAATAAGGCTAAAAATAGAGAAATACTGGTTTTTCTCACAACCATTTCCAGGGTCCATGTCTTAGTTTGATCAAACACATGTACTTCTAAGAAATACAACAGCCACAAAACTGGCAGCAAGGTCATAACTCCAAAAGCTAATCCTTTAATTAGCTGCTTAAAAAAAATGCTCGTAGGGGAAAATCCCAATTCTGTCCAGCTTAGTTTCAAATAGGTACGTAACGGGAAAATGCTTAAAACCAGTAGTACCTGGGTAAGTTTTTTAATCATTTTACTTAGCGGCCATACATCACCAATTGCCATTAGTATGAAATAGCTGAGTACACAGGAAATCGTAGCCAGTGAGAATAAAATGGCGAGAGGAGTCAGGGCAGCAATAAAATAGCCAATAAGTAATGATTTACGCAAAATTCCCCCATAACATTTGCAAGTCAGTTAAAGATACTAGGGTTGTGATTTCCGTTATTATAATTGTTTTTTGTCTAACTTAGCGATTTATGAAGGCAATAAAGCCAGGCTTGTGTCGGTTATAGATATGATTGCGTCAGATCAAAATCGGGTCTGTAGTGAAAGTCGTGGCCTATTTCGAGATGGTAGGCGACAGCCTCTGGTTCTGGTGGTATTTGAAGATAAACAGGTTTTTTCCATCTGTTTATTTGCGATTGGAATGATTTGGGGATGCTAAAAGGCGCTGCATTCAAGCGATTGCCAAGCGCCTTGGGCGATTGACGGAAATGAGTTTGCCCGATTTGAGTTTTTGACGTAGGCTGAGCGGGGTTATTTGCGTTGGCTGGGCGGAGTCGAAGCCAACAGTTCGCTTCGACTCCGCCCAGCCAACGATATATTTGCAATAGACTATCGGCTCATTCTTTCTCAAAAATCGCCTGAGTCCCTCAATTTAATCCTGACTGGCCGACTTGCCTTTTTTCGAGGTCGATGACATGCGTTTTTTGCTCTTCGCGGTCTTCTTGACCTCCGTTGAGGATTTTCCGGAGTGGTCGCTGAGTTTCGATATGTTCAGCCGCTGTCCCGCGACCCGGATGTTCTTCAATTCCTGGAACAATTCCTTCGGCATGCCGGACGGCAGTTCGACCGTGCTGTAATCGTCCTCGATCTTGATCCGCGCAATATGTTCGCCGTCCAATCCGGTTTCGTTTGCGATCGCGCCGACGATGTTGCCGGGCTTCACCCCGTGACTGTGGCCGACTTCAATTCGGTACATTTCCATGTCGATGCCGGACACCGTGTCGGGGCGCTTGCCTTTACGCTCGCGTTTCGGGCTCTCATCTGAGCGCGGCGCGAAATCTTCCCGGTGTTCCTTCGGTTTTTTCGGCGGTTGCTGCATCAACAGCGGCACGTCGCCCTGAACCAGCTTGGCCAGCGCGGCGGCGATTTCGATGGCGCTGACATTGTGCTCCACCTGATATTGCTCGAGCAGTTGGCTGTAGAAGCTCAATTCCTCGGCCGCCAGCGTGTCGGTGATGTTTTGCTTGAAACGCGCGATGCGTTTGTTGTTGATCACCTCGGTCGAAGGCAGGTCCATCTGCTCGACTTTTTGCTTGGTCGCTTTTTCGATGTTGCCGAGCAGTTTCCGTTCGCGCGGCGCGACAAACAGGATCGCATCGCCGGTCCGGCCCGCGCGGCCGGTCCGGCCGATACGGTGAACGTAGGATTCGGTGTCATACGGAATGTCGTAGTTGACCACGTGCGTGATTCGGTCCACGTCCAGGCCGCGCGCGGCCACGTCGGTCGCGATCAGGATGTCCAGCTTGCCGGATTTCAGATTCGCGATCGCGCGCTCACGCAACGCCTGCGACATGTCGCCGTTGATCGCGGCGGCCGAAAAGCCGCGCGCTTCGAGTCTTTCGGCCAATTCGACGGTCGCGGTCTTGGTTCTGACGAAAATGATCATGCCGTCGAAGGTTTCGGCTTCGAGGATGCGGGTCAGGGCGTCCAGTTTGTGCAGGCCGCTGACCACCCAAAAGCGCTGGCGGATGTTTTCGGCCGAGGCGGTGGTGACTTTGATCGTGACTTGTTCAGGTTCGGTCAGGTATTTTTGCGCGATCTTGCGGATCGGCGACGGCATCGTTGCCGAAAACAGTGCGATCTGGCGGTTTTTCGGGGTTTGGTCGAGGATCCATTCGACATCGTCGATAAAGCCCATGCGCAGCATTTCGTCCGCTTCATCGAGCACCAACACGCTCAACTTATCCAGTTTCAGCGTGCCTCTCCGCATGTGATCCATCACCCGGCCCGGCGTGCCGACGACCACATGTGCGCCGCGACTGAGCTGACGCAATTGCGAGCTATAATCCTGGCCGCCGTAAATCGGCAGCACATGAAAGCCTTTCAGATGCGCCGCATAGCGCTGAAACGCCTCGGCGACCTGGATCGCCAGTTCACGGGTCGGCGCGAGCACCAAAACCTGCGGGTCTTTTTGTCTAAGATCAATGCGGGACAGAATAGGCAATGCGAATGCGGCGGTCTTGCCGGTACCGGTTTGCGCCTGTCCGAGTACATCCTTGCCTTGCAGCATAAAGGGGATCACTTGCGCCTGAATCGGCGAGGGATTTTCATAACCGACATCCTTCAGCGCTTTTAGCACCGGCTCGATAAGCGCTAAATCCTGGAATGAGGGTGATGAAGGAACAGCTTGGGTCATGAATTTACCTGTACAAGGAGAGGGGCGTTGCCGCCAAGAAATGTCTATATAACCGCTCATTCTATAACAATTTTAAATTGCTTGCAGCATTTCAATGATTTGCGTCTTTGGCGACGCCGATAATTACCAGCTGAGTTTTGCCGAGTTGCTTGGTATAATGGGCAAATATTCATAATATCCATATTTACCGAGGGAGTTCATGATTCAAGGTAGTATCGTAGCGCTGGTCACACCGATGTTTGATAACGGCGCGGTTGACAAGGAAAGCCTGAAAAAATTAGTCGAGTTTCATATCGAGGAGGGCTCCGATGCGCTTGTCGCGGTCGGCACCACCGGCGAATCGGCAACCCTAAACGAAGACGAGCATTGCGATGTCATGGCCTCGGTGGTCGCCTATGCCGATGGGCGAATCCCGGTGATCGCCGGCACCGGCGCCAATTCGACGAGCGAAGCGATTCACCTGACCCGCCGCGCGAAGGAGATCGGCGCCGATGCCTGCCTGCTGGTCACGCCTTACTATAACAAGCCGACTCAGGAAGGTTTGTTTCTGCATTATCAGGCGATCAACGACGCGGTCGATATTCCGCAAATCCTTTACAACGTGCCCGGCAGAACCGCCTGCGACATGTTGCCGGAAACGGTCGGCCGCCTGTCCAAATTCAAAAACATCGTCGGCGTCAAAGAAGCGACCGGCGACTTGTCCCGCGTCCAAAAAATCCGCGCTCTGTGCGGCGATGATTTCGCGCTTTATACCGGTGACGATGCGACCAGCCGCGAATTTTGCCTGTTGGGCGGCAACGGCAGCATCACCGTAACCGGCAACGTCGCGCCGAAACTGGTCCATCAAATGCTTGCGGCCGCGATGGCCGGCGATGCCGAGACCGCGCTCGCGATCGACGAGAAATTGACCGGCCTGCACAAGGCCTTGTTCATCCAGTCCAATCCGATTCCGGTCAAATGGGCGGTCGCCGAAATGGGACTGATGCCGCGCGGCATTCGCCTGCCCCTGACCTGGCTGACCCCGGATTGCTTTGAGACCGTGCGCGCCGCGATGCGCCAAGCCGGAGTCATTTAACCCACGATGAATCATCGTAAAAAGCAACTTTTGCTGATCACGGCGGCAACGCTGAATCTATCGGCGTGCGGCTATATCCAGAGCCTGTTCCCGGACAAGGAAAAGGACTACCAATACACGACCGAAATTCCGCCGCTGGTCCTGCCCGATGACTTGAAAGCCGGCGCTGCCGCCGATGCCGTCGAAGAGCCTTCGTTGCAGAAGGCCGAACCGGTAAAAGAGGAAAGCCAGCCTGCCTCAGCCGAGACCGAGCCGGCGGAGAAGGCTCCGGAAGCGGCCGATGACGCCGAAACAGCCGGCGCGGAAGCCAAGAGCGCTCAACCCGAAGCCGAGCCCGAAGCATCCGAACCAGCCGTGCCGGAAGCACACTCCGAAGCCAAGTCTGAAGCCACGGATGCAAAAAAGGACTCCCAACAGGAAGGCACGCCGGTCGAACTGGTGCGTTTCTCGGATGGCGAGCGCCGCCTGAGAATCGCGAGTTCGCCGAACAAGGCCTGGCATTTGGTCAGCAAGGCGCTGAGCCGAAATTCGATCGAGGTGACCCAGCGCGATCAGGATCAGAAGCTGTTTTATGTTCAGTACCATCCCGAGGCGAGAAAAGCCGAGGACGGGTCGCTTCTGGATGAGGCCATCTTTCTGTTCAAGGGATTCGAGGTGAACGAACAGGAATATTTGCTGAAGTTGATCGCCGTCGATGACAAGACCGACCTTGCGGTTACCGACAAGGATTTGAATCCGGTCAGCGATGAGGCCGCGGTCAAGCTGTTACGGCTGTTGGGCGGCACCATTCAAGGCAAATAGGATTCCACCGATACGGGTCTTTTATTTTTTCGGGGAGAGGGAACGGCTTCATGCCCGTTACCGTGAAAAATTCCTTTCAAGGGTGGATGCGCTAGGCTTTCCACTCGCTTTTTAATTTCAGTCTATCGATTCATGTTAATTATCCCAGGTCCTGTTGCACTTTCCGACTTCCGTATCACCAAACTATTGGCCGATTTAAAGGCCGTCGAAACGGCTATTCAAGACGTGTCGGCGCGCTTCGTGCATTTCGTCGATCAGCAAGGCGATTTGGGGGCCAGCGAATACGCCATTCTGCAGCAGCTGTTGGATTACGGCTCAGGCCCTGCCGAAGCGGCCGGCGCTGGCATTCGCCTGCTGGTCGTGCCGCGTCCCGGCACGATCTCGCCGTGGTCCAGCAAGGCGACCGAAATCGCGCAGCGCTGCGGCCTTGCCGTCGTCAACCGGATCGAGCGCGGCATCGAATATACTCTCCAAACCGGAGCGCCGTTGGCCGAGGCGACACAACGGCAATTGGCGGCCTTGCTGCATGACCGGATGACACAGAGCATTGTTTTCGGCGACAGCGCCCCGGATTTATTCAGCCAGCACGCGCCGCAGCCGTTGCAGCGCGTCGCGATCATCGAACAGGGCAAACCGGCATTGCTGCAGGCCAATCAGAGCCTGGGCCTGGCCTTGTCGGACGATGAAATCGACTATCTGGTCTCCGCCTTCGAAGGCCTGGGCCGGAATCCGACCGATGTCGAACTGATGATGTTTGCGCAGGCGAACTCCGAGCATTGCCGGCACAAGATCTTCAATGCGAACTGGACGATAGACGGCGTCCAGGAAGGCAAGACCCTGTTTGGCATGATCCGCAATACGGCGCAAAAGAATCCGGACGGCATCCTGTCCGCCTACAGCGATAATGCGTCGGTGATCGAGGGTTTCCACAACCGGGTTTTCCGCCGCGACCCGGTGAGCGGTCTTTACGATTATATCGAGGAAGACGCGCACATCCTGATGAAGGTCGAAACGCACAATCACCCGACCGCGATTTCGCCGCATCCAGGCGCCGCGACTGGCTCCGGCGGCGAGATTCGCGACGAAGGCGCGACCGGCCGCGGCTCGACCCCGAAAGCCGGCCTGAGCGGGTTTTCGGTGTCGCACCTGAAAGTTCCGGGCTATCAACAGCCGTGGGAAGAAGATCACGGCAAGCCGTCGCGGATCGCCTCAGCGCTCGACATCATGCTCGAAGGCCCGATCGGCGGCGCCGCATTCAACAACGAATTCGGCCGGCCGAATCTGGCCGGTTATTTCCGCAGCTACGAACAAACGGCGCCGGGCGCGGATAAAAACAGCTATCGCGGCTATCACAAACCGATCATGATCGCCGGCGGCCTGGGTTCGATCCGGCCGATGCTGGTCAACAAGCAGCCGATACCGGCGGGCTCCTTGATCATCATCCTCGGGGGACCTGCGATGCTGATCGGCCTCGGCGGCGGCGCGGCTTCATCATTAGCCTCGGGCGAAAGCTCCGAAGATCTCGACTTCGCCTCGGTGCAGCGCGAAAACCCCGAAATGCAGCGCCGTTGCCAGGAAGTGATCAACCACTGCAATGCGCTCGGCAATGATTCACCGATCGTCTCGATTCATGACATCGGCGCGGGCGGGCTGTCGAATGCGGTGCCCGAAATCATCCACGACTGCGAGCGCGGCGGCCGTTTCGAACTGCGCAAGGTGAACAACGCGGACATCGGCATGTCGCCGATGCAGATCTGGTGCAACGAGGCGCAGGAGCGCTATGTCGTCGCGATCAGGCCCGCATCGCTCGAACAATTCCAGGCCTTCTGCGAACGCGAGCATTGCTTGTATGCGGTGATCGGTGTCGCGACCGACGAAGAGCAACTGCGGCTCGACGACAATCTGCTCGGCGACGCGCCGGTCGATCTGCCGATGTCGGTGCTGTTCGGCAAGCCGCCCAAGATGCACCGCGATGTGCAGCGGCAGCAGGCCGCTTTGCAGGCAGTCGATTTGAGCGGCATCGAGATCGGTGAAGCCGTCAAGCGCGTGCTGTCGTTTCCGGCGGTCGCGGACAAAAGCTTTTTGATCCATATCGGCGACCGTTCGGTAACCGGTTTAGTCGCCCGCGACCAAATGGTCGGGCCCTGGCAGGTGCCGGTCGCCGATGTCGCGGTGACCGCGGCAGGCTTTCATGCACACACCGGTGAGGCGATGGCGATGGGCGAGCGGACGCCGCTCGCGGTGATCGACGCGCCGGCTTCCGGCCGCATGGCGATCGGCGAGGCGATCACCAATATCGCGGCCGCTCCGATCGCTAAGCTCAGCGACATCAAACTGTCCGCGAACTGGATGGCGGCGGCCGGCTTTCCGGGCGAAGATGCGGCGTTGTTCGACACGGTCGAGGCGGTCGGCATGGAACTCTGCCCGGCCTTGGGCATCGCGATTCCGGTCGGCAAGGATTCGTTGTCGATGAAAACGGTCTGGAAGGACCGGGACGGCGAAAAAACGATGACCGCGCCGCTGTCGCTGATCATTACCGCGTTTGCGCCGGTTACCGACATCGAGAGGACCTTGACGCCGCAATTGTGGAGCAATCAGCATGGCACGGTGTTGATCTTGATCGATCTCGGCCAAGGCAAAAACCGCCTCGGCGGTTCGGTGCTGGCGCAGGTTTACCGGCAGCTCGGCGATACGAGTCCGGACCTTGACGACCCGGCCTTGCTGAAAGCGTTTTTCGCGGCGATCCAAAGCCTGAATGCCCAGGGTAAACTTCTGGCCTACCATGACCGCGCGGACGGCGGCCTCCTCGCCACGGTCGCGGAAATGATCTTCGCCAGCCGGATCGGCGCGGAGCTGATTCTGGATGATCTCGGCGACTTGTTGCCGGCCTTGTTCAACGAAGAATTGGGCGCGGTGATCCAGGTCCGGGCCAGCGAAGCGGACGATGTGCTGTCCATCTTGAAACAGGCCGGCCTAGGTGAGGTCAGCCACCTGATCGGCCGCGTCGTCGAACGCCAGCAATTGACCGTGATCCATGACGGCCGCGTCGCGTATAACGCCACGCGCGCCGACATGCAGGCGCATTGGTCCGAGCTCAGCTATAGAATGCAGGCGCTGCGCGATAACCCGGATTGCGCCAAACAACAGTTCGAACGCATTCGTGACGACAACGATCCGGGGCTGAACGTGAAGTTGACCTTCGACGTGAATGCCGATGTCGCGGCGCCTTTCATCGCTTCCTCCGCGAAGCCGAAAGTCGCTATCCTCAGGGAGCAGGGCGTCAACGGCCATGTCGAGATGGCGGCCGCGTTCGACCGCGCCGGCTTCGCGAGCATCGACGTGCACATGAGCGACATCATCTCGGGACGCGCCGATTTGTCCGCTTTCAAAGGCCTTGTCGCTTGCGGCGGCTTCTCCTACGGCGACGTGCTCGGCGCGGGCGGCGGCTGGGCCAAGTCGATCCTATTCAATCCCCGCGCGCGCGATCAATTCGAAGCGTTTTTCAACCGGCAGGATACTTTCGGCCTGGGCGTCTGCAACGGCTGTCAAATGATGTCCGGCTTGAAGGACATTATTCCCGGCGCGGAATTGTGGCCGCGCTTCCTGCGCAACCGTTCCGAGCAATTCGAGGCGCGGGTCGCCTTGGTCGAAGTGCAGCCGTCGCCGTCGATCTTCTTTAGCGGCATGGCAGGTTCGAGAATGCCGGTGGCGATCGCGCACGGCGAAGGCCGCGCCGAGTTTGCGAACGGCCATGCCAAGGCGCTTGCGGCGCAAATCGTCGCCTTGTCCTACGTCGACAACACCGGCGCCTTGACCGAAAGCTTTCCGGCCAATCCGAACGGCTCGCCGCTCGGCATTACCGGGCTGACGACCCTGGATGGCCGCTTCACGATCATGATGCCGCATCCCGAGCGCTGCTTCAGGGCGGTCCAGAACTCCTGGCATCCGGACGACTGGAACGAATACGGCGCCTGGATGCGGATATTCAGGAACGCCAGAGTCAATGTCGGTTAAAATGAGATCGGCTTGGTCATGATTTAATTAATGGTCGCGGCGGCCGTTCGGCCGCCTTGCTCCATTCGATTCGGGAGAGGGTTATGGATGCTTCAGCTAAGTGGAACTATCTAAAGATTCTGGGACTGACCGCTTTGGCGGCCATCGTGTTTTTCCCGGATGTCTTTTTCGATTTGACCACTACTAGTCTGCATTACTTGTTCGAATGGCTGCTTGAACTCTCCCATCTGTTGTTCGAGGGGCTCGAATCGGTGCTGGATCATCTGATCGAGGGCCTTTTCGAAACCGATTTACACTCGACGCAAACGATCGTGTTTTACATCATAGTGGCGATCTTTGCTTATCCCTTGTATTGGCTGGGGCGTTCTTTCTACCGCACCTTTCGCCGATGCCAACAGGCATGGCAGCACTTATGGGCCGAGCATCAATTCAACCCGATTGAATATTGGCGGGGCCTAAGCCTTTTTGGAAAAATCAAACTGGTCTTGATTCCTTCGGCGGTCATCTATCTGTATGTGATGTTTTTCGTTTGACCGGCGTAAAGACCGGTTTCATAGAGCCGATGGATCGATAGAGTATCCGGATGCCGAACAAAACTGCCAGCAGCACCGCGAATATCAAGGGATTCGTCAGGTCTTTCTTGACCAGCCAGGCATAATGCACCACGCCGCCGATCGCGCTCAGATAAACCAGGCGATGCAGCCAGCGCCAGCGTTTGCCGCCCAGGCGTTTGATCATGCGGTCGGTCGAGGTCAGCGCCAACGGGATCATCAACACAAAGGCCGGAAAGCCGACAGTAATGTAGGGACGTTTGACGATGTCGGCGGCGATCGCGCTCCAGTCGAAAAACTGGTCCAAAACCAGATAAGTCAAAAAATGCAGGCTGCCGTAAAAGAACGCAAAGAGGCCGAGCATTCGCCGTATTCGGATCGGCCAGTTCCATTTGAACAGCAGCCGGAGCGGCGTCGCCGTCAGCGACACCAGCAACAGAGTCAAAGTCCAATAGCCGGTGGTCCGGGTGATTTTTTCGATCGGATTCGCGCCCAACGCGTCGAGACAAGCGCCGATCACCAACTTGATCAACGGCAGCAACGCCAGGAAAAATACGCCGGTTTTTATCCAGGCCAAGCGTTTAGTGTGCAAGTTTTTATCAGTCATGCCTGTTAGAAATATTTTTTCAGGTCCATGCCGGCATACAGGTGCGCGACTTGTTCGGCATAACCGTTGAACGGCAATGTCGGGCGCTTGAGGAAGTCGCCGATGCGCCTCTCCTTGGCCTGGCTCCAGCGCAGATGCTCCACGTCCGGATTGACGTTCGAATAAAAGCCATATTCATTCGGGCCGGCCTCGGTCCAGCTGGATACGGGTTGCGTTTCGACGAAGCGGATTTTGACGATAGATTTGGCGCTTTTGAAGCCGTATTTCCAGGGCACCACGATGCGTACCGGCGCGCCGTTCTGATTGGGCAAGACTTCGCCGTACAGGCCGACCGTCAGCAGGGTCAAAAGATGCATCGCCTCGTCCATGCGCAAGCCTTCCCGGTAAGGCCAGTTCAGCACGGGCGAACGTTGCCCCGGCATTTGCGCGGGATCATGCAGGCTGATGAATTCAACGAACTTGGCTTTGCCGGTCGGCTCGACCCGCTTGATCAGCTCGGCTAAGGGAAAGCCGATCCAGGGCACCACCATCGACCAGGCTTCGACGCAGCGCAGCCGGTAAATCCGCTCTTCCAAGGGCGCCATTTTCAGGATTTGGTCGATATCGAAAGTCACCGGTTTACGGACTTCGCCTTCGACCGTAATCGTCCAGGGCCGCGTTTTCAAACTGCCCGCATAGGCCGCAGGATCGTCCTTGCCGGTGCCGAATTCATAGAAATTATTGTATTGCGTGACCTTGTCATAAGGCGTCAGCTCTTCCTTTTCGGCGAAATTTAAAGACTTGGCGGCCGTGAGTTTTTCGCCGGCTAACAGCTGTCCCGGCCACAGCGCGGCGGCGGCCACTCCCGCAGTCAGTTGCATGAACTGACGCCGAGCCTGATAGATGTCGCGTGGAGTGATCTCGGAGGACTTTATTTTTGGCGTCGAGAAGTTCATTGCTTTAGTCTCCTGCGGTTTGGGATTGAATCATTGTAGCGAGATGCCGTTCGAGTTCAATCAATTTCCGATAGGGACGGAGATTTATTTCATCATTCGGCTGCGTGCGTTCGGATGTCTCTTCGCGCTGCTCTTGCGCGGATTTATAATCTATTACTATATAATAGATTCTTTATAGCGTGCAGCTATACTATCCTCGAAATCGATTCCAGGTTGTTGTCCGGCGCGGCTGAACTGCGGCCATCAGATTCTGCGACAACTTGAGTCGCTAGGTTCAACCGCCGGATGCGGAAAACCGCATGTCCGGTGGTGCGGGAGAGGTGATGGACGCAATCCCGTCACCCCGATTCGATCGGTCCTCGCAAATGATACGCGAAGCGTATCCCACTGGATTAAAGAAAAATGCCGGAGGGTAGGGCGGATTCGCCGAAGGCAATGAAGGCAATCCGCCATTTCGAAGGCTCTGTCCGGTCCCTGCGGATTGACGTTGAACGATCAACGCTGCAGTAAGCGAAAACACCAAACTCTGCGACATGATCAAATCTCCAGACAAAAAAAATCCGGCGTGAAGCCGGATTTGAAAGGAGGATTTATTGCTAATTGGCTTAAGCAATGGTCAATATAATATATGAATATACTAATATATGGAATGTGACATATTGTCGCGCGTGTCAGGTAGTCGTAGAACATTTCGAATTCAGAAATAGGCTTCTCTAAAATGGCCCGGTCAATGGCAACTGAGAAATAGGAAGTTATTTTTGAGCAAATCCTAAGGTCCTGCTACGGCAGTATACAGGTGCCATCACCACCGTCGCGGACATAATAGTCGATGGATACATAGCCGTTGGCTGCAGAGATAACATTCGGGCCGGCGCTCAGAAACACAGGCGTATGGGGGCGGGTTGAACTGAGCTGTGTCAGCGCGACGCCATTGACGGAAACATTGAGTATGTAATTGCCATTATCAACCAGGTGTACATACGGTTGTGCCAGACCGGTGGCTGGATTCAATGCACAACCGGGGGTCACTGTCGCGTATGACTTATCACTTGCGGCGTATTCGAGTGTGCCGTCGGCGCTGAACGTATTGGCAGAGGTGTCTGGAAGGTCACACATACCTGGCTGTACATTGAACGCATAGCTATCGGCTGTTTTTTTACTTAGCGCCACAACTACCGTGTTGTCACCATCGGCGAGCCATACTTTGGCGGCCGGATTATCGGCTGTGACAGTTGCCATTGGTTTTTGGTTGAGCGACACGCTGGCGCTTGCCTTAATGGTCGGGTTATACAGACCAGCTTCTACTACCGGCGATAACATGCTTTTGGTTGGGTCGGCGGGGTCGGCGGCGCATGTCACCATGCTTGATGCGTATGTTTTGCCGCTTGCTCCGACTTGCTCGGTAGTAGCCGCCCAAACCGACGCGTTTAGTGCCATAACAGCCACAGATGCGGTTATTCCCGAGGATAAGATTTTTTTGCTTTGCATACTGAAACACGCTCTTTTATGGAAAAGTATTCAATGGAACCGTGAAGCCGTGACTGTAAAGCCCAGCTTTATTTCCCTATAAAATTTAATTTATCTTATGAAGTTAAATTCAACCTTAAAAAACTTAAGGTAAATTAGGATGGATTAGCAACATCATTCAGTCGGGCAATCAGCTCGTCATGCGCATCCTTAAACACCGTGAAAACGGTGCGTAATGAGGCTTTCAATCGGATTCTTTGAGACAACATGGCATTCCCTGTTTGGAAAAGTAGTATATTTCCTATTATCTGATAATAGAATCTTATTAAAGCAAGCTTTCTCCCAATCAATTATTCGTGATTTTATCCGCACCGGCTCGCAATCCATTTTCGCGGGCTCACTTTAAATGCAACTGTAGGACGAGCCAGATTTCGTCTCATTTAGGTCTAGGCTTTCATGCCGGAATGCCTCAATAATCTAAATTTAACCCTATTGATACACGAAAGATGTCTCAGTGGCCCGTCCCGTAAAGGTACACTCCAAAGAAACGCTATTTTTCGCGCCCGCGAAAGAGGCCGCTAGCGAAGTGTTTTCGATAGAATAATAGGAAATATTTGGTCTGAATATGGAGGAAATTGAGCATGATGAACTTGAGCACCAGTAGTCAGACGCATATTCCACATGGTTTCGAGAGTCGCCTCGGGTTGATGTAAAACCATAGTCAGTTGTATTTTCGGTCTCCAAAGTACGTTCTTTAAGTGAGCGCCGTGATAATCCGCAGAGCGTGTAAGCATTACCGTGAGAGCTAGTCCTATTTCTGTGCACTTCAGATCGGTTTCTACCTGATGTGAATCCATAGAACCCAGCACGGGGCCTAGAGCAACGACGACTAATTTTTTTATTCCTTTTGGTGTTGAAGTCGGTAGTGATGCGGCTACTGTTTCTATTGAGGGCTTTTTGGGCGGCGCATCGACAAATATCTCCATCTCTGATTCCGCTGAGATATTGATTGATTGCACCTCCGCCTTGACACATGCTTTTATGGCTTCTTGGGCATTTGCGTTAGCTTCGAAGAGACTTAGGCAGCAAATGAAAGCTACCGTTGGGAACCTAAATCTACATTTCATAATATGCACCCAAATGTAAAGGACATAACAACAATACGCTTGATCCGAGAGTTGCGTGAAAAAATGCTGCGTGCCGGGTTACCCGTTTAATGTCCACTGCTGAACCGGAATAGTTGCAGGCAATGTGAGCCCGAAGAAATCGATTGCAAGCCCATGCGGATAAATGCAAGCTCAGTTGCATTTAATGCGAGCCGGGACGGATTTTCAGCGGCAGTTATTTTGAGCTGAAAAACGTGATAATTGCAAGCCCGGCCTTTTTCAAACGCAAGCCGTTACACATAACGGCATTAGGGTAGGGCAAATAGGATGAATACCCTGCCCGATAAACAGCTACCGAGAAATCAACACTTCATTAAATTGAATCACCGGCTCGATATCGGTGTAATTCGGCATATCGCCCTGGAGCACGTCGGCGTGAGGCGTGAAAGCCGCGATGAAGTCTTCAAGCGAGTCGAACAGGAAATGGCACATCGCGACATAGGCGGCTTCGCTGCCTGGAATGACGCCGCCGAGGCCCTGTTCCACGGAAACCCCTTTGAAACCCGGATGCGCGCCCAAGAGGCCAATGGACATCGGCATGTGCGTTTCGGCATAGTATCTCAGATCGAACCGGCTGCCCGGAGTGTTTGGGTAGAGGATGCTGATTTTTATCATTGTTACGGGCTGGTTATGGGGATAAATGCTTGTTGATCACGGATGGCAGCTGCTTCGGCGATTTAATGCGTAATTGCTTATTGACATTGAAGCGTCCGAACACCACTTCAATATCATTGGCCGTCACCCCAAATTCTTTTGCCAGGAATCGAACCATATGGTCGGTTGCCCGGCCGCCAACCGGCGCGGCGGTGACGCTCACCTTGAGTTGATGGCCTTTGGGCTTGCCGATGGCATCCTTGCTTGCGCTCGGCGTACCGAGAATATTCAGCACCAGGATGTCGCCATCCCAGGCGCAAAAAGAGTCCATCGCCAGGCCTTTGCGCCCGGAGTTGCCTTCGGACTTTGCTTCAGACTTTGATTTTGTTTTTTTCGGTTTTGCCACGGAGTTCGGGGTGTGTAGAAATAAAATTTCGGAGGAACTGAGCGGGTCCCGCAGGGCGCGAGGTAGGTTACGCTTCCCCTACTATTTTCAAAAGTTCCTCCGCTTTACGGACTTAGTCTTTTTTGTTTTTTCAAAAGTTTCGTTAAATCAGGCCACAAAAGGCACGCGATGCGTAGGCTTCATGGCAAAAAAATAACAGGGTAGGGCGGATTCGCCGAAGGCAATCCGCCATTTCGGAGCATGTACCCGTTCTCGGCGGATTGCTGGCGCGAATCCGTCCTACGGCCCTAGTCTTTAAGTTTTTCCTGACTTGGCAACAATACTTATTTTCCCGTCACCTTCCAAGTAGCACTCCTTTACCTCCGTAATTTCTTCGATTCCTTGCTCTCTTAATTGGCTCATGAGCTCTTCTTTCGTTATCATTTCCTTCTGCAAGTTTCGCCGCATTAACACACCATTCTCTATCAGTAAAAGTGGCTTCGGTCTGACTAATCCTTGAAACGCAGGGAATTTATACGCCAACCAATCCAGGGCATAGTTCCAGAAAAAAATTGTTCCGACAAGTACTATTCCTTCCGTGATCGACTCATATTTACTGCCCAAAGCATTTTGGGCGGCATCTGCTATCAGCACCACCACAAGCAGATCTGCTATTCCGATAGAACCTGTATCACGGCGAAGAAGACGCAAAAAGAAAAATAACACAAGATAGATGATAGTACCTCTTATCACTATCTCTATCAGACTTAAAGTTGGAATGAAGATTGAGGTCCAATCTATTTCATGCATATTTATATATCTCCTGATTTGGTCTTCTGATGCCTAACGTCGATCTAAGGAACGAAACGTTGTAGATACGCATCGCGTACCATTTTTATAATGTTCCTTTAAGTCAGGCTCCAAAAAGGTACGCGATGCGTACCCTACTGGGTCTTGAGGGCTTTCATCATCATTCCCTACATCACGAATGTTATCGAGATAAGCACGATCCTCGATTGTTGTTCCCCAATGTATCGAATAAACGCCGTGGTCGACCCAATGATGAAACGAGGAATAAGGCCAGTCTGACACATTACTCACCAGTCTGTGTTTTACCGGATTGAAATGTAGGTAGTCGAAGTGGTTTTGGTAATCACGTTCGTCACGTAGCGCGTGTTCCCAAAATCGCGGTTGCCAGATGCCGCGCCGTCGATAGCGTAGGCGTGATGCCGTCACCGGTTGTTCGGCATTTCCCAAAGCCAGCCAATGTTGGGTGAAGTGTTTTTTAATGATGCCCCACCGTTTGGAGTAATCGCCGTCATCCTTTGGCATTGTCCAGATTGCGTGAATATGGTCGGGCAATATGACCAGCGCATCGACATGAAAAGGCAATTGCCTCCTGCAATACCGGATCGCCGCTCGTAAACAATCCCGAGCCCGATCATTCGCCAAAATGCCCGCCCGCCGCTCCGTTACCACGGTAAAGAAAAATGATCCACCAGGCATATAACAGCGGCGATAATCAGACAAGGACAGCCTCCGAAAAAATGCATTTTGACGGTAAGAACCGCCGTAGGGTACGCATCGCGTACCATTTTCAAAATGTTCCGTTGGGTCAGACCTAAAAAGGTATGCGATGCATACCCTACCTGGCTATTTTGTGAAAATGAGCCCTTGCTGTATTGTTTCATCTTCCCGCGCATTGCAAATGACTGAACTTTTTACTACCTGGAGAAAAGCTTCCTTTGAGGACGTAGCCTCCGAAAGCAGGCAGCGTTTGTAAAGAGATATGTACAACGCGACGGAGTAGGCTTGGCAGTTGATCGAACGTTCCGGGTTAAACTCAATATCAGTGAAGGCCGAATACTCCTGAAGCAGCTGGGTGATGTTGGGGTGCTTCTTCAGTGCATTGATGTAGAGCCAGTCATAGAACGCAGTCTGTGGCTCCAGCTCCCAATCGGTGCCGAAGAAACGGAAGCCAGTAAGGCGACCGGATGACCGTAAGCGTTCGTCTTTTTTTGCTTCTCGCGAAGTCATGCCAAAGATGTCTATGTATGGGCCACCATGCTCGAAGACTTTGCTACCTTGGAACGCGCACTCAACGCTGAAGGTGCGGTTGTGCTTGACTGTGGTGAAAGTTAGATTGAAGGCGCTCAGGGCGACCCCAAGATCCTCACGGGACTTGCTTGACACTTCCAGCACCTTGCTGATGCCGGGAAGCTTGAGTGCATTAGCATGCAGCGAGTCAACGGACTTCTGCTTCTGCGAAGCCGCTAAGCCAGGGAACCACTGAAACTCAACGTACTTCGTCAGAACTAACGCTGGTCCTTCTGTGGCTGGAATGAATAGGGGTCTTTGGGCCATACCTGAGTCCTGTGGAGCCTAGTTGCCCCACGTCCGCGCGTATTTTCGACTCGCAAACATCCCTTTGTTATTTGCGTGTATGTAGGTCTTTCGATCTCCTAGGTGCGGTAAGTAGCCGTCGCGAACAGTTGTCTTCTCAAAGATTACCGCGGCGACAAATTGAGGCTCAATGATATCGAAGACCAACACTTCAGCCTGTATATCTGTCGGATCGAATGTCTTCAGCTTTTGTTCCTCCCGTGATGTGATTCCCTCGATCTCATTGAACATTCCAGAGAATGCTCGAGGTGTTATCAGCGCCGAAAGCGTCTGCGTACTGATCCGTGCATCCGCAGCGTTATGCCGGCAAAACGCGCAGTTCTTGGCCCAGAGGATAGATGGAAAAAGAACCAAAATTGCCCAATCCACCGCAATGTCAGTCATGCGGTATTTATAGAGCATCTGGCAATTGGGAAATCCTATTGATACCGACGTGCTATTACGATGCCCGTCCAATCGAAGCTGGTCATTAATTTGTGGGTTGGCTCCGATTTCCTGTGCGCGCCCAATCGGGTACAGGCCATATGCTATAATCGACGGAAGGTTTACCGCTCGGGTAAAGTGCAGCAGATAAGGGACTTGAATTGCTGTTGCGAACTCTTGGATATTTGGCATAGTGCAATATTCCGTTGAAAGTCGTTTGGATTTTTAATGCGTAGCAAACCGGAGCTGTGCGGCTTTATCGCGTAACTCCGGTTGAGCATATTCGTTATGTCTTTGCTTGTATAGGGATGACAAAACATTCCGAACTCACAGTGTAAAGTTCAATGCTTATGCCTCTCTTTACCCACACTTACTCTCCCCACAATTCAAACAAGTCATGCACCCATCCATCATCACCATCGCCTTGGTGCTGCACTTATTGCAAAGCACAGCCTTTTCGGGAAACGCCTGGCCTTCCGATGTTCCGTGCAGCGCTTCGAACTCGCGCCGTTTCTCGTCAAGCAGCTTTTTCTGGTGGTCGGTCATCGCTTCCGGCTTGATCATGCCGATGTGTTTCATGTGCGCTTCGATCGCATGGCCGATTTCGGCGACCAGCGACGGCATGAATACGCCGCCTTTCTTGAAATAGCCGCCGCGCGGGTCGAACACCGCTTTCAGCTCTTCGACCAGGAAGCAGGCGTCGCCGCCTTTCCGGAACACCGCCGAGATAACCCGCGTCAACGCCAGAACCCACTGGAAATGCTCCATGTTCTTCGAGTTGATGAAGATTTCGTACGGGCGGCGCTCTTCGTATTCGGTGCCCTGGTTCAGGATCATATCGTTGATCGTGATGTACAGCGCATGCTCGGACTGCGGGGTCTTGATCTTATAGGTCGAGCCGACCAGAACTTCCGGGCGCTCGACGTTTTCGTGCATCTGCTCCAGGTCTTTATGTTTCGTCTCAACTACGGCCTGTGCGGCGGCGGCTTTGTCTTCTTGGGTCAGCACTTTGTAGCCGACGATTTTTTTGCTGATTTTATGTGTCATGTCGGGTTCCTCAATCAAAACTTGCCGTAGTAGCCTTCTTTCAACGCATCGAACAGGTTCGCGGCGGTGTGGATTTCACCGTCGTATTCGACTTCCTCGTTGCCTTTTAATTCGACGACATGGCCGTCTTCGAGCGTGAACTGGTAGGTGGTGTTTTCCAGGTCTTTTTCCTTGACCAACACGCCCTGGAACACTTCCGGATTGAAGCGCACGCCCTGGAACACTTCCGGATTGAAGCGGAAGGTCGTGCAGCCTTTCAGGCCTTTTTCATACGCATATTCGTAGATCGACTTGAAATCCTCGTAAGGGTAGTCGGTCGGCACGTTCGCGGTTTTAGAGATCGACGAATCGATCCACTTTTGCGCGGCGGCCTGGATATCGACATGCTGCTTCGGCGTGACGTCGTCGGCGGCGATGAAATAGTCCGGCAGTTGCTGGCTCGGATCGTCGCTGTACGGCATCGCGTCCGGGTTGACCATCTCGCGGTAGGCCAGCAGCTCGAACGAATACACGTCGACCTTTTCCTTCGATTTCTTGCCGGCGCGGATCACGTTGCGCGAATAGTGATGCGCGAAGCTCGGCTCGATGCCGTTGCTGGCGTTGTTCGCGAGCGACAGCGAAATGGTGCCGGTCGGCGCGATCGAGCTGTGATGGGTGAAGCGGCAGCCGGTTTGCGCGATTTCGGCGACCAGGCCGGGTTCGACGTCGGCCAGTTGCTGCATGTAGCGGCTGTATTTCGCGTGCAGCACCTTGCCGGGAATCGTGTCGCCGATCTTGTAGCCGTCCGCGATCATTTCCGGGCGCTTGTGCAGCATTTCGCCGGTTACCTTAAACGTCTGTTCCATGATCGGCGCGGGTCCTTTTTCCTTCGCCAGCGCCAGGCCTTCCTTCCAGCCTTCGACAGCCAGCACCTTGGTCACTTCTTCGGTAAAGCGCAGCGATTCGGCGTCGCCGTATTTCATGCCGAGCAGAGTGACTGTGGAACCGAGGCCGAGGTAGCCCATGCCGTGGCGGCGCTTGCTGAAGATCTCATCGCGCTGCTTGGACAAGGGCAGGCCGTTGATTTCGACCACGTTGTCGAGCATGCGGGTAAAGATGCGCACCGTCTTGCGGTAAGTGTCCCAATCGAAATGCGCCTCGCCGGTAAACGGCTTGACCACGAAACGGGTCAGGTTGATCGAGCCGAGCAGGCAGCTGCCGTAGGGGGGCAGGGGTTGTTCGCCGCAAGGGTTGGTCGCGCGGATGTTTTCGCAGAACCAGTTGTTGTTCATCTCGTTGACCTTGTCGATCAGGATGAAGCCGGGTTCAGCATAATCATAAGTCGAGCTCATGATGATGTCCCACAAACGGCGCGCAGGCATCGTTTTGGTGATCCGGCAGGCAACCAGTCCGTCGTTGTTCACGATATAGCCGTCCTTACCGGGCAGGTCGCGCCAGAGGACCTGCTTGCTGTCGCTCAAATCCAGCTTGTCGGTCTTGACTTCCTTCTCGGTGATCGGAAACGACAACGGCCAGGGCTTGTCGTTTTTGACCGCTTCGACGAATTCTTTGGTGATCAAGAGCGACAGGTTGAACTGGCGCAACCGGCCGTCTTCGCGTTTGGCGCGGATGAATTCGACCACATCGGGGTGGCCGACATCGAAGGTCGCCATTTGCGCGCCGCGGCGGCCGCCGGCGGAGGAGACGGTGAAGCACATCTTGTCATAGATGTCCATGAACGACAAAGGCCCCGAGGTATAGGCGCCGGCGCCGGAGACATAGGCGTTTTTCGGGCGCAGGGTAGAAAACTCGTAGCCGATGCCGCAGCCGGCCTTCAACGTCAGACCGGCTTCGTGCACCTTGGCCAGAATGTCGTCCATCGAATCGCCGATGGTGCCGGACACGGTGCAGTTGATCGTGGAAGTCGCCGGCTTGTGTTCCAGGGCGCCTGCATTCGACACGATCCGGCCGGCCGGGATTGCACCCTGACGCAACGCCCACAGGAATTCCTTGAAGTATTTTTCCTGTTTCGGCTTGCCGACTTCGACTTCGGACAAGGCTTTCGCGACCCGCTGATAGGTCTCGTCCATCGTCGCATCGATTGCCGCGCCTTCTTTGGTTTTCAGGCGGTATTTGGTGTCCCATATGTCGAGCGAGGCATCCTGAAAAGGAATTTCGGTCACGGTGTTGGGGATGACATGAAGAAGTGCGGTCATGGCGATCTCTCTGCTAAGGCGTGGGTGAATGGTGTAAAATGACGTTAAATCAGCAATTTAGGTGGCAGGTGGATTGCTGGTTAAATGTCTATATGTGGATAGTTGAGATTATATTAACACAACATATAGTGCTTAAAAGCAAAAAGAATCCAAAGTTAGAAAACACCGCGACAGAAAAAAACGAGCCCTAAAAAAAGGCTTTTAGAATCAAGGAGAGAGTGGAAACAGCTCGGATTCGGCTGAGATAAAAAACCATTTTTGCCTCCGCCGCCGGGGAAAAATTACCGCAGCGGCTGCGCTTCGAAAGAAGAAATCTTGATAAAGGGCTTGCAATAAAATTTCATTCGGTTATCATATTTAGATCACGGAGAGATGGCTGAGTGGTTTAAGGCAGCGGTCTTGAAAACCGTCGTGGGTTTGTAGCCCACCCAGAGTTCGAATCTCTGTCTCTCCGCCATTCATCTTATAAAAATCAATAACTTAGTTTGGTTTTTAGCATTCTACACCCCCAGTTTACCCACTAAGCGGCGCCGGATTTCGGCGGACAATGCCGGATAATCTATCCGCAATCATTGCAGTTCACTTTGAGCGCAAGCGTTGATTTCTGCCGCGAGTTGTTATTCTTCTATTCCCGGTAACACCCCTTTTTTATCCTTGGCAATTGCGACAGATCAGACTGATCGTCTGCTATTTTTGCTAGCCTTCCATGACGTTGCCTGCCTGTTTGGATGTGCCGTCAAGCGCTTGGGATTCCGGCAAAAATAACTTCCTAAATGTTGTCACCCGTTCGTGCTGAGTTCGTCGAAGCATGAACGGGTGACAGCATGAGCCGGGAATTTTCCGTCCATCCTTCGACCGATTCGACGAGCTCACGGCAGGCAAGCTCAGGATGAACGGAAAATTTTATCGGGAAGTTATTTATGACCATATACTTGGCTTATCTAAGGTAGATGCAAACCGCACCATCTACTTGATGGATATTCACGCTATCCATTCCCGATCTTTCCTTAAACCATTGTCCCAATATTTTGTCTTAAGGAATTGTCCTATTTGAGGGGAGCTTGTTCCCTTCCATCCTAAGAACCTCACGGATATAACAATAAAATCGGCAAGGAGAAAATTATAACTTAACGATACATACAGAAGTGAGCATTATGAAAACGAAATTAGTCGTCATTGTTCAACCGACCAACAAAGGTTTAGCAAAAGATTTTTCAGCTTATTGTCCGGATATTCCCGGCTGCATAGCCCATGGCCTGACTGAAGAAAAAGCTCTGGCCGCCCTGAAAGAAACCCTCGCTCATCAAATACAAAATATTGAAGATCTCGGATTAGAACCGCCGAAGCACATTTGCAAGGTAAAAATCTTAGAAGTTGAAACGATCGAAACAGAACGGAATGTTTCGCATTTTGCACAATTAAGTCGCGTACATTAGCATGATAGGATGGACTGAGGTACGAGAAGCCCATCAATCACGAACGATGGGCTTTCTTCGTCAGAAATCCCTATATGGCCCTGGTCAGATTTCAACCGGCGCCAACAGGCCGAACAAAGCCGATGCAGAAAAGCCTTGACCGGTTTTCAGGGCTATGTAACATCAGTAATCAGGTGAAAACTTGTTTAGGGGGCTTACGCCAAATCAGATCGTCATAGCGGCAAAGTCGCGTTTGGTTTTTTCAAGAAATTAATTGTCTGCGTCATCCCCCAATTCCAACCACATCGCGTTGATGATCGCCAACGCACAGGCTAAGCCAACACCTAAAATCCATGCGAAATACCACATGCTATGCCTCCCTTAATACAGTGTATGTTCATTGCTGCGAATCTGCTCGACCGTCACCTTGCCGCGCAGCACCTTGTAAACCCAGATCGTATAAGCCAGCACGATGGGCATCAGCACCGCCGTGGCAGCGAACAATAATTGAAGCGTGTACTGGCTCGCGCTCGCGTTCCAGACGGTCAAGCTGCTGCTCGGATGCGTACTCGACGGCATCATGAACGGAAACATTGAGCCGCCCGCGGTCACGACCGCGGCGATCACGATCAGGCTGCTGACGAGGAAAGCCGTCCCGTGATGACGCCCGGCACTCAATTTGACGGCCAGCCACGCACCGATCAGCGCGATAAGCGGGGCAAGCATCAATGCCGGATAGTGCCGGTAATTATCCAGCCACAAACCCGGTGCCTTGTCGACCGTTTTCGCCAATGGATTGGTAACGGCGGCAGGGTCGACGCTGGATACGATTTTGTAGCCGTCCACGCCCAGACCGACCCAAATGCCGGCCAGTACAAAACCGATCGCGAATGCCGGGCTGCTCCAGCGAATGACCCTGAGGGCGCGCT
>Ga0208264_1000178_pt1 | contig 29293 bp, 20 predicted proteins | sample LakWasMet31_HOW6_2_FD_183873 | JGI IMG/M metagenome (GOLD analysis project Ga0208264, IMG submission 183873) | Freshwater sediment methanotrophic microbial communities from Lake Washington under simulated oxygen tension - Sediment Metagenome... | ecosystem: Environmental > Aquatic > Freshwater >... | reverse complement strand
GACGCAAAGATAAAGATCAGGAATTAGTCATGGTGCTCAATTTTACCCCAGTGGTCAGGGAGCATTACCGAATTGGCGTGCCGACAGCGGGCGAGTTTACAGAAATATTCAATTCTGACTCAAGTGTGTACGATGGGAGTCAAGTGAGAAACAAAACCCTCTCATCCGAACCTATTCCATGGATGAATTTACCGTTTTCAATTGAACTGACATTACCACCGTTGGCCGGAATCATTCTCCAAGTTACCCGAGTAAACAGTGTCGAAATCGGTGTCGTTGAATAAAGGGGGTTAAAGCGCAGTGGAAACCTTTGATCAAACTCACCGGTAGTGTCGCAAATTTTATAAAAGGCCGAGGAATAACTTTCTGCGGGCAAAACTATCCTGCCAACGCCATAAATTGTTTATAGGCAAGAACGTTGTCTTCCGAAAACTGTTTTTTTCGGATCATATGGGCGGTCTCGATCCAGTCGAGCGTTGCTTGTGCGGAGTGGAAGGCCTTGAAACCCATTGTCGGTTTGTTGATTTTCTTGATGAATCGGTGGTCTTGCTCGTACCACGGCTAGTTCCACCAAGATTGTCAGTGACTGTTAATCTGAATGCTAAGCTAAGCACCTTCGTGGGCAGCTTGGTTTTAGGAATTTTTGGCGCAGTGAAACTTGCTCTTGCAGAGTTGGGGTTGTTGATGACAACAGTTACTCCCTTGGTCTGAATCCATTGATAGGCACTGATTGATCCGTCCTTATCATAACTTCTACTGCCAATTAGACTGATAACGCTCTGCTCATTGGCTGCCGGTGCCAAAGTAACCACAGTCTTTGGTTTCTTGTTCTGCGTAGCGTGCGCTGAGGGTGTCATTATGACTAACAGCACTAAAAACTAAAATACCAGTCGGCATGAGAGGCAAAATCAAGGTAATGAACTCCAGCATTTTTTAGGGGTTTGTTGGTCAAAAATTTCCCTATTAGGCAATTGTATCGTTCAAAGTCCTGTACTTGTTTGGTTCAACCTTTGCCAAAGCTCGTGAATAATCTGGTCTGAAATGTCATCTGAATGCATTGGCTTACAAGAATTAAGCAATGGACTTTTTGAGCCCCAATACCCGAATGCATTACGGATCGCAAAACCTAAACTGAAATGCAAGTCGAATAAATCCTCTTGCGGCATTGCAGCAATGGCAATTTTGTGTTCATCATCAAGCACGGTGAATAATCGGTCCACTGTCTCGGTTATGGTTTTGGGTGGTTCGATGGTTTTTTGGATAAATTCTGGCCAGATTTCATTCACAGTATGTATTCCATTAATATTGGGTAAAAAGTCATTAATTATTGGCGCTTGATAAACAAGCTGACGACTTACAAGAAACCTTGAAGATGTCTATTTTTTAAATGCTTTAAATTTTGCCTATTAATGTCACAACCAAGCTAACGACAGAAGTCGTTATTCAATGGTGACCATGCATCACGGCAATTGATTTTCAGGTTGGCGTTAATCCGCAATGCCGAGGGTTGTGCTGAAGATAAATTTTTTTCGCAAACAACAGGCTGGTAAACAGCAAAAACAACTGAAAAAATGCCATACCGGCAATGAAAAAAACAGCGCCTAGTAAAATCATGCTCTTTATCAGTTTCATGCCGAATTTCCTCATCGATTATTTTTAGAATGTAGAGTAATCATCTGCTAAATAATTCAACAAAACAAGGGGGTTATTTCACAATTAAAATACGACAAAGCTAGCAATTACGCGGGTTTTCTGGCATCTATAAAGGTTAGTTGCAGATCTGCAACAATTGATTTTCGACTAATTTATTATGTTCAAAAAGCCCAAGACAAAAGGTATCTGGATCCGGATAATGAAGCGCTAAATGAAGCCAATATTTCAGGCAAATTTGTCAAAATGCAACAAAACAACAGAGTTTCAGTTGCCTAAAATCAGCAGGAAAAAAGCTTATATATTTTTTATTTTTTTGATGAACTCTGCAATTTCATTTACTCTTTGTGTCGACCTGCCAAAACGGACAGTCAATAACGGCAATTTTCACTGATAATCGAAGGTTACAGTCCGACCCCTAGTTGACATTCGAAGGTTTGCGCTCAATGTCGGCAGGTGTTCAATTAGCTGCCATTCAAAGTAAAGTTCAGCGGCGTTGCACTGGCTAAGCCCCCTGGGGCTTAGAGTTAAATATAAATTGTTACAATTTATTGCTATACAATTTATTCATTGGCCGATCGCTTTACAAAGTTCCCGTCTTACCGCGTTTGTGTTGATACAACGTGGCGTATTACCCTATCGGGCATCCGCCTTTTAGCTATCCGGTGTACTCAGTGATTTAATTTAACATGCGTATTTATTAAACACAGATTGGTAAGATTTTATATCTTTGATTTTAATAGGTTGATGGAAATGAATCTGGCCCAACCTGTAAGTTGTTTACAGCCATGCAATTTAAAAAACAATAAAATGATTACGATATGGCTGATCCCTGTTGAGCGAAATGTTAGATACTATCCGTTTTATCGCAGATAAATCTTGCTGCTTTCCAATTTAACCTTTTCTCAGCCACAGCTCTCACCTCGAAGACTCCGTATTTTCCATTCTTTTATTTTAGTATTGAAACAAATTTCATAACGCAATCCTTGTCTAACCGGTCGAATAAAAAAGTCATCGTGAATTAAACCTTCGTCGACCAAGTTATTCGGCTTATAAGAAGGTTTGGAAGAGGTGTTTGTTCTATCCTGATGCGAGAGATCGTGTTCAGTATTCTTAACTGACACGGCAAGCCAAAATGATTTCATTTTTAACAGTAGTTCTTGTCCACCCTCTATAACTGCTGGTTGCCATCTAAAATTAAATTCAGAATTAGTAACAAATACTTTTAATGATATATTGCTATTATTACGGATATAAATTGTCTCATCTGAAAGCAAATTTAGGTCTTGTTGTCCTTGAAAAACATCCTGTAAGTCTCTAGCTGAACTATCACAGCTAAGGATAGGGCAGTAACACAATAAAAACACCCAAATGCTTAATATACTATATCTGGCTGTCTTCATTACTATTTCCTTCGGAATTCTCATCTTTTTGTTGATTATTTGACTTATGCTGAGATTCACATTTTTTAAGAGTTCGTCCCTGCGTTTCATTTATTTTTGTATCAGCCCTACCTAACAAATAACCTGCAAGCGTACCAAGCAACCCAAGAGCTGGGGAAATTTGTTGACCAGAGTAACCTGCCGCTATAAGAAATAATAGACCACTTACAATGATGATGCAGGAAATGAGGCGAATAACGGCATCCGGCGCTACTTGTCCTTTAGTTAAGAGATACGCCGCAATTAAAGAAATCAAAATCGCAAATATAAATACCAAAATTGCCAAATATAACTCCCTATCTGACAATAAGGATGATTCTGAGAATACTGCCCGGATATTAGGCGATACTCCATTAGTTTCTGAATCATTTACCTGCGCAAAAGCAAAATTAATCCAATTGGAAACGAAAAATATTGCTACTACTCTAATGCGAGTTTGCCGCTGCATCATCCACCTCTTCCTGTAAAATTAATAAAACAGATCCATCGAGAAAATTTTTATATGTTTTCAAGAAATGCGCATACACTGCTTGGGACATCTTCGTAATTAAGGTATCGCTCAAAGCACTTGATTTGATAGAGATTCTTTCTTTATAAATCTGATTTAAAACCTCTTGATCAAGAGCAGCTTCGCGTAATGACGCAGGGGGATGATTTCCAACTTGCTCAGGAATTGACTGCATTTTAGAAATGTGGTTAGGCCAACCCTGAATTTGAGCGATGCGAGAACTCATTGTAGTCAATAGATTAGAAAGTAACTGTGGTGTTAGCTTACCTGTATTCAGATTTTTCACAGCTTCGATAACTTCTAACTCTCGCAGAAAGAGAAGTGGCGCTGACAGGCTAAGTTTTTCGAGAGTCCCAGCTAATTCTTTATCGCTAAATTTTGCATATCTTCCCTTAAATATCTCAGCCGCAAGTTGATATCCTAAACTGTCGGCCTCCAACTCTTGCTGCCAAGAAAACGCAACGCTGTTATTATCAGAAGCTTGCGTTTTTTGGTGTCCTTTAAAGATGTGCGCTAACTCATGCCCTATTAAAAACGCTTCAATCCCATCACGAATTGCAGTTACAAGAAGTACGTTAGTTTCAGAATTTAAATCAAAACTTGGGGCTGATAAAATTTCTCTTCCTTTCGCCAACATCAAAAACTCGCTGATTGTTAAAAAGAATGCAGAGTTAGTTTCGGGCTGAAAATATAAAGGCATATCTCGGTTCAAAGCCTCAAGGTCGACCGATGTTTCACGACCATTGAATTTTTTAGGTAATTCCGATAAAAGTATTTTGCTCATATAATGCGAAAAATCGAATAACCTCCAATTTACCAACAGAATTTTTTCTTCGTAATCTGTCCTCATGTCTTTATTACCATTGCAAACGAAACTTTTAGGAACGTCTACAACTCTTTCATTCAGGGATGGAAGATCAAGAGTACCAATTAAAATCTTGTTTTTTGTGTTTAATATTCCAATACGCTTTGCAACCTCTAGTTCTTCTTTTACCAATGGCTCCAATACTGCATATCCCATGGGGTTCTCATAGCGTGATACAGGGTTATTTCCGATTACCTCGCGTAATAGTTTTAAGATTTCCGGCCGTATATTCCCCTGATTATCGACAATAAGACCTGCATCTGATCCTTCAAAAAATGTTTTATTTGAAACATCGCGCTGAATAGTTTCCAAATAGCAGGCAATCCGGTCGTTATCTGATTGAAAATTTAAGTCGTAAAATATTTTTTCCCTAAATACATCAGAGGAATTGTTTGATTTGCTTGATTTGTGTCCAAGTTCTCTGAAGAGTTTGTCTCCCAAAGAGTTTCGAATTTGCTCCACCACACCCTTTACGCGAGGACGGTCGCCACGTGCAGACCAAGTTTTTGCAAGCAACATTAAGCTTCCTAAATCCTTGTTCTTCTTAACTAAACTCTCAGCAATTTCAGTTGCACGATCTAGCCGGTACTTGCTTTTAACGAGATACTCTGCAAATTCGATCCTAATGTTATCTGAATGATCTGTTGCTTTAATGAGTCGCTCGTATACTGAAACTGAGAAGTCAACATCACCAAGTTGAAAAAGAGTGTCCTGTAAATTAGCTAGCGCGTCAGCATAACTCACAGACAACATAATCGCGCTTTCGAAATCTTTCACGGCATTTATGAAACTCGCTGATTGTAGGTAAGCCCAACCCCGATTATTTAAAGGTATAGGATTCCGAGGGAACAGTTCAACAGCTTTACTACACCATTTTATTGCCAAGTCAAAACGCCGCCACTTTTCGTATACAAGGCATTTGTTAATAAGGCCATCGAAGTCATTTTCGTTGGTCTCTAAGAAGTTATCTATCGAAGAAAGTGCTTCTTCATGCTTCCCGAGCATACCTAATGTTACAACCTTGTTAATTAAACCTTTACGATATGCCGGGTCAAGTTGGACAGCTTTTGAAAAGTCTACAATCGCTTCGGAATATCGACCAGATCTATATCTGGACCAACCTTGATTATTCCAATCTGCCGGTGATGTTGGTGATATTTGTAATTTTGCAAGACATTGTTCCGCTTGCCCGGTTGGGTCACCTTTAGCTTGTAGCAACTGACATTCTAAAACTTGAAGTGCATTTTGTAATTGGGGTTTGTCGATAGATAATTTTTTGTCAAGATCAGGATTAGTCTTCGTAGGTATAGGGCTTAAACTAAATACAACAACACATACAAAAGCAGATAAAGTTAGCAAATTTAATTTATTTTTCACGACAAACATGCTCCATAGTAATGTCCTATGTCTTCGGCAAACGAATTAATGTCAGCTGAGGATCGAATTTCATCAATGGATAATGCATTGATTCTTTTAGATAAAAGGCGCATTTTTTATCTAATTTAGACCAAAATACCTAATAGTTAGGCGACGATTAAATCGTCGTCAATGCACTCTAACGATTCATCACAAACTAAACCCTTGATGTCTAAACAATAACAGCGCCTAGTCGGACGATCAAGGACGGAAAGCGCTCTGAATTTTTGAAGCAAAATCATCAGCTGCAATGTCCCCCATACCCGTCCTTCGTTAAAATTTGGTGACTGTCCCTTGATGACCGATAATATCAACTCAAACTTCAATCAACTTCAACATTGATTTTATGATGTAGTAAAGTCTGATATTAATCAATGGTACTATCGTACCAGTACGAAAGTACTATCTTTATAAGCTTCTACACTGAAATTAAGATTTCATTATTTCTTAACAATAATGGGTGAAAGTCAGCACGATCCTCCATAGCTGCCACAAAGAATTCGAAGCTGATTGTCCTTTTTTGGCCGAAATTACCCGCTGAATTTGTTTTAAGAACTAATAAAGTTTTATCTTACATCTTTAGGATCGAGCCTGAGCTAGTGCAACTTTTATCCAATGTGGTTAGCGAGTTAATCGACAAAGGGCATCGATTTTTTTGTTCCAATAATCGATATAAGCTCTATAACCTTCAAAAGTTGTTAAGAACAGCATGTGCCGCTCTGGGTGTATTTCGATTGCGGATAACTGTTTACAACCCAATCTCTTGGCTTTTTCGATTCGATGATGCCCATCAATTAAGTTATACATATTTGGGGCAATCTCGGCAAGAATCACAGGCCTGTTTAAATCAATGGCATCTGATTCAATAAACGCATAGTCTAAATTGCCGGAAAATTTGCAATGTACATCGACTTTAGCTTGCGTCACTGGAAATAATGCACGGTTTTGATCAATGTAAAGTTGCATTTTCGTTACATTAAAAACGAAAATTCCATTAGGATACAACTCATCTTCTAGGTCAATAGCACAAGGCTCGAACTTTTTATTGAATTTCAACTTTTTATGGTGATCAAGCATCATAAATTAGGCCTTTATTGGGGAATTGAATTTTTGTTTGGTACGCTTTGTTGCACTGATCAATTAAGCCCAATCATAATGGCAGGCAGTCCAAAATGAGATTGGATCGGTTATAGGTGATAAGTTCAAGTTATTAAGGCATAATTTCTTCTGGTCGTGACTTTAGCAGCTAAGTTGGTTACTTAGAAAGCCAATAATAATTGAGGCGCAAAGCAGATGCCTTTAAATCACCAGAGTTAATCAAAACCGAATTTAATCGTTAATATGAACTGCCCTTTTTGCACGATCCCAATAGAGCGAATTACAGTTAAGAAGTGGTTATCATTCTGGTTCTTCATGATGATCCTCGGTATACACTCAACATTCATTACTTGTGTTAATGTGTATTAACTAAGGCTTGTGGTTTTGCAAATGTGTGGCACTAATTCCCCAACATTTAAAATACAAATATACCCCAAAGCCTATTAGCTAAAGTGAGAGTACTGTCCTGATTGTCGAATTAACAAACTTAAAGATAGGCGTTATCACCTTTTAGGATGCATTTTGAATCGTGGTTTAGGTTTCAACTCACACACCGTCGGGTTACTTGCACCAGCACCTTTTGCATAATCAACAGCGGCGTTGATACCACCATAGCTAAGACTAGCCGAACAGGTAAAATCTCTCCCATAAATTTCTAGATAGGAGCCATCATGAAAAACCAAAAATAGCTGTTCAGTACCATAACTCGTCCTACCACCCATGACCACGCCGGTCACTTCTTTGCCTAAAATTTCTTTGACACCGTCTTTCATAAATACCTCGTTATAGTGAAATTACGCCGATTTAATACACTTCTCTAAAGTAAATAGTGTTGGGATCGGTTGCATAAATACCAAATGTTGCTCGGGCTTTAGTGTCGGTTTTACCCGCACCCAGCCAATCAAATTCCAGCCAGCTGGGCGCATTCACGGTAATGTCAACAAAGCCAATAGTGCCGGTTGCCGGTTTGGTTAGAGTTAAGCCGCCAATGCCACCAGTCAGAGTTGTTGAACCACTACTCACTCCGTTGATGCTGGCATTGGCGTCACTGCTGCTCAATGTGCTGCCGACCACACTCAGGCCACTGGCGGTGGTGGGTATCGCCAAAGAAGTACAGTTGTCGGTAATATATTTTTCATAGGAATTACCTGCCCAGTGTTCAGCTTGCAGTGGTACTGGTAAATCCAGCAATTCAGAACCGCTAGCGTTTTGTAAGCTAAGTCGACCGCTAACTGCGTTTACATCGCCTTCCGTAAAGCCGGATGAGCTGGTATTGGCGTCGGTCGCTCGAATGGCTACTAAAGTTGGAGCGGTTTCCGCATTGGTAAAAGTAAATGCCGGTGTAATTGTGGTGGCAACTCCGGCCATAAAATTGGTCAAGGCGATTGTGGCTGAGCTGATAGTACCAAGACTGGTGCCGCCTTCAGATAAAGTCACCGCTTTGGCAAAATTAGGCGATGTGCTGGCTGTGCCATCGTAATTTAGGGTCGTGCCGCCAGAGGCATTTCTGGCAGTGACTGTGGCGGTAAATGGCTGTCCGGAGTACGTAAAATCATCACCGACACAGGCTTGTTGAACGCTAGAGTCAAAATGATCGGGTACAAATGCACCAACATTGGCACTGGTGCCTGTGGCTGTGAAGCCGGAACTAAGATAATTGCCACTGCTTAAAGTGGCGGTCAATTTGATTAATCCTACTTCCGTCCAATTTAACAAGCTACTGGCACTGCCACTGATAAAGCTACCTAAACCAGCAGTAAACTTGCCTGTGGCCGAGCCGCTGCCTGTGGGTTGAACGACTTGCATGTTCACAGTGGCTGACTCTGGTGAAGTCTCATTCCCAAAATTAGGTGTAATAGCATTAAGACTATTCACAGCAGAAACCGTGGCGGCAAAGTTATTACCAGCCTTAATGGGTGCGGCAGTGATATTACTAAAGGTAAACGCCTTGGGTGCTGCGATAAAGGTATCGGTTCCGGTCATTACCAGGCCAGCATCTCCCGTGGCGGTGCTGCCAGTATATTTTGCTGTAATCTGCATTTTGCCCACATCGGCATACATCACGGTGCCAGACGCGATACCACTGGCGTTGAATGCGACATTGGCAGTAATCCCCGCGCTGTCACAAGCCAGTGCGGCATTATAAGATGAGTTTAAGGCAATCGAATTGACTCTGACTGGCCGTGTGCCTGTAGATGGGTTGTTGTAAGAACATTTAATATTTAATGACCTAGTTTGGTTCGCAAAGGCCGAAGTACACCCTGTACTCCCCGTTGCTTTTTGTACTGCGGTGATACTGACGGGTTGACTGGTTTCAGAAACGTGATCAGGAACGTCAAATTGAAAACCGGAGTCGGCGTAAGTTAGATTGCAGGTTTCCGTACTACCCACAAAACACCGTGTAGCATTGCTGGCTGCTGGACTGATAGCGCTAGTGCCAATGGTTACAGTGCCTGCAGTGGTAACTGATAGATTAGCACTGGATGTACTGGTGAATGTTTGCGTACTGGGTGACCAAGTACCTGTGGCCACACCGCCCATTAATGAAGATAGCGTGATAGTGGTACTGCCAGTGAACAAGTTGTTACACAAATTGTCATCGCAAGCTTTGATAGTGACCGCACTGGGTGCACAGGTGAGCGGTGTGCTATTGGAGATAAGGCGGATATGATTAGGCCACGTGACTAGCGGGCAACTGCGTGCAGAGCCGTCCCAGTTTTTGCTGGCAAACTCGTTGGTATACACCGTACTGATTTGGGCGGCTGTGAGGGCCGTGTTCCACAGTTTTAATTCGTCAATTTGGCCGTTAAAAAACCGAACTGCGCCGGTATCGCTGTTTAGGCCTATTCGTAATGGCGTGGTCGCTTTTGTAGTGGAGCCCGAGGTAGTGATTGCCGTGCCGCTGACTACTCCGTCGACATAAAATTGTAAACTGGTGCCGCTAACCAGCACAGCGACATGGTGCCATAAGCCATCATTGACTAAGCTGCCATTACTGTAATACCAAACTCCCGAGCCTAAATTAGCGGAGAGTACCCCACTACCCCCCATGCCTACTGCTATTTCGTAACCTTTCCACGGTGATGCCAGGTCATCCTTAGACATGATGGTATTGACATTCGTGCTGCTGGTTTTTATCCATGCCGACATGGTCCAGCTGCCAGTTAGTTGTAAATTAGCATTGTCAGGCACTTCCGCATAATTGCTGCTGCCATCAAATAAACCGCCTCGGCACAATTTGGCGCTGGCTGTGCTAGTGCCGCCTTTGGCTGTACCGTTATACAATCCACTTGTTTCGACAATTTCGTTAGTTGTGCCATTCCAGTTGGCTTGATCCATTTTATATTCTGCTAGTGGAGTGGGCGTGCTGTTTGGGCAGGCGTGAGTTTCATTGACTAACGAAGTGACGTCAGTTGAAGTAAGAGCACCTTCATAAACTTTTAACTCATCAATGCGACCGGAAAACCGAAAATTGGCAGCTGATGTCCAGCCACCCGATTGCAGGGTCGTTTTTACGATTGCCTGGCTAGTATTTTGAGCGCCTGCTTGCTGACTGAGGGTTTTTAAGCCGCCGTCAATATATAATTGATTTTGCAGATAATTGCCGTTAGCAAAGATAGCCACTACATGGTGCCAACCCTTTGCCAGGCCAGTAGATGTTATGCCGTATATATCGGACTGAGCTGTATTAAATCCAAAAGCCGTGCCGTTAAACCAAAGATCATACTGGTACCAGCCAATAGGCATCACGCTGTTGATGCCATCCCAATACATCCAGAAACTAACGGATGTTTTAGCGTTCGCGATGGTATAGACAGGCAAGCTGGGTATTGTGAACGCGCCGCCATTGCTTGCTCCGCCAGGTAAATTAGCGTAACCGCAAGTACCTGTGGAACCGGATATGGCAGGGCTGGTGGTAAGTGGGGTAGGCAGGGGTGAACCTATGGCAGTGGCATTCAGGTTATTGCCGGAGCTGTCTAACACTTGCCCGGTCGCACTGGTCCAGGTACTTTCTTCAAAGCGTAATTGAGTGAGTAATTTTGCTGGGTGTGTCCAAACTACGGTCAGGCCGTTGGTTAAGTTGGCGGCTTGTCCGGAATATTGTCCATAATCGCTAGCACTATAGTAATAACCGGAAAATCCTGCTTTACCATTATCACTCATGCTCTGGTAACTGAAAACGATAGTGCCGCCATTTTCATACAACTGTGTTTGGAAGGTGTTGGTTAGCTTGGAGCCATACTCAAAAACGCTTGTGTATTGCACCACAAAAATTCGGTTAGGTGCGATACCCAGGGTTTGGTATTTAATCTGTCCTGCCGAGGGGGTTAAATCGCGCCAATAAGGCATTAATGTGGTTGGCAGAGCGGGAGAAGTGATTGCGGTTGGCGAGTTGGACTTATCTATAGTTTTGCCAAATTCCAGAGGCCCGTTGCTGCTGATGTTGATTGTGGTATAAACCGCGCCACCAAAAAAAAAACTAAAGCCGATAGCCGCAGAGGTAACGACATCATCACCAGTCGCTAGTGATGTTCCAGTACTGCCGATTTCTTGCCAAGCATACGTTTTGGCCAGACTAGGGTTAGCATTGCTGTCCTCACAGTTGTAAAAATGTGTTTTGCCATAAGCACAGTCCAATGCCCATAGCTGAGGTGATATCAGTAAACCGAGTAAAAAAAAGATGAAGCCCAGAGTGTTTTTTAACATGGCTGAATGGCTTTTCTTTTGACAAAGCGGACAAATACCTCGACCATTCGGCATACGCACCAGCCAATTTTATCTAGGGTTGTAGATAGTTTCCCCTCATACCAGATTCTGCCATTATTCAAGTGCCTTCCTGTGCGTTGATCTGCACTGGGGGCGCGTCTAAATCCAATAGACATTAAGCCTTGCGGATTACAAATAGCGTATACAATAAATTTTCTAATGCTCATGGCAAATGTTTCAAAGTTGAATTGACTTTTTCTCTCTGTACGACAATGTTCATCATTTAAATTTAGAGGGATTGTCTTGGCATCAGAGCGCTCATAATGATGGCGGCGGGCTTAAAAATGACGTCTTAATTTTGTTTTTACACAGAGCACCAGTCATATTTTCTATATTCAGCGTCAGCGTTTGCTGTTGGTTTGACTGCGTAATAGTGGATTCAGTATAGGCTGTCGGCTTCCACCAATGGTTTGGTAACAACTCACCTATCAATAAAAGTCAGGATTTAATTGTCCAATCGGAATTGTCAATCCATGAAAAAAAGCACTAACCAAGGCAAGGCTAGCAGTATCACTATGAACACGGAGTGACTAACAAAAAATACCAGCAGTAAATTGATATTTTCCAGCTCAGCATAATTTGCGTGATAGCGTTTTAGTGGTTAGCAAAAATAAAGGTTTTAATGGAATTGCCAGGATTTTGTCTTGTGTTTTTAAAACCAATTTTTACCAGCAAATATCTCATTTCCATTGCTTTTGGCAAACAGGTTGCCTCAAGGCTATCTGAACTGGGTAATTGACTTAAAATGGAATTAACCATGAATTCCCCCACCCCTTGTCTTCTATGCTCCGCCTCTACAGCACACATATAAATTTCTTGGTTTGTCTCGGATGAGTTTAGACTACGAATGATAATGAAACCGACAAAATGATGGGTGAAGGCATCATCGACGACAAAAATCTTGGCTTTGTGCCACTGACCACCCAGAAGTTTGATTTTTCAGAAAAATAAAATGGAGAACAATTGAATACCTAATCCCGCTTGATAGCGTGGTTCTAAATAAACAGGGTTAAAATACTCGTCTAAACAACAACATTGGATAAGATGGAAAACGGCGCTTAACTTTTGCCAAGCCTACATAAAAAGAGCGTTTAATTTTTCCAGTTGCTGCCCACTATCCTATTGAAATTTTAATACACTTCAGTTTTCTGACTAGAAAAATCTGCGACCGTTAGTGGCAAATATGGAAAGCCGTTTTGCATCTAAAAGACCAAGAGCCACCATTAGCAGTCTTAAACTCCGTCTTATTCAACAACAATAACGTAGCTCGGGCGCGATAATTCTATCGCTAACATTTTTGTTTTTAGTCAACTTGGAAAATTTTGCCTTGTGGCAACAACAAAGCCGAAAACTTGAAACAGGACGCCAATCATTTGATTTATTTCAGAATTATTTCCCTACAGGATGAAAATCCAAAATTTTCCAGAGCTTTTGAATTTAACAAATAAGCTATCAATATCCTATCAATAAATAATACACAAGAAACAATATGTTGACTAATTCATAAATTTAACTAACATACGCCGTGCGAGTATTTAATGTTAATTTAAGAATAAGGTGATACGCATGCGATGTTGCTCAAGAAATGAATCAATTCCTAATGGTCTGGCCACAGTTTTTCAAAGTGTGAGAGGAAAAATATTATTTACACTTTGTTTTTCAACCCTATCTACTACTGCTTTTGCTTGGGACTTTGCGAAGGTCAGTGCCGTTTCATCTGCCTCAATTGCTTGTCAAAATTCAGGAACCTTAAGCATCACGATGAATCGTAATTTTAATTTGTTCAGTTTACTAACTGGCTGGTTACCTACTAATCAATTTCAATATCGACTCAACTTACCCGCTGGGCTTAACTTAGTTTCCCCGCAAACAAAAGCCACAGGCATGTCCTCTTTTACCTCAAATTTTACTGCTGAATATCTCGATGTTTCGGGTGCATTAGCTGGCTTCATTAATAGTGGCAATGTAGCTTTTAACGTCACCGGAATAAAGGCAGGAAGTTGGTCGATTAATGCCGCAAGTTTTACAAATAAAGTCAATTTATCCTCCGTAACAGCCAATGCGACCATAACGGTGGGAACTTGTCCTACTCCAATTCTAAGTGGAACGCTAACCGCTCCGGCAAGCGCAGCGTTAGACAGTTCGTACAACTACACTGTAAGTATAAAAAATACTGGAATTGCCACCGTTGGCAATACTACGCTAACAGGCACATTACCCGATGGACTATCATTTGTTTCAGGCAGTTCTCCAAGCGGTTTTGCCTGTACTACCGGTGCCCAAGTAGTTACTTGCAACCAGACATCTGTCATTCCGCAAGATGGGACTGATACCGTAACTCTGGTTGTAAAACCGACTGCTGCAGGTACTTATAATTTTAATATGAACCTTTCGGGAGAAGGAGCAGCTACTGCTGCAACCAATACCGTAGCCACTACAGTCAGCTCTATTCCTGATTTAAGTGTTTCTGTTGCTCAACCCGCACCGGCTCTAGTAGAAGCGGCACTCAGCGAAATTCCGGTAACTGTAACAAACTTGGGCAGTATGGAGGCCAATGCGCCGATTTCGCTAAGTTTCACACTCCCAACTAACATGAGTTCACCTTTGAAGTTTGCACGTAATGCCGATGCATGGGTGTGTTTAACGTCAGATACTATAGTTACTTGTACCTATAATAAGTCTTTGGCTGCAGGAGCAATATCAACAATTCGAATTCCTGTTGTCAGCGCAGCGAACACTGCCGGATCAATGCCTTCACCTTTTGGCGCTTCCGTTGCCCAAGCACCCGGTGAAGTTAACCTCTCAAATAATACTGCTCCGGCAATGGTACCGGCGACAGCGGTTGCCAAGCTGACTTTAACCAGTATCGTTGATCCCCTATATAGTCAACCAATTCTGAATCCAACGACGATACCTAAATATGCATTACCATTACCTAATGCGCTAGCGTCATTCTTTCAACATACGCCGAATACAACAACTTATCCTGGAACGGATTTTTATACTTTAGACATCAAACAAATCAGAACTCATATTTTACCGCCAGGATTTCCGGCAACAGATGTATTTGCTTATGGGGATCCGGCGCGCCCTAATACTTTTAGTTATCCGGCGCATACTATTATGGCGAGATCTACCGATCCTGCTTCAAACACATCAGGATTGGGTAAAGCGGTTAAAGTCCAATATAAAAATACCTTGGCTGCAACCAAACACTTATTGCCTATTGATCGCTCTATTCATGGTGCCAATGCGAATGAACCGGATATCCGTAGCGTTGCGCATTTACATGGCATCAAATCAATTAATCAAAACAGTGATGGTTACCCTGAAGCCTGGTATTCCCCCAATGGACAAACTGGTGGCCAATTCAGCATGACGTCACCCACTGTCGATTACAACGCTAATCCGTTTGATTATCTGAACAACCAGGAAGGTACTATGCTGTGGTATCACGACCACACATTAGGAATGACGCGATTGAATGTCTATGCTGGATTAGCTGGTCTTTATATGCTTCGCGATGATAATGAAATGGCTAAAATTGCTGCTAATCAGTTACCTAGTGGACCATATGAAATTCCGTTGGTTTTACAAGATAGGATGTTCCATACTGACGGCTCGTTGGCCTATCCAGATGTGGATTTGAATGGCAATGCAGCAACACCAAGCATGGTGCCGGAATTTTACGGAACAGTTATGCTGGTCAATGGCACCGCATGGCCATATTTGGAAGTAGAACCCCGCAAATACAGATTCCGAGTATTAAATGGTTCCAGCTCGCGCTTCTATACACTAACCTTGTCCAATAATGCAAATTTCCAAGTGATTGGTACGGAAGGCGGGTTTTTAAATGCGCCGGTAACGGTTAATAAGCTAAGTATGGGATCCGCGGAAAGGTACGACATTATTGTTGACTTTTCTACTGCCGCCGGCCAATCAATTACTTTAACAAACTCGGCTAATTCTCCATACCCGAATGGCACGCCAGTAGTTACTGGTTTGGATGATCAGATTATGCAATTCCGAGTTAATCAACCTTTATCAACAACTGCAGATGCCAGCATCCCAAACTCTTTGCGTTCTGTAGCCATTCCAACGTTAACTCCCAGCACCGGCACCCAGGTGAGACAAGTATTGTTATCCGAGTCAGTCGACAATAATGGTCGGATATTACCTATATTGGGTACAGTTGCAGATGGGATTTTAGGCTGGATGGATACAGTTACTGAAATGCCAAAAGCAGGCACCACCGAACGCTGGGAAATATTCAATGATACAGTCGACGCTCATCCTATTCATTTACATGGAGGGCATTTCCAAGTGCTCAATCGACAAGATTTTGCTGCCGTAACTGGGGTGAATGGCTCTCTGACGAACATTACTTATCCAAATGTGGTGGCAGCTCTTAATCCTGTGGAAAATACATGGAAAGATACGGTAATTAGTTACCCTGGCCAAGTTACAAGAATTACCGTGAAATTTGAAGATAAAGGCCAATTTGTTTGGCATTGTCATATTTTGGAACATGAAGATCATGACATGATGCGCCCAATGCAAGTGCAATAATTAATTGGCTTGCGATTAAGCTATCGCCCAATAAAACCGGGTGATAGCTTAGATCTTAAATTAATAAATCGGTTAATCTAACTATTTCAGTTAGTTTAGGAATTTAGACGCTTAGTCTACCAAACATAAAGAGTTTGAATTATGAAAAAAATCATGTTGATATTAATCTGTGGCCTAAACGCTTATGCAGCAAGTACTGCAGCTGACCAAACAGAAGAAAAATATACTCCACCTGAAAAGTTGACACGTTCTGAAGTCAGTTCAATTAAGGTGAAGCTTATAAAACGAGATGGTGACTTAAAAAAGCACTGGCAAACTCGACTTGCAATGGCGAAAAACAGGAAAGCTCTACTTGAGAACACTGGCTATTTGAATAAGCCATACTACGGTGATAATGGTGGAGCAGCTAAAAAGTAAATTATTGGGAAGTTATTTCGGTGGACGTTGACGCCAAAGGGAGAAACGCACACCGAAATTATCTGGCCTGAGTTTATTGATACTGATAGGTGAGAATTATTTTTTCGCATAATCAACTACTAGAATTTAAAGATAGCAAATATTTGTAGGTTTGAAGAATCACCAACTTTGCTAATCCAGAACATATCAGAAAGAAAACTTGGCGCTTAGGGTTCTTTTTGTTGTTTGTCCGGTGGTTCAAAAAAGAACATCAATTTACTATTTGAATGGCTGAAGTCAGCGGAAAGGGTTAATTCCTTTTTTCACTAATAATTGTTGATTCTTTTTACAGGAATACGCACACGAGTATATTTGTGTTTATTACACAGGCTTATAAATCAGTATAGGACTTTATTTTTCTCCTACAAATGACTGAAAGGCAATAGATCGGCTTATATTCCGGTATTATGCCACCGCTTTGGGGTTGTAAGCCGGAACCTCAGAAAATTTTGTCTAAACCTATTTTGCGTATTCCGGCAATCAGTTCTGATACGAATCCACCAATAGTGTACGTCGGCTTTTGGAAGTAGTGAATTGTCGCAATCGACCCACAGCTGCCTTTGATGCCACTATTAAATTAGTGGCTGGTTAGCGCCGCACAACAGACTGTCATAATAAAGATATCATCATTGCTTGATAGGCAAAAGTATATTCTTAACTCAATTTTTTAAATACAGAGCAGCTACGTAATAACGTGCTTTCATCATTACAAATTTCAGGGCTTCTCGAGATTAGTACTTTATCGACACGGTTACCATCCATATCGACTACTTCGAAGCGTAATCCCAAAAACTCAAAATGATCGGTGACTTTAGGTACATGACCAAGGTGGAGCATGATAAAACCTCCCACCGTATAAAAGTGACCATCGCGCTTTTCCCATAACTCATCAAGCTCAAATTGTTCCATCAGCTGGTCGATATCGAGCATGCCATCGACCAGCCAGGAACCATCATCTCTCTGTATAATTTCTGGCCGATCTTTTTTACCTTCGGCAGCAAGGACGCCCACGATAGCCTCAAAAACATCGCTTAATGCTACCAGACCATTAATTTCGCCGTATTCATCTACGACCAATGCAGTCTGGCGGGATGATTTCCGGAATTGCTCTAACAATCCCATTAAAGTCAAAGAATCCGGCACAAAGAGAGCCTTGACTGAAATATTCTCTAATTTCGGATGATCACCGAACAGAACGCGATCCAATATATCCTTGGTTTTTATAAATCCAACAATCTGCTCCAAGCTGCCATCACACAGCGGTAATATCCAGTGGGCATGATCGACAATAAGTTGCCGACTTTCTTCAAATGATTTGCGAACATCAATCCACACAATGTCCTTACGCGGGGTCATAATCGAACCTAACTTCCGGTCATCCAACTTGAGAATATTTTCCATAAATCGATATTCTGATTCCTCGAAAACGCCTTCCTCAGTACCTTGCGCTAGCAATAGCCTGATTTCCTCTTCGGTAACCGAAGGCTCAATTTTCGGTTTGATTCGAAGTAGCCATAAAGCCAGCTCCACAGTATAACTGAGAATTTTCACCGCAGGCAAAGCAGCCAAAGACAAAGCATGCATGGGACGGGCTATCAATGCAGCAATACGCTCTGGAAAGTTTAGGGCTAGTCGTTTGGGTACCAGTTCTCCAACAATTAATGACAAGTAGGTTATGGTCACCACGGTTATTGCCAATGCCAACTTTTCCGCGTAAGGGGCGAAAGAGGGAATAGACTGCAGATAAGGTAGAAGTGGCCTGGCAATAGCGTCCTCACCTAAAGCGCCACTAAGAATGCCGATCGAGGTAATCCCCACCTGAATCGTAGACAAAAACCGTGTGGGGTGTTCGGCTAATTCCAACGCTTTTGATGCGCCACGATTGCCGTTTTCTCCAAGCTGCTGCAATCGCACCTTGCGAGCTGAAACAATGGCCATTTCTGACATGGCGAACACACCATTGAGAAAGATCAACACAATAATTAAACCAAAATCGAACATCATTTGATATCCTCTCGTAATATAAATTAATCGTACAGATGATGAACAAGGTCGAATATTCACTAGCGAAAGAAAAGTACTTTTACTGGCACTAGTTACAATTCATCTCCCAATTTTCGATATAGGGTACCTCGGTCAATCCCTAAAATTTTGGCGGCTTGCGCTTTGTTACCTTGAGTCATTTCCAAAATCCGACGAATATAGGCAATTTCCATATCTGCCAGTGACATGGACTGATTTGAAAGAGTGGATAACACATTGTTATCGATCGGTAGCTGAGTTGCTTGAGCCAAGTCTTCCAGCAGAATGGTATCGTGCTCGGTCAAAGCAACTGCTCTCTCGAGTGTATTAGCCAATTCACGGACATTGCCAGGCCAAGCGTAGGCACGAATCCAGCGCATCGCTTCAGCAGATATTCCGTGGATTTCCCGACGGAGTTTGGTTTGCGCATTTTTTAGTAGATGATCCACCAATTGATCAATGTCGGACAGTCGCTCCCGTAATGGCGGCACATCCAACTGGATCACAGCTAATCGGTAGTAGAGGTCTGAGCGCAGCAAGCCGTTGTGCAATGCTTGCTCGATGGGCTGATTGGTGGCAGCAATGATGCGGACATCGGTGGCAATTTCTCCACCTGCACCTACTGGCCGCACTTTTCCTGATTCCAAGGCTTGTAATAGTTTGGGTTGGATCGCTAAGGGCATCTCGGCAATTTCATCCAAAAATAGGGTGCCACCTTTGGCTTCAACAAATAGTCCGGAGCGATGTTCTCGCGCATCTGTATAAGCGCCTTTACTGACCCCGAATAGCTCACTTTCAACCAAGGTGAAGGGTAATGCCGCGCAGTTGATTTGCAGAAACAGCCCGTTGCAACGTGAACTATGTTCATGAATAAAACGAGCCAACGCACCTTTTCCCACACCGCTCTCACCAGTCAACAACACGGGTAAATCGACTTGTGCAGCGCGACTGGCAAGTTGCAGAATTTTTTGCATATTAGGGCTTTTTGCAACCAGATCTTGGCTGTTAATAATTTGATCTGGAATTGATATGCGCACAATTTCACGACGCATTTCGCGGTCCCGAAACGCCTTTTGTATGGCCGTTATCAACTCATCTATGGAAAAGGGTTTAATAACAAAACCACATGCACCGGTTTGTAAACTATCCACACCTAAATCGATACTGCCAAAGGCAGTCATTAATAAAATCAATTGCCCTGGCTTTTTAACATGGATAGCTCGCATCAAATCCAGGCCTCGTAGTCCAGGCATTTCCACATCACTGACCAGCAGGTCGAAGGTTTCAGTTTCGATACGCTTCAGGGCTCGTTGTGGATCTAACTCGCCGCTCACTTTATAACCACGGTTAGTAAGCATTTCCGTCAAATACTCTACAACCCCTGCGTCATCGTCGATAACCAGCAACCGTTTACTTGTTTGGCTAGCCTGATCAGTCGATGACATGCTGTCCTTCCTCTATTGGTAAAGTAATTGTAATTGTGCTGCCTTGATCAGGTGAGCTCTCTGCTTTAATCGTGCCGTTATGCAAAGTGACTAAACTACGCGCTACAGCAAGCCCTAATCCCACGCCACCTTGCTCATGACGCGTAGTAAAAAATGGTTCAAACAGATGCTTTAAGACATCAGGCGACATGCCACAGCCATTGTCGCTTACACTCACACAGACGGTTTTAGGTGGTTGGTTTTTATCAGTATCAGGGCTATCAACACCGGGTTCAATAGTGATGAGTATTTGCCCTCCAGAATCTATTGCAGACAAGGCGTTGGTCATTAGATTTAATACGATTTGCTGAATGCTATCGCTATCAGCATAAACCATGGGTAAATTTGGTGCAGTTTGGAATTTAAGTTCGACTAGTTTACGGTGGGCTTCATATTCTAATAAGTTTAGTACGGCGTGGATGGGTTTCTGCAAATCTATGCGAGTCAATTGCGCGGGACGCCGTCGGGTAAATTTAAGTAATTGTTGAACGATACGAGTTATTCTCTCAGTTTGGGAAACTAAAATCTTTGCATGACGGACAACTTCATCGGGGTGTTCGGAACAGAGCAATAAATGTTCAGCTCGGCCTTTCAAAATCTGCAACGGTGATCCGATTTCATGAGCCAGTCCGGCAGACAATTGGCCAATGGTAATCAGTTTGTCAGCATCTTGAAGTGCGGTCTGGACATGACTGCGAGATTGAGCTTCTTCTTTAAGTTTTTGACGTGCATTTTCCAATTCAGCCGCCATGTCATTAAATGCAGCAAGTAACACGCCCATCTCATCCTGTTGGTTTTTCAATGGTAAAGGTGCAAAATTTCCAGCTTTAATTCGTGACATGCCATTAATCAAACGTTTCATTGGCCAACCGATATAAATCAAGCCAATAACAGTACAAAGCGGCGCTGTTATAGAAATGAAGGCCACAGAGGAAATAATCAAATCCCGGCGGGTAGTATCAAGATCTCGCCGCATTTCCTTAAGACTGCGTACAAAAACCAGATTGCCGATCTTTTCTCCATCTTCGTTTTGCAAAGGCAACAGTAAGCTAATGTATTCAGGATTTTGCACCGGATAATAAAACTGATCACTTGTTCCTTTTCTCAATGCCTGCTGCAATTGGTTTAAGAAATCATCGGTGTGAAAAGTGTGGGCGGTTTCAGGAAATGCTTTTCCTTGTTGATCGTAAACCCGAATTTTTAAGTCTGTTTCAATTTGCTCAAGACCTTTCAAGAGCTCTTCAATATCCTCTAGCTGTTTATCTCGAAGAGCATTCTCGATAGCAATCTGCAGACTCTTACCGAGCATCTGCGTTTGCTGGCTGACTACTCGTGTCAAATCTTGCTGCTCTACGGATAGTAGATACAATCCATAGCCAATAAATACCAGTAAACCTATGGTCGTTAGTGAAAGGGTTAATTTGGTGGAGATGCGCATGAAATTTAGTGTTGTGTTTTACTACATATATGCTGCGTATTGCTACACAACCGGTTGGATTTTCTGATTAAATGAAATAAGCATCTCACTGATTGAGCATCTAACAAAGCTTTGAATTTTTACTATTGCAAGGTTTTGCGGCTCACAGGTCATTTTCAGAAAACATTAATACAGAAACCCTGTTATTTGGCTCGTTTATTGCATTATAATTCTCATGTAATACAAAAAACACAAGGTCATGAAATATTTTTCGTTCACACTGACATTGCTTACTTTCTGGTTAACAGACTCTGATTGATACTATCAAACTGTTCAATCATCGGTTATTCCGCCAGATACATCAACCCTATACATCCTCTGAGCTAAAGCAAATCGGTATGTATTAAGACTAAGTGCTTTCATCTGTGAAATCGAAAACCAAAGAAATCAAGCAATTAAACAGGCTAGTCAGGTGATAGTAGCGGTTTATCCGAGAACCACGATCAAGATTAATACATAAACTGCCGACTTTAGTTTACCCAGGATACAGGCAGGCGTGGATACATATTTACGCCACTATTCTCAACATCAAGCTATAACGCACGCAGCACCACTTAAAATGAAAAATAGCCAACTACTGTTCTTTATATTGTGTTTCATAATGACGTCCTGCAATCCGAAAAAAGAGGCTGAGATTAAAGCCGATACCCATAAAGTGGTATTCCCGATCGTAAGGGACACTAGCTACAGTAACGAATACGTAGCAGAAATTCAGTCTGTAAAATATGTAGAAGTACGCAGTAAAGTTAAAGGTTACATTGAAAAAATATATGTGGATGAAGGACAGCCAGTAAAAGAAGGCCAGTTACTGTTTTCACTTAATTTATTAGAGTCTCAAAAAGAATTGCAAAAAGCGGAGGCTGCTTATAAAAATGCTATTGCAGATGTCAAGGTATCCGAAGTTGAGTTAAGAAACGTCAAACTGTTGGTTGATAAAAACATTATCTCCGCGACCGAGCTGGATGTCATAAAAGCCAAAACGGAAGCCTTAAAGGCCGACGTAGAAGAAGCCTTAGTACACAAAGAACAAGCGGCTTTACAGTTATCATTTGCACACATCAAGGCACCTTACCACGGCGTCATCAACCGGATACCTAACAAAGTCGGCAGCTTACTCGCTGAAGGCGATATTTTAACCTCTATTTCTGACAACCAAGAGGTGTTTGCCTATTTCAACCTATCAGAAGTCGAATACCTGAATTATATCGGCAATAAAGAAAATGAATCCAAAACAGTAAGCTTAAAACTCGCCAATCATGCCCTTTACGACCACGAAGGCAAAATAGAAATGATTGAAAGTGAATTTGACCATGCCACTGGAAATATTGCCTTCAGGGCAAGGTTTCCGAATCCGGAAGGCATTTTAAAGCATGGGGCTAATGGTAAGGTAGTAGTCAATAAGCAACTTAAGGATGCCCTACTCATCCCTCAAAAATCAACATTTGAAATCCAGGATAAGCTTTACGTTTTTGTCGTCAAGCCAGATGACGTACTGGAACAGAGAAATATTATTCCTAAAATGCGGTTTCAAGACTTTTACGTTGTGGAATCAGGATTGTCTAAAGATGACAAAATCCTGTTCGAAGGCGTCGCCAATGTTAAAGATGGTACCAAAATACAGGCTGTTGAGGTTGATTTAGCGAAAGCGATGTCCTTCAGTACTAGAGATAAAGGGCAATAACCGATTATGTTGACGTCTACTTTTATTCATCGTCCTGTACTTTCGATCGTCTTATCAATTTTCATTACTTTGTTTGGTTTATTGTCTTTAATCAAGCTACCAGTCACGCAGTTTCCAGATATTGCGCCACCTGAGGTCAATGTGACCACCAAATTTATCGGGGCAAATGCAGAAGCGTGCATAAAAGCGGTAGTGACACCGCTTGAGCGGGCTATCAATGGTGTCCCTAACATGGCCTATATGTCCTCAGTCTCTGGTAATGATGGAGTGAGTGTCATACAGATTCTTTTTAAAGCCGGCACTGACCCGGAGTTAGCCTCTGTCAATGTGCAGAACCGAGTAGCTTCCGTGTTGGACGAGCTACCGGAAGAGGCTATCAAATCGGGAGTCATCGTTGAGAAAGAGCTGAATAGTATGCTGTTGTATATCAATCTGCGCAGTACAGATCCTACCTTGGACGAAAAGTTTCTGTATAACTTTACTGACATTAATGTGCTGCGAGAGCTTAAAAGGATCGAGGGGGTCGGCTTTGCAGATATTATGGGTTCAAGAGAATACGCCATGCGGGTTTGGTTGAAACCCGATAAATTGGTGATGTATAACATTTCCGCGACAGAGATTATTCAAAAACTGAGGTCGCAAAATGTCGAGGCGGCGCCAGGTAAAATTGGTGAAAGTTCCGGCAAACAAGGTCAGGCTTTGCAATACATACTAAAATATACCGGTAAGCACAATAGTCCGGAAGCCTATGAAAATATTGTATTAAGCAGCAAAGCGGATGGTGAAATTTTGCGATTAAAAGATGTTGCTGAAGTCTCTTTTGACTCGCAGGATTACGATGTGCTGTCCAAGGAAAATGGGCAACCCTCGGCCGCCATTATGGTAAAACAGCGTCCCGGTAGCAATGCCAAGGAAGTGATTAGCAATATCAAGAAGACGATGGCCGAGATTAAGGCCAACTCTTTTCCGCCGGGAATGGATTACTCTTTAAGCTATGATGTCTCTGAGTTTTTAGATGCTTCTATCCACGAAGTAATTAAAACTTTAGTTGAAGCTTTCATCTTGGTGGCCTTGGTTGTGTTTGTATTCTTGCAGGATGTTCGCTCCACTATCATCCCGATCCTGGCCATCCCTGTCTCGCTGGTGGGTACATTTTTCTTCATGCAGATAATGGGATTTTCGCTTAACCTCATCACCCTGTTTGCTTTAGTCTTGGCTATTGGGATTGTAGTAGACAACGCTATTGTAGTCATTGAAGCGGTGCATGCCAAAATGGAGCATTCAGATTTAGGGCCACGTAAAGCCACCGAGCAAGCCATGCGTGAAATTAGCGGGGCTATTATTGCGATCACCCTGGTGATGTCCGCAGTTTTTGTACCGGTTGCATTTATGGAAGGCCCCACCGGAATTTTTTTCCGACAGTTTTCTTTAACCATGGCAGTATCAATCGTTTTATCTGGCATCACGGCACTAACCTTGACTCCCGCGCTATGCGCACTATTCCTTAAAAAGCCTAATCATATCAAATCAGGGCTGCAGCGATTTTTTGTCGGGTTTAATAAACGTTATAATGCACTGTCTGATTACTACAAAAAACTGATCAGCATTATCGCCAACCGAAGGATTGTCACTTTTACCATTTTATTCGGATTTTCTATAGGCGTCGGTTTGGTAGGATCTAAAGTCCCTTCAGGTTTTATTCCCGAGGAAGATCAAGGCACTATCTACGCCAATATTACCTCACCGTCAGGCGCAACCCTTGAACGTACCGAAAAAGTCGTGAATGAGGTACAACAAATTGCATCAGGATTGGAAGAAGTTAATTCCGTCTCTAGCCTGTCTGGGTTTAGTGTGCTTTCAGATGGCTCAGGCGCAGTTTATGGCATGAATCTGATCAGTTTAAAAAACTGGGAAGATAGAACATCAACTGACAAGGAACTAATTAGTGTTTTGGAGGAAAAAACCAAACACATCAAAGATGCCAGTTTAGAATTTTTTACCCCACCACCGGTTCCAGGTTACGGCAATTCCAGTGGCTTTGAAATGCGCCTGTTAGATAAAACCGGCACGGGCGATTTGGCACAATTACAGAAAGTGGCGGATACCTTTGTTGAAGAACTCAACAAGCGTCCAGAAATAGTCAAGGCGTTCACTACCTTCAATGCGAATTTTCCACAATTTTTACTGCATATCGATGGCGATAAAGCGGCGCAAAAAGGCATCACCGCAGAAAACGCCATGAATTCACTACAAACACTCATTGGCAGTGAATATGCGACCAACTTCATCCGATTCGGACAGATGTATAAGGTGATGGTACAGGCGCTACCCGAATACCGAGCCCAACCTGACGATCTGATGAAGTTGTATATCAAAAATGAAGCTGGAGAAATGGTGGCCTTTTCTTCTTTTCTAAGTGTTGAAAAAGTCTATGGTCCTGAGCAGGTAACACGCTACAACATGTATACCTCTGCCATGGTCAACGGACAACCTGCCAAAGGCTACAGCAGTGGACAAGTCATTGCAGCCATCAAGGAAGTAGCCGCGCAAAAACTGCCCAAGGGTTTTGGCTACGATTGGGCAGGTTCATCTCGAGACCAAGCCAACATGGGTAATCAAGCTATTTATATTTTTGTGATTTGCTTATTATTTGTTTACCTGCTGCTGGCTGCACAGTATGAAAGTTTCCTATTGCCGTTAGCGGTAATTCTATCTTTGCCGATTGGCGTGTTCGGTGCTCTGTTTTTCCTGATGGTGATGGGGCTAGAGAACAATATCTATGCTCAAATAGCGATGATCATGTTGATTGGTATTCTTGGTAAAAACGCCATTTTGATCATTGAATTTGCCACTTTAAAACATCGGCAGGGAAAAACGCCGTTTCAAGCCGCAGTTGAAGCAGGCGTGCTGCGTTTACGTCCGATCTTGATGACTTCTTTTGCCTTTATTGTCGGCCTCATTCCATTAATGTTTGCCTCTGGTGCTGGAGAGATAGGTAACAATACCATCGGCTCAGCCGCAGCAGGTGGCATGATTTTTGGGACTATTTTCGGGGTCATTATCATTCCAGGACTCTATGTGGTATTTGCGGGTATGACAGATAAGCATCGTAGAGGTAAAAAAGAAGCCGATGCGCTTACTGAAACTCTTTAATATTTTAATAATGCAACTAGTTATTTCTCCTCTGCCCCTTGCGTGTTTACTGATAACCATGAGTGGCTGCGCATCACTCAACACAGACTTATCCATCCCAAAAAAGGAAATACCGTCCAGTTTCCAAAATCAGCAAAGTTCAGCCACTTCGATCGCCAGCATTAATTGGCGAGACTATTTTGCCGATACCCATTTGCTGACGTTGATAGATACCGCCATCAAAAATAACATGGATTTACAAATGGCTTTACAGCGCATTGAGGTGTCCCGGTCGAGCGTGAAATTAGCTAACGGAGCATTGCTGCCCCAAGTCAGTTTGAATGTCGGCGGAGGGGTACGTAAATTTGGGCTTTACACTATGGATGGTGCCGGAAACGCAACAACCGACATTACACCTGGACAAACCGTACCCGTCAACTTGCCTGATATGTATCTAGGCTTACAGTCATCATGGGAAATTGATGTTTGGGGTAAGCTGAGAAGCCAGCGTAAATCCGCGCTTTCCACTTATTTGGCCAGTATAGAAGGAACTAGCTTTGTTATATCCACCTTAGTTGCTGATATAGCTATTAACTATAACGAGTTATTAACATTGGATAATGAACTGGAAATGGTCCGGCAAACTATCCAAAAACAACAGGAAGCGTTAGAGGTTATTAAGGTTCAGAAGGAAGCGGGCCGAGCCAACGAACTGGCTGTGCAACAATTTAAAGCCGAAGTACTCAGTACCCAAGTATTGGAAAAAAATGTGCAACAACAAATCATTGAGTCCGAAAACAAAATAAACTTTCTATTAGGACGCTATCCGCAGTCTATCGAACGAACGAGAGACTCTATATTCAAAGAACTTCCACAACAAATATCAACTGGCTTTCCTTCGCAATTATTGGCTAACCGTCCTGATATTCGTGAAGCGGAACACCAAATTGAAGCCAGCCAATTCGATTTAAAAGCAGCAAAAGCCGCTTTTTATCCCAACTTTAATATTACGGCCAGTTTTGGATTTCAAGCTTTTAATCCCGAGTTTTTATTTTCGTCGCCTGCTTCTATTGCTTATTCGGTCATGGGAACGTTAGTCGCCCCCATCATTAATATGAATGCTTTGAAAGCCCATTTCACTACAGCTAAAGCCAATCAGTTGACCGCAATGTTTAACTATCAAAAAACCGTCCTGAACGCTTACGTTGAAGTTGCCAACCAACTCACTTTGATTCAGAGCTTGCACCAAGTTAATGCCCTAAAAAAGCAGCAAAACGAAATATTGCAACAATCAGTAATGACTGCCAACGAACTTTATAAATATGGCAGAGCCAGTTATTTGGAAGTGCTTATCGCTCAGCAAAGCGCCTTGCAATCCAACATCGAATTAATCAATGTAACAAAGCAACAACGGTTGTCGACTATAAAAATATATAAGGCTTTAGGTGGCGGTTGGCGATGAAAATGGAAATCATCTAGGGATTTAAAAACCATTCTAAAATAAATTGCAAAAAGGACATGTTTTAGTAGCACTCTAGAACTACTACAATCTCAAGATAAAATATGCCTCTAAGACAACAGCATCTAATGTAGATCTTTAATTACATAATCTGAAAGGTGGACATCATTGATAACTGGATCATTCAATTATTGCTTAGAAATGCAAAATTCCCCAAACTTAAACAGCAAAGAGTTTTAAAAGCTTGTTTCACCATTTTCTTAATAGGTTTAACAGAAGCAGTAGCAGAGCTTGGCAGAAATATGTCGTCTTACTTTTGACACTCAAATGGAATTGAGGCATTGAAGCTATCTTTAATTAGTCGCCCCTGAAAAACAACATATCCCATTGAAATAATTGATAAATACTACAAATAATCGAGTTAAAATCGACCAGGAATGATAAAATAAACGTTAATTTCTGGTCGAAATGTTAGTTACGTATGATGACACCGAGCTCAAATGGTTACCAAACCAACCTGTTTGGTAACGACTTATTACAACAATTAGATCCCCAAGATTCGCTCCTGGTTTTAGCCGCTGCCATTCCTTGGAAGACGTTTGAGCTTGAATTTACTCGCCATTACGTCCAAGGGTTTGGCAGACCCAGTAAGCCGATACGCTTGATGGTCGGTTTATTGATTGAAGCAATTGGAAAATTTGAGTGCCGAACAGGTTGTGGTGGCATTCAAACGCAACCCTTACTACCAAGTTTTTTACGGGCTGACCGGGTTCAGTTTGAAGCTACCGTGTGACAGCACCGAACTGGTTCACTTCAGATAACGGATCGGCACCGATGGCGTTGTCAAGCTGTTCGCCGTCAGTGTCCAGATGCACGGCAAGGCGGCACTCGAAAACACGGTCAATATTGACACCACGGTTCAGGAAAAGAACATCACCTACCCGACGCTGGCTATCAAGATCATCAACCGATTACAGAAGCTCGCCAGACGCCAGCATTGCACTTCGTCGTACCTGCGCCAAAGAAACCAAAGGTTTGCGGTTGAGCTTGCGGCATTTCCGCCACGTAAAACGTCGGGCAAAAGCCAAAAAAGCTTTAAAGCGCCTGCGCACCATCGCTCACACCCTGATCCGCGAGTATCGCAGGACATTGCCCAAAAAAGAACTATTCGAGCGCATTCAAAAGGATTTCTTGTTTTACGAACGCGTTTTAGGGCAGCAACCCAAGGACAGTGACAAGATTTATTCTCTGCATGAACCTGACGTGT
>Ga0208264_1000176_pt1 | contig 29395 bp, 15 predicted proteins | sample LakWasMet31_HOW6_2_FD_183873 | JGI IMG/M metagenome (GOLD analysis project Ga0208264, IMG submission 183873) | Freshwater sediment methanotrophic microbial communities from Lake Washington under simulated oxygen tension - Sediment Metagenome... | ecosystem: Environmental > Aquatic > Freshwater >... | reverse complement strand
CCCATCAAACCTTGTAGATTACCGAATTCGCCGACCATTTCCGTCATCAAATCGGTTTTGGCCAGCAGCGCTGCGCGCTTGGACAGTTCGACATTGAAATTGAGCTGCTTGGCAACGCTTTCCGCAAGCTTAATAACACGGTGGGTTTTGTCGCTAATAGTGCCTAGCTTTTCCTGAAAAACAATGCTGGACAAGCTTTCTACGCGATCTTCTAGGGATTTCTTTCTATCCTGTTTCCAGAAAAATTCTGCATCAGACAGCCTAGGGGTCACCACGCGCTCGTTGCCGCGTTGGATAGATTCGGGATTGCTGCTTTCGATGTTGCTAAAGGTTATGAAGTGGGCTAATAACTCACCTTTGGCATTTTTAACCGGAAAATATTTCTGGTTGGTTTGCATGGTCGTAATCAGCACTTCGGCCGGCAACTCAAGAAAACGCTCATCAAAACTGCCGGTAATCGGCACCGGCCACTCATTCAAGGCGGCAATTTCTTCCAGTAAATCTTCTTCGATATGCGCCAAACCGCCTACTGCAGAGGCTGCTAGATGTGCGGCATCACGTATTAAGGTAAGACGTTGCTCAAAATCAGCAATGACTTTGCCTTGTGTATACAGAATGTCTGCGTAATTTTGCGGCTGGGAAATCGTTATCGCTTGCGGCGCATGAAAACGATGGCCTTGAGTAATCGCACCGGTTTTCAAGCCTAAAATTTCCGTGTCGATTACCGCATTGCCATAAAGCAATACCGCCCAATGTACCGGACGAACAAATTCAGTCGTGTTGCTGCCCCAGCGCATTCTTTTGGCGATCGGTAAATCGGCAATGCTTTGGCGAATAATATCTGGAAGCAACTGCTCGGTAGCCTGACCTTTAACTTGTTGGGTAAAGCTGAGCCATTCACCTTTATCGGTTTTTAGGCGTTCAAGCTTGTCGAAACTGGTGTCGCAACTGGTCGCAAAACCTAATGCCGCTTTACTCGGGCTGCCGTCGGGCGCAAATGCTGCCTGTACGGCCGGACCGCGTTTTTCTACCGTTTTATCAGGCTGCGCGGTTGACAGGTTTTCAATCAACACCGCCAAACGGCGAGGCGTGGCGTATGCCTTGCTGGCACTGAAAGTAAGTTCTGCAGCGTTAAGAGCTTGAACAATATTGTTCAACAGCGCATTGCTCAGTTTCAACAGGTTTTTTGGTGGAAGCTCTTCTGAGCCTAACTCGAAAAGTAAATGGTTGCTAGTCGTCATGATTATGCTTCCTGCGCTGATAACATCGGAAAACCCAACGATTCACGGCGGGCGTAATACGCTTCGGCGACGGATCTGGATAAGGCCCTAACTCTTAATATATAGCGTTGGCGCTCGGTGACCGAAATGGCGTGGCGGGCATCCAGCAAGTTGAAGGTATGCGAGGCTTTCAGCACCATTTCATAGGCAGGCAACGGCAGATTAACTTCAATTAGCTTTTGGCATTCCTGTTCATAGGTGTCAAAACAGCCGAACAGAAAATCAACGTTGGCATGTTCAAAGTTGAACGCCGACATTTCCACTTCATTTTGATGGAACACGTCGCCGTAAGTAACGGTGCCGTGCGGGGTTTTGGTCCAGACCAGGTCATAAACGCTCTTAACACCCTGCAAGTACATGGCAATGCGCTCCAAGCCGTAAGTGATTTCACCGGTAACCGGTCGGCATTCCAGGCCGCCGACTTGTTGGAAATAAGTAAACTGGGTAACTTCCATGCCGTTTAGCCACACTTCCCAGCCCAAACCCCAAGCGCCTAAGGTTGGCGACTCCCAATTGTCTTCGACAAAACGAATATCGTGTTCGAGCAAATCAAAACCCAAATGGCGCAACGAACCCAGATATAACTCCTGAATGTTGTCCGGCGAGGGTTTAAGCATCACCTGGAACTGGTAATAATGCTGCAAGCGGTTCGGGTTTTCGCCGAAACGACCGTCTGTCGGTCGCCGCGATGGCTGCACATAAGCGGTATTCCAGGGCTCAGGACCGATGGCGCGTAAGAAGGTGGCAGGGTGAAAAGTCCCCGCCCCCACTTCCTGATCCAATGGCTGTAACAAAATACAGCCTTGAACTGACCAGTATTCCTGCAAGGCAAGAATAAGTCCCTGAAACGTTGATATATCGTGGGTTTTATTCGACACGGCGGCTACAAGAGGCAATAAAAAGGGGGCCAATTATAGCTTAAAAATGTTGATGAAGTAGGGTTTGGCTGGCAGGCTAGAGATGCATAATTTATCAAGCTCAAATTCATTAAGGATATGGTTAAAAATATTCAATCGCCCAAGGCGAATGAATTCGCCTCTTAAACGTTATTTGGGGTGCGACGCCCATCTTTTGGTTCCAAAGAACTATTGTTGCTCATACAACACCATAAATTGTTGATCGGCTGTCTTCTGAGCCGCACTAAAGCTGGATTTGATTTGGAAATCCACGTCGATCAATAACAAAAAAGCTCGATGTCTCAATTGCTAGCGTGTTGCTTCAATCGCCAAATAGCGCTTGGCATTGCTATTGCTGACATACAGTTGGGGAAACTTCCCATTTCATCAATCAATTGAGGTTTACTGTATGAAGCAACGTTTACAACAAGCATTTTTACTGACCATCGGCGCGCTGGCCTTATCGCCTGCAATGGCTGATGAAACCACGGGCAATCGTTACGGCTATCCGGTTTTATATCAATCAGAAATTAGCTCGGCCAAAGCGTGGTTGGATGTTAGCGGTAAAAAATCCGATGATCATGAAAAACACGGCGAGCACCGTGAGGCAAAAAAAGCCGTTATTCTTGATGTGCGTCGCGTAGAAGAATATATTGCGGGTCATCCGCCCGGCGCTTACAGCATACCGTTCCCACATGTTAGCGGTAGCCCGTCCGAGATTAACGATTCAACCGACTACATCGGTTATGACATTTCTGTTGATCCTGAAGTCGGCTTTTTAGCGGTAGATGGCAAAGACGGCACCTTATCTATCCAAAGCTTTGTCGATTACGTTGAATCCGTTTTGCCAGACAAAGACCAGCCGATTTATGTCTTATGCGCAACGGGTCATCGCAGCGTGCAAGCCTCTAATGCCCTTGCCAAATATGGCCACTACACCCACGTTAGAAACATTTGGGAAGGTTACAACGGTCAGCCCAAATATGCTTACACCGGCAATGTGCCAAAAACGCCACTGGTAGCGCTTGATTTAAATAATGATGGCGTGGTCGATGCAAAAGACCGTGACGGTTGGGCGTTTTATCAAGAATTACCTACTGAAACCAAGCTCAAAAACAAGTTGTTATTCAAGCCATATCTGAATCTGTACCGATAAATTGAGCAGGTTAGCGCGAGCCGCGTTGACCAAAAATATCGTTATTACGCTGTAAATTTTCCTGTTCGTGGCGAGCCTTGTCGAACCATGAATGGGAAAATCCCTGAGTCCGATCATACATCTGCTTTGCTCAACCAGTGATGCTGGTATCACAGTTCTAAAACTTGCCGCCTTGCCGGTAAGTTAGACACATTAAACATCGTTATTCCCCAAATGAAACCACCCGACAAAAGGACAAACTGTTGTTATTCCAGCAGCAAGTCAGCAGTTATTGCTGTTATTCCAGCAGTGATGCCCCAGTTATTTTTTATAAAGTCAATTAAATCAGTGCTTTATATTTTGGCCTAAATTCTGCTTTATATATTAAGCAGGCAATCATCATGATCTCTGCGCTCTTCTTCTCTTTTTGTTTCTTTGCGTTATTTTTTGGGTGTTTATTATGAAAAAATTAAATAAATTAGCAGCGGCGGTAGCGCTGGCGTTAACGGCGGGCAGTGCGTCGGCGGCTTGGATTGATGGAACAACTGCTGGTACACCATCGTCAGTGGCTTTTCAAATTGGTGATAGCGTTACCAAGAAAACTTTTGTGTTGGATTTGGCCATTGGTCACTCGGGTCTTAATTATGCCTCATTTCAAAACGGCACTGAAGGCGTGGCAAGTGGTCTGTCATGGGATTTAAACGCGCTCGGTGGATCGTCGTTTTCTGGGATAGCCGCGAATACTGCCAATTTTAAATGGTCTGTCGTGGCTAGCTATCAAGGAGATGTTACTACTGGATCAAATCTTGATAAAAGCGGTGCTGGCCCCTTTGCCTCTTATTACAATGATCCTAACAATGCTCAGTGGGGGATTTATTCTACTGCGACTGCGGCTGATAGATTTACCCCTCAAGGCTCTTCTAATATTCTTGCAGAAGCCGATAGCACAGGCAAGGTCGGTGGCTGGATTAATAGGCTAAATGCTCCTTCCGCTGCAAACGGAGCCCCTGTTGCGTCGATAGACCCAATCAGTGGCATATCTTTTTACGATAAGTATCTGAGTAGTTTGGCTACGGTCGGAAATGGGGTTGGCGCGCCATCATTTAATGGTCCCACATCTGCTAATTTTTATTGGCTTTCTAATATCAATCTTGATGACTTAGATAACTCTGTAGTTCAGCTGGGTACGTTTACTTTGAGTGCTAACAATATTTTGAGCTATCAAGGTGTTAGTGAAGTGCCGGTTCCGGCCGCAGTTTGGCTGTTTGGTTCAGCTGTATTAGGCATGCTGGGTTTTACTCGTCGCGGCACTAAGGTTGTAGCGGCTTAATTTTTCGGGTGATTCCATGGAAAGCTCGGAGTCACCCTTATACGGAATGTAGTGGAGATTTTACAATGAACAAATCAATGCAGTTAAAAACACTGGCGGTAGCGGTATCCATGCTGGCTGGCACACAAGCAGCGCAAGCGATTACGCCTTGGGCCAATCCTACCCCTGACCTAAAGGCCTATACCTCCGGCGGTGCTGCGCAAGATAAAGCTTATGCTTCAGCGGTTATCAACGTATTAGCAGAGCCCGGTACAGTTGACACTTTTGAAGATGACAATAACGGTACGATCGGTGCGCGTTTTGCCGGGTATTACTTTATTGGCAGATCAACTGCTGGCCCTGGCGGCGTGCCTGCGGCTTTGCCTGCCGGTTTAGCGGGCAAAAAGATTTATTTGGAAAAACGCTCACTGGGCGCCGCTGGTTATGGTGTGGTGCCGCTAGCGGGTAATATTGCCTTAGATCATTTGGATATATTTTTGTCGCCTACGTTGACTGGCGTTGCCGGTTCTGGGTCTTCAAGTGCTTGGGTGGCAAACGGCACCAACAAATATAAAGCAGCTATTACCACGGCTAATGCTAATGGTACGCAAAGTTCTTGGAGCAACTACCTGATCTCAACGCCTTCTGACGGCGGTTTTATTGGTGTTGATGCTGAAACTTTGTTGCAACCAGGCACTCAAAATTATCCGCAGCCAATTAAAGAAATAAGCACTAATGCTAATACAACGCCTTGGGGCACAACCTATACAGTAAGCAATCTGGCAGCAACACGCGTCCCTACCGGTGGCTTGGTGTATGGTATTGGTGTAACACTGGATCTGTATAAAGCTTTACAAGTTGCGCAATGGAAATCCGGGCAGTTGCCTGCCGATACCGATACCAAGTTGGGTGAATATACTGACGCCAAATATATTCCAAATCTAAGCCGTAATTTCCTAGGCTCATTGCTGTCAGGTCAAATCAAAAGCTGGAACGATATTAGGTTTACAGATGTCAGCACTAATACCACTTATGCATTGAGTGATGTTGCTAAAGCCACTCCTGGCGGACTTGGTTATACGGCTTTGGCGCCGACTAAATTCACCGTCGGGGTGGGTAGACGTAATACCGGTGCCGCAATTGGCGCGGTAGGTTATGCAAAGTTGTTAAATTATCCGTTTACTCCTGACAGCTTCGCTCCTGCAGCTGATACCGGGGCCCTAGTCAAGGCAAGTGCAGAACCCTATGTAACTTCTCCTGGCGGCGCTTCAGCTACAGATAACCTGTTAAAAGACTGGCAAGCGGGCACCAATGTCAGCACCTTAAATTATTCAGCGACTGGCAAGTTGTGGGGCTTTGCTTTGAATAGCGGTGATCGCAATGCAGCAGCAGCTAATGCTACGCCAGCGCAGAACTGGCGCTATATCAAAATTGACGGTTACACCGGCACTATTGAAAACGTAGCCTCTGGTAATTATCCCTACTGGGCGGAAGGTGAAGTATTAATTCAGCCTGCTCTGGGCGCGAATAAAACTAACTTGCTGACTGCGTTTGGTGATGCATTGCATAGTTCTGCTGTAGCTGCAGATATTAACCCAACCTTGGTGCAGCCGTATGGTCAATCCGGTGTTTTTGCAACGACCAGAACCGATAACGTTGTTTCGACTGTTCCGTTTGATGTAGCTAATCCGATTGTGGGTTTAAGCCATTTCAACGGCACCAGCACCCATTTGGGTATAGTGCCTAGACCTTACAAGAACGCTGCATCGGCTGCCAACGTTCTTGAATTGAAATAAGCAGTAACCGCTAGTTTAGGAGCCAAGGAAGGCGTCATCCAGGGAAGAGGATGAGACATGGATTAAGTGCTGGTTAGGGTGTTATGAAGTTTTAACAGTCTGAAGTAGTTAACGTGTATCTAGCGGAGCCGTCGCAATGACGGCATAACAATCATGGTGACAGGTCATAGACGTGGCCGGAAACGGATTTTATAAAGGACGATCAAACGGAAAATAGGACAGATCGATAGGATATGGAGTAGGTGTAAGAAGCTCTGGGTAGGTTGGGTTTCAGGTTTTTGGTGATCCTGAACAAGCTTATTCAGAGCATTTTATTTAGTAGGAAGATGTCGTAAAGGCACTTTAAATTAAAAAATCAAGATTAAATGTAGGAGCGGGCCATGCCCGCGATTGTTATTTAGCGCGGGCATGGCCCGCTCCTACACTTAAATAGAGTTAGCTGATTAAAGTGTTTTTACGACATCCTCCGACTTTCTAAGCACTGTAAACGCAAAGAGGTTAGAAATTGAACAAACTGGTTTTAGCTGTTTTAGAAAAAGCCCTGATTCATGTCAGGGCTTTTTTGCGCGTGCTGTTTTTAAAATGTTGGGACGCAGTAAATATTTTATGGAAAAACTATCGGCAATTATCCAAATCAGTTGATGCCTTGATTCTCGGTCGTCGTTGATCGGGCCACATTAGAGTAATTCGAAAAACCCGTTACGAACATGGTTCGACAAGCTATCGGCAACTGCTCCTGCGTTGCTCTAACTCCTGCATCCGTGCAGTCGACCACGAACGTAACAGGTAAATGAAAACATCCGTTCGCACTGAGCTTGTCGAAGTGCAGGGTTTTTCGAGGTACTCATTATTTTTGGGAAATTCTCAGTATGGTTAATCGTTATCTTCCGCTTTACGACGTGCCCGTCAGCAAGCAAAAACCTTTGGTTTCAGCCATTCGGGCATTAATTGCCGGTGGCTTTGTGATTGGTGCCGGTGTAACGCCTGCGCAAGCAGAATTGCCGGTGCCCACTGCGCCGGTACAACTCACGCCAACCCCGGTGGATATTGCTATATCTGCACAAACTGCAGGCCAGGCGGCAGTCAGTGTCGTTGGTAATGCCATGACCATCAAGCAAGTCACTGACAAGGCTACATTGGACTGGAAAAGTTTCAATATCGGCGTAAATAACAGTGTGCATTTTGATCAACCGTCTGCAAATGCGGTCGCGCTTAACAATATTCATCAAAATGATGCCAGTAAAATTCTTGGCTCACTGACCGCTAATGGGCAGGTGTATCTAATCAATCAGAATGGTTTCCTGTTCGGCAAGGATTCGCAGGTCAATGTTAACTCCCTGGTAGCTAGCACGCTGGGAATCAGTGACGCCAATTTCCAGGCGGGCATCACCAAGGTATTTGACCTTAATAAAAACAGCTCAGATTACCTTAATAAAGCGGCGGCCTTAAAAGGCAATGGCGAAATTTATCTTAAGAATGCCAATGGCAGTTTTCTTCTCGACCAGAATGGTCAGAAGGTTAAGGTACAGATTTTTGTCGAGAAAGGCGCGCACATCAAAACCAACGCACCGGGCGGCCGGGTGATTATCGCTGCGCCCAGCATCACTAACGAAGGCACGATAGAAACCCCGGACGGTCAGACAATTCTTGCCGCCGCCAAAGACAAAGTCTATTTACAAGAAGCAGGGACTGATTCGGATATTCGCGGCTTGCTGGTGGAAGTGGGCACCGGTGGTGATGTCAATAACGTCGGTAAAGTATTGGCCGAGCGCGGTAACGCTAGCTTGATCGGTTTTGCGGTGAACCAAAAAGGCATTGCCTCCGCAACGACTTCGGTACAGCTTAATGGCTCAGTGCGATTATTGGCTCGAGAAGGCATTCAAAATCCGGCACAAACCGGCGGCAGCTTAAAATACAAAAACACCCTGCGCGCCGATGGTACTCGTGCAACCGTCAACTTAACGGCAGGCAGTTTGACTAGCGTTGATCTCGATAGCGATAAGTCGGCAACGGCAATTGATGCGCAAGCACAAAAACGTTCCAAGATAGAAATCAGCGGGCATAAAATTGTTTTAGGTAATCAGTCGACAGTGCAAGCCCATGCGGGTGATGTCACTATTAATGCGGTAGATGATGTGCCGGGTAAACACGACGCGCGTATTTACCTTGAAGAAGGCAGTAAGGTAGATGTGTCGGGTGTTAAAAATGTGCAACTGGCAGTTGATCGAAACATCTTGAACGTCGAGCTACGTAAAAACGAATTGCGTGATTCACCGTTGCAAAAAGACGGCGTGCTGTATGGCAAAACTGTTGCTGTTGATATTCGTGATACCGATCTAACTTATGTTGATGGCAAGCTAACAAGCGCGACCATTCCCATTGCCGATGTTAAAGGTGCGGTGGACAGAATCGCTCGCAACATTGATGAGCGCAGCACCGAAGGTGGCAGCATTAATCTTAACTCCAGTGGCGACGTGATTGCTAAAGTCGGCAGTTCCTTGGATTTTTCCGGCGGTTCGGTGGCTTATAAGGCCGGAACGGTTAACAACACTAAATTGGGTGCCAATGGTCAGGTATACGATATTGCCACGGCCGATCCCAACCGGAAATACGATAAAGTCATCACCCAAGCGCATTATGATCCCGGCTATGTGGAAGGCAAAGCAGGCGGAGATTTAAACATCACAGCGTATGAGGCCGTGTTGGATGGCCAATTACAGGGACAAACCATTGCCGGAGCGTTGCAGCGTTTACCGGAACATAGAGCCGCCGGTAGTTCATTAAACATTGATTTGAGTAATCTTGAGGTTTACAGCAAGCAAGATGTTGTTTTCGATCAAAACGCAGCGGCAAAAATATTAACTGTCGACGATAAACTGGCCAGAAGAAATGGCGGTGCTCCTGGGCAACCGCCTGTTGCATTGTCTATCAACACCGGAATGTTAAGAAATTCCAGAGTTGGTAATGTCAATATCAAGACCAGCGGCTCGGTGGCGATAACAAAAAATACCGTGTTGAATTTGCCTGCCTTAGGTCGATTGAGTCTGTCGGCACAAAACTTTGATATACAAGGCGCCATCGTTACGCCTTCCGGCACTGTCGATTTACAGCCTATTAGACTTCAGAACATTTTACAGCCTAGCGGCATTACCTTGGGTGCCTCATCGTTGATTGATGTCAGCGGCTTATGGGTTAATGATTTACTGGACGTGCGTCAAGGTCGAGGTTTAGCCCCGGTAAATATCAAAGGCGGCACTGTCAATCTGGCAGCCGAGCAGAGAGATTTGATTCTGGCTCAAGGTAGTCGAATAGACGCCAGCGGCGGTGCCTGGAAACAAAGCAACGCCAAAGTGACTGCCGGAGACGGCGGCTCAATAACACTGGCTGCAGAAAGCCACGATCCACAGGTAAAGCCCGGCAGTCTTTTGCTAAATGGTGATTTACAGGCCTGGGGTTTACAGCAAGGTGGCACCCTGGCGTTAAGTGCCAATGAAGTTGTTATCGGGCCAGTGAGCGCCGCTCCGACTCATGCGGGTTCGACGTTGCAACCGTTAGTGTTGTCCACGGATTTTTTCCAACGCGGGGGCTTTTCCAGCTATGACATTACGTCCAATTATTACGGCTTAAAGGTAGCCGACAACGTTACACTCCAACCCTTACAACTCAACCGTCAACTCACTGCCAATGCGACAACTACCAGTGGCGGCAGCTTGCTGGCGGTCAGCAAGGCGGTTACCTTGCCGGGTTATTTACGGAACCCGGTTAATCTAAAGCTCTCATTTGCCGATTTGGCCGGCCAAAATACTCAGGAAGTTTTAAGCGTGGGTAAAGGCACGCTTATTCAAACCGATACGCTGGGTAAGGTTGAACTTAACTCAGATACGTCAATTATTGTCGACGGCACCATCAAAACACCGGCCGGTAAAATAACTTTAAAAATCAATACACCACAAGCTGTTACTGGGTTTTTACCCTCTCAGGGTATCTGGCTGGGTGCGGAAAGCAAGTTATTGGCGCAGGGTATTTTTGATAAGCAATTTAGTACTAACGGTTTAAAAGTTGGCGATGTGTTGTCAGGCGGCACTGTCGATTTAATCGCTAAACGTGGTTACATCGTCACTCGCGCAGGGTCATTAATCGATGTGTCCGGCACCACAGAAAAATTGGATTTTCTTGAATCTGGAATAGTCGGCAAGGGCTTGCAGCGAGTAGTGCGCGACATCGCTTCCGATGCCGGCAGCATCAATTTTACAGCAGGTGAAGGCATATTGGCTGATGGTGGTTTTAATGCCAAAGCCGGTGGCATAGGTGCCGCAGGGGGTACTTTTTCAGCAACCCTCGATCGTAATTTGCGCGACAAGCCGGATTACCTGTTAACCAATACCACTAAATTTCCTGACGACATTAATGTGTCACAGCCTTATCGAATTGAAGTATCGACTGATAATAGCAATGTGGTGCCCGATGCTTTGTCACAAGGCGGTAATATCGACGAAAACAGCTTCAGTGGTCGGGCATTACTGAAAAGTTCACGCATCAATACCGCGGGTTTTGATTCGCTATTACTCAATACCGACGTGGTAACCGTCAATGGTCAATATACCAGTGGCGTCGTATTTAAAGGCGATGTCCAATTAAATGCCGGACGACAAATTGTTATTGATTCTCCAAGTTTGCAAACTAACAACGGGCACGTCACGCTCAATACTGCTTATGCCGCGTTAGGTTCAACGCAAACACAAACCAACGCCAATATCGCACCAACAGCCACCGGCGGCACAGGGCAACTGGATGTAAATGCGCAAGCCATTGAGTTGTTGGGTGGCCTGGGCTTTAACGGTTTTAACAAAGTTAATTTGAATAGTGCCGGCGATTTGCGTTTACGAGGAATTTTAAATTCCACTGCCAAAACTTTCCGTGGGGTATTGAATCTAAATGGTGACCTAACGATTAAGGCTAATCAGCTTTATCCGGCGACACTGACCGATTACACCATTAATGTGACCGGCTCAGGCAACGAATCCGTGACATTTTTAAATAGTGGTAACGCTGCATCGCCTATCTATTCAGCGGGCGGAAAACTGACTGTCAATGCCCCAAACATCTATCAACAAGGCACAGTTAAAGTGCCGTTTGGCGCGCTTTTCCTAAATGCCAGTAAAAACTTACAACTGACTTCGGGCAGCGTAACGTCAGTATCCGGTGCGGGTTTAACGGTGCCGTTTGGCCGTGGTTCCGGAGGCACAACCTGGCTGTATCCGCTTGATAATGTGGGAAATAGCAACATTGTTATCGATACTCCGCCGGAAAAACGCTTGGAATTGACCGGCAAAGATGTTGATCTACAAGCCGGTGCAACGATTGATCTGTCCGGTGGCGGTGATCTGTATGCCTACGAATTTATCACCGGTTCCGGTGGCAGCAACGATGTACTGGATCCGACAGCGCCGGGGTACAGTCAAAATTTTGCCGTGTTGCCTGGTTTCAGTAATTTACTTGCACCTTATGATCCGCTGGAATCGCCTTCTTCCGGCTTAGCGATTGGCAATAGCGTGTTCTTAAATGCCGGAGGCGGCTTGGCAGCCGGCTGGTATACCTTGTTACCTGCTCATTACGCATTGTTGCCTGGCGCTTATTTGATAACACCTAAAGCAGGCACTCAGGATCAGTATCAAACGACTACTGATTTAGCCGGAACAGCAATTGTTGCAGGCCGTTTTGGCGTCGCCGGTACCGGCATTCAGAATGCGCGCAGCCAAGGCTTTGCTGTCGAACTCGGCACTATCGCCCGTAGCCGCTCCGAATACGCCAATTACACGGCTAACGATTTTTTTAGCAAGCAAGCCATTAACGAAGGTACTGTCCAGCCGCAATTGCCTCAGGATGCAGGTAGTTTGGCAATTAATGCTAAAACAAGTTTGGCACTGACAGCCAAGCTGATCGCCAATCCAGCGGGCCAAGGGTTTGGTGGCGAGGTTGATATTAGTGCCGACAATTTGAGAATACTGGGCCGACGCGAGGATTTAGCCGGCGTCGCGACTGGCACCGTTGGGTTGTTGGTTGATGATCTTAACCAGCTCAATGCCCCCAGCCTGCTATTGGGCGGTAAACGTACTAAAGATGCAAAAGGACAGCGAATCACAGTATCTACCGATAGCGTCAAAGTTGACGGCAATGTTGGTTTAAAAGGTCAGGAAATTCTTCTTGCCGGTATTAACCAGGTAACACTAGCCAGCGGTGCCGTAGTAGAAAGCAACGGCAAATCGAATACTGCGGGTGGAACCTTGCTGGTTGATAATAAAAACGGCGGCAGCGATAGCGCTTTATTACGGGTATCTTCTGGCGGACAGGTTGATGTGGTGCGAGATAAGACTATCACCGGCAATGGCGGTATTTTGACTGTGGAGTCGGGGGCGCGCATTAAAGCCGATGGTTCGACGCTGTTAGATTCCAGCAAAAACACCGTATTTGACGGCGTTATCGATATGCAGGGCGGCTCGCTGGCGTTAAATTCCAGTCGAATCAGCGTGGGTAATGCTCCGGCAAATACTCCGGGGCTAGTGCTAGCCAACACCAACTTTAATCTCGATGATTTACGCTTAAATAGTACCCACGACTTTGATATTTACGGCGCAGTAAATTTAAACAGTAAACAAGTATCGATTTCGGCAGCGGCTATTAACGGCTTCAATAACGCGGGTGATACATCGTTTATTTCTGGTGATCTGATCAAGCTATCTAATCAAGGGGCTATTGCCGAAAGATCAGGAACCGGCACTGGCGCATTGGTATTTAACGCTCGTGAAATTCAACTGGGAAGCGGGCAGTACGCTATTAATGGCTTTAATAATGTCAGCTTTAACGCATCAGAAGGCATCAATGGCGTAGGACAGATTATCGATCCGCTTACCGGCAACAGTTCGATTGCCGCGCCTGGTAGCTTAAAGATTGGTGGCGATATAGCTTTAAACGCCGGCTATTTCAGCGGTGGTAACGGCGCAACCACCAGCATTGACGCTACCGGCCATAACGTTTCTTTGACTTCCCCCGCAGGCATTCCCGCCAATCGCAATATTGGCCTGGGTGTGCGTTGGTCGGTGACTGGCGATAGCATCAGCAGTAACGCTCGATTTGATTTACCTTCAGGCATTCTTGAGTTAACAGCGCTGACTGGCGATCTGAATCTAACTAACGGTAGCAATATCGACTTGTCAGGCCGTGTGGTGACTTTTGCCAATACTTATAAAGCATCGGCAGCAGGTAGTTTGTCGCTGACGGCGTCGCAAGGCAATGTTAATCAGGATGTCGGAGCGGCAATCAATCTGGCGGGTGCCAAGATTGCGACCAATGCCGCTGGCGCAACCCAGCAAGTAAGTGATGCCGGTTCGTTGGCAGTTAAAGCGAGCAACGGCCAATTCAACTGGAACGGCACTATCGATGCTAAAGGCGTTACCGCAACGGCGGCCGATCTTCGTCAAGGCCGCTTTCTGCTTGATGTGAATAACTTTGGTGCTGGTGGTTTCTCCGCGTTGAACAATAAACTTGCTACAGCTGGTTTTACTGAACAACTGACACTGCAACAGCGCAACGGCGATGTCACCATTGCTGCAGCCGATAACGTTAAAGCGCATGAATTCGAATTGATAGCAGACCAAGGTGCGGTAACGATTGATGGCCAAATTGATGTATCCGGCGCAAAAGCCGGTGAAGTTTCTATTTACGGCAGAAACGGTATTGCTCTTGGCTCGACCGGCAAAATTTACGCTAATGCTACCGCGGCTGGTAATGATGGCGGCAAAGTCACCTTGGATACTATGCATCGAGATGACACCGGCAATGGCCTGTTGAACTTAGCTGCCAACGGGGGCTTGATCAATGTTGCCGGTGGTGCGAGCGGCTCCGGCGGCGCGCTGCATCTGCGCACTGGGCGTGATAACACTAATGACAGCGCGTTTACTGCAATTAACACTACCGTACAGGGCGCAAATCCTTTACGAACAGCACTGGAATTAACCCGCGTTTACGACAATCAAACGGCAATTGACGCTGCCAATATCAGCGCCTGGAAAAACGATACGCAAAATTTCATGGATGCCAGGCCGGTATTGACCAATAACTCCGGCGCGGAGATTGAAATATTGCCGGGCATTGAAGTGCGTAGCGACGGTGATTTAGCGCTAAATGAGCGCTGGGACTTTATGGATGGCGGCTGGTCATTTGCAACCGCATCCTGGGATTCAACCTGGCGGTATGCTGATGTGGCAGGCAACAAATCCTTACCTGGTTTTCTGACACTTACCGCTGTTGGTAATTTAAAAATCAATGCAAGTTTGACTGATGCCTTTGCCAATGCACCGATTCCAGGGCAAGACATCACCGATGAGTCTGGTGAATTAATTTATCTACACAACGACCTGATTCAGCCTGGTCGTTCATGGAGCTACAGTTTTAATGCGGGGAATAACGTCGAACTGGCACATTCATCTGTTGTTGATCAATCTCAAGTGATGGTAAGAACAGGAACCGGGGATATTGAAATAGCCGCGGGCGGAGATATACGTTTTCTAAAAGACACCAGTAATTCTCAAGCTGCGGCGGCGGTTTACACTATGGGAACTCCGGCTATTTACACGCGCGGCCAACTGCTGGCAGGCGTCATACCAGGTGCGCCGACTCGTTTAAATGGAGAATCAGATGAGCAATATCTTGGCAGATTGGGAAGTACACAGCTCAATGCCTTGTTGCGCTATGGCTATTTCGATGAGATGCGAGTGGGCTTAGATTATTTATATGCTGAATATCCAACTCAAGGCGGCAATATTAATCTGACTGCGGCAGGAAATATTCAGGGTGTGCAAACCGGTCAACAAATTAGCGATTGGCTGGTGCGCGGCGGTTTTTGGAATGACGGTAGAACCGATAATAGACCAACCGCTTGGGGTATCGATGTCAGTGGCGATGTAGGGCAAGGGGGCTTAACACTGGACGCCAACGGCAATAGCTCTCACATTCGCTATTTCAACCAGAACGTTGGGGCTCTGGGCGGTGGTAATGTCAACATTCAGGCCGGTGGTAATGTACATGATCTGTCGGTAATGTTGCCCACTACCGGTAAACCTTTCGGTGTCATGAATGATGTTGTTAACAGTAGCTGGGGCGTCAATGGCACTGTTGTCAACGGCGGCGGCGACTTGCAGGTGCTCGCAGGTAACGACATTATTGGTGGTGAGTATTATGTCGGCTTAGGAACAGGTAGCTTAGTGGCCGGCGGCAGCATCGCCAAAGGCAATATACCTAACTCAAACTCCAAAGTAGGCGTCATCCTTGATGTTGGCGATGCAACGTTTAATGTTCAAGCACGTAAGGATTTATATCTAGCGACGGCAATGAATCCAACCATGACAGAACAGTCTGTTCTGCCGGATAAAGGTTCTCAGTTTGATGCCCGCTTCTTTAGTTATGGCTTGGATAGTGGCGTAAATTTAATATCAACGTCCGGCAATGTGGTGTTAGACAATGATTTTGACGCTATTAAAACGTTAAAAAGCATAGCCAATTCCGCGCAAGGTAAATTCGAATATCTGGTTTATCCAGCAACTCTGCAAGCTGCAGCATTATCCGGTGATATAAGAATTAATAATTCCATGACCTTATTTCCCTCTTTCAATGGAGATTTATCGCTGCTGGCAAATGGCAATATTGGTACCGATACAACAGCTGGTAATAACCAGCTATATGTCAATATGTCTGACGCTGATCCTGCTAGATTGCCAACGGCAGCAAAACCGGCGGCTGAAGTGGAAGGCAGCATAGCAGCCTCAAAATATCTGGCTAGAGAGCTGCTCAATCCGGCATCGTTACAGTTCCAGCTGCATGCAACGACACCTGTGCATCAAGGTGATCAAACCTTACCATTGATACAGGCCAAGAATGGCAATATTGCATTTCCTACTAACCTGCTAGCTACTTTTTACTTGCCGCAGGCGTCATCGTTTATCGCCGGTAAAGATATTTCAAACCTGAACATATTGGCGCAAAACTTAGCAGCTAACGATGTGACCTTAATCAAAGCCGGTGGCAATATTAACTTTGCTACTGACCGCGATGCCAACGGCAAGATTATTACCGCGACCTCGGATGATCAATATTTTAAATTGGGCGGACCAGGGCAGTTACAAGTATTGGCTGGCGGCGATATTAGTCTTGGCGGATCGGATGGAATTCAAACGATTGGTAACTTATTTAATCAAGCGCTGGCTAATAATGGCGCAAGCATTAGCGCGCTGGCTGGATTGTCGGATAAAGTCGATTACGCCGGTTTTATCAACAAGTACCAGACGGTTTACAGCACGCAACTGCAACGCTTGGCAAATTTGAGTGAAGACGAGCAACGTCAGCATTTGTCTACCTTGCTGACGGTGCTGTTCCAGGAAATTAAACAATCTGCCGCCGCTGCCGCCGCCGCACCGGAAAGTCAGCGTACTGCCTTATACAAGCGCGGATTCGATGCAATTCAAGCATTGTTTCCTGGTGAGAATTACGCAGGCAACTTGAGCTTAGTGTTTAGTCAGATTAAAACCTTAGCGGGAGGAGATCTTAATTTGGCGGTGCCTGGCGGCAAAATCGATGTCGGTTTAGCGGGAAAACAAGGGGGCGTCAGTAAAGAAGCCGGGCAGCTTGGGATTGTTGTTCAGCAGCAGGGCGATCTGAATATTCTGGCTGAGGGAAATATAAACGTTAACCAATCCAGAATATTTACCATGGGTGGTGGCGATATTACAGCCTGGTCTTCCAAAGGTGATATTGATGCCGGTAAAGGTGCCAAGTCGGCAATTTCTGCGCCTAAGCCTGTGACCACCATTGATGCTAACGGCAATATCAAGACTGTGTTCCCGCCAATTTTTTCCGGTAGCGGTATTCAGGCTATCGGTGGCGGTAATGTCTATTTGGCGGCCCCTAAAGGCACGATCGATGCAGGTGAAGCGGGGATTAGTGGTGATAAAGTCATTATTGCGGCACTCTCAGTTATCGGTGCATCCAACATTCAGTCCAGCGGTGGTACCGTAGGCGTACCGGTAACAGTATCTGCACCGGTCACCGTCGCAGGTGCCGATAGTGCTGCAGCCAGTGCCGCCAAAACAGCGACGCAATCCAATGATAAAGATGACGACAGTAGCAATGGCAAAGATGAAAAAGATAAGAAAACGACAGTGAGTATCTTGAGTGCTGATGTGGTCGGTTTTGGTGATTGCAGTGTCGGCGATGTTAAAGACGCCAAGGCCGGTTGTGGCGGCGGTGTTTAAGATAAGGGAACCTCTAAAAATTATCCATTCATGCCCTTCGGCTATGCTCAGGACAGGCTTCGACAGGCTCTCGGCAACTGCTCCTGCATTGCTCTACCTCCTGCATCCATGCAGTCGAGCACGAACGGATAAGTAATTGATTTAATAAGATAACCGTTCGCATTTATGCCCTATGGGTACTGAGCTTGTCGAAGTGCAATTTTTAGAGGTTCCCATAAGTGGTCATGCCCTTCAGTTACGTTTAGAAGGGCGGTATGATTTTAATCTTTCCTATTGTTGCCGCTATGCCTCAAAACATGGCGGCAACAATTACCGATATTTAGCTATCCCAACTCCTTACGTCGCTGAGTTGCTAACAGTCCAAATAACCCGCCTAAAAATACCCAGATGACAGTCGACAAAGGAATATGACTGCTGATCACAAACAACATTTTCTCTGTGCCTTGACTGAGTTTTTGCTGGTAGCTATTAGCTTCTCGTCTAAGTGCATTAAATCCCCAATCTCTGACAAGTTTTGCAGTCACAACTATCCCATCTTTTAATGCGGTTACAGATGTTTGAGTTTTGCCAGCTAAATGATCGTTATTAGCAGTGATGTATGTTGTATATCGCTTGCTTTCCGGATTGTAAGACAAAGTCGTTATGGCATTGATTTGGCAGTTTTTACCAATGCATGTGATCGAGGTTTTTACATCGTTAAGGCTGTCAAATTGAGCAATAACTAGGGGTTTGTTTTGTTGCTGGGCTTCTGTGTCCTTGAGCAATGAGGCTTCAGCACCATACGAAATTAAAGCTATCGAAACGAATACTAGGGGTTTTATTGGTGATTCCATGGCATTAAACCTATAAAAAGCAAAATAGCAATTATTAACATGCAAGGGTTAGGCCAAGAATTAGGATGTTCAAAATTCGCAACGAATCTAACGGCAGTTATGGCTAGTAAATTGATTGGTAATCAACAGGTTATTTATTATTTAGCACCTGTATTAGCTTTTATAGCTGTCATTTTTGATTGCAGTGGCAGTTATCGATAAGTCTACATAACGTGTGTTTTTGTATGTCTAGCAACAGCTGAATAGCAAAAGGTGCTGCTCTAGCAACAAAGCAGATTGCTGGAATATCAACATCTAATCAGCAACTATTGTTGATATATCAGCACTATTCAAGCAGAGAGAAATATTAACTTATTGAATTTATTATAAATTTATTTGGGCATGATAAATGCTAATAAATTTAGATGAGTAATTTAGTAGGTTTACTCCCGGCAGTCGATACTTGGCGATTGCTGATGATGCACCTCACTAAATAAAAGCATCTTTTTCCTGAAATTTTAAAAACCAAACAATGAATAAACGATATTTGTTAATGGGTCTATTTGGGCTCTTGTTTCCAGTTTTGGCACTTGCTTGGTGGAACGACGACTGGGTTTCACGTCGCCAAGTCACCATTGATGCAGCGGCGACAGGGGCTGACATCCAGGAAACCCTCAGCGATGTGCCGGTGTTGGTGCGCCTGCATGCCGGCAATTTCGGCTACTTTGCTGAGCTGGCTGAGAATGGTCGCGATCTGCGGTTTTTAAAGGACGATGACACGCCGCTGCATTATCAAGTTGAGCTGCTGGACTCCTTGAGTGAAATCGGCCTGATTTGGGTGCGTTTGCCGCAAGTGCGCGGCGGTGTCAGCAGTGATGATTTCTGGATGTATTACGGCAATGGCAATGCGCCGGACGGATCGGACAGCAAGACGCTGTACGACACTCCGCAAAGTGTGGTGTATCACTTTAAAGACGGCGAAGCCTTGCCGCAAGATGCCACGGCCTATTTGACGCATGCGGCCGATTCCAAGGCCCAAATCGAAGCTGCAGGCTGGATAGGGGCTGCGGCCAAATTTACCGGGGCCGGGCCAATCACTATTAATGCCGCCCCGCAATTGGCCATTGCTGCCGATAAAGGCTGGACCTTTTCGACCTGGGTCAAGTTCGATCAACCACAAACGGCGGCGAAATTACTCGATGCCAAAGACGGTGTCAGTGGCCTGGCCCTGGAAGTACAAGGCACGGCGCTGGTAGCGCGTTGGACGGGCGCGGGTGGTGTCGCAGACATTGCCCCGGTTAACCTGATGCCGGGCAAATGGCAACAGGTTGTGCTGGTCGCCAGGGCCGATAAATTGGAGCTGTTTGTCGACGGCCTGCCCGCGGGTAATAAAGCAATCACGCTGAGCGCGCTTAATCCGACCATCGCTATCGGCAGTGCCTTTAACGGCTTGCTCGATGAAGTACAAATCGCCGCCACTGCCCGCAGTGCCGACTGGATCAAACTGAGCTTTCGCAGCCAGAGCCCGGATTTTACCGTGCTGGGGTTCGGTCAAGACGAGTCCAACAGCAGCGGTGACGCCGGTCACTTTATGGTGATTGTCCAAAACGTCACCATTGACGGCTGGGTGGTGATTGGCCTGACGCTGATCATGCTGGTGGTCGCGATAATCGTGATGGTGACGAAAACGCTGGTCATTAACCGCACGACCAAAGACAACCGCCTGTTTTTGGAAAAATATCGCCAACTCGATTTACGCAAACTGGGCGATCTTGATCAGGACGAAAGCGAGGAAGAGCATGAACTGGCCGAGTCGGATTTATTGACCGCGCTAGTCGGCAAGCATGATCATTTTCAAAGCTCGACGCTCTATCATTTGTATCACTTGGCGATCCATGAGCTGAACCAGCTGCAGGGTGATCTTAATCAGTCGGTGTCTCCGGAAGCCTGGAATTATCTGCACGTTAAATTAGATTCGCAAATCGTCAGCGAAAGCCAACGCCTCAATAAAAACATGGTGTTGCTGACCATCGCCATTGCCGGCGGCCCCTTCTTGGGACTACTCGGCACGGTAGTCGGGGTAATGATTACCTTCGCCGCCATTGCCGCCTCCGGCGACGTCAACATCAACTCGATTGCGCCCGGTATCGCCGCGGCCTTGTTGGCCACCGTTGCCGGTCTGGCGGTGGCAATCCCGGCGCTGTTTGCCTACAACTACTTGTTAACCCAAATCAAAGACATTACCGCCAGCATGCGGATCTTTGCCGATGAGTTTTTGGCGGTGTTATCCATGCGCGCCGCACAGCAGCAACAAGAGGCTAAATAATGAAAGTCGAAGAAGAAGGCAAAGTCTATGACGACATCAACATCACGCCGATGCTGGATGTCGCCTATGTATTGCTGCTGATTTTTATCATCATGACCACGGCCACCGTGCAGGGCATTACCGTCAATTTGCCCAAAGCCAGCAGCACGCCGTCATTATCCAAGCCCAAAACCAAAGCCATTTCCATTACCCCGGACGGCACTATTTATTTAGATACCTATCCGGTGTCCATTCAGGAATTAGAGACGCGGCTGGCGCAATTTAAAGCCGCCGTGCCGGATCTGCCGGTGGTCGTTAAAGCCGATGCCAGTGTGCAGTATCAAAAAGTCATCGAAGTACTGGATGTGGTGACGCGGCTAGAAATCAGCCAGCTGGGGCTGGTGACGCAGAAATTGGTCAAATAGCGGTCAAGTAGTTAAGCAATGAAAAAGAATTACGCATGGCTGCGCCGCCTGCCGGTGTTGCTGGGGATAGCCTTTAGTCTGTTGATTGTGCTGGGGGTGTGGTTGTTAAAAGATAACTTTCACAAACCGCCGCAAACCAAAAAGGTCGTGCAGCAAATCACCATGATTCAGCCGCCGCCCCCACCGCCACCGCCGCCGGAGATAAAACCGCCGGAGCCGGAAATAAAGGAAGAAAAAATCGAAGAGCCGATCCCGGACAAAGAACCGGAACCGGCCCCTGAAGAAGCCAACGAGCCGCCTGCGGCCGAGCTGGGCTTGGATGCTAACGGCACCGCCGGTAGCGATGGCTTTGGCTTGGCGGCCCGCAAAGGTGGCCGGTCGATACTAGGCGGTACGCCCGGCAGCAGCATTCTTTGGTATGGCGGCCAGATCAAGCGGCAGGTCGAAGATGGTTTGCAGAACCTGCTTAACGATACCGCGGCAATGAAAACCGGCTACAGCGTGATCGTCAATGTCTGGGTCGGCCCGGACGGACGCATCACCCGTGGCGAGCTGGCGGCCGGCAGCGGTAAAGCTGATGTTGATCAGGCAATTCGCGCGGCGTTACCGAAACTGCGCGCCAGTATCGGCAAAGCACCGCCGGACAACATGCCGCAGCCGGTGAAGATACGACTGACCTCGCGGGTGTAGGCTTCGACTCTGCTCAGCCAGCGAAGCAAAGCCAAGGCTTTAAACATAACAACGACCACCACTAAAAAATAACCACCCATGAATACCGCAAGCAAAACTTTGTTCGTTCTCTTGGCAAGCTCAATGGCTGCCAGCGCCTTTGCCGACAAACCCGAGGAAATGGTCCAGGTCAAAAAATCCACCTTGGTTAACCTGGTCGACTTATTGGTACAACGCGGCGTCATCAATAAAGACGAAGGTAAAGGCTTAGTCAGTGCCGCGGAGCAAGAGGCATTAGAAGCCAAACAGGTGACTAGCCAAATGGTCGCAGTGCCTACAACGACATCTGCACCGGAGCTAAGCGAACCGCTGACCGCCGATGCCGCAACAGCCCCAGGCAAAAGCGGCAGCAAACCCAAGCATGTCAGTTATGTGCCGGAATTTGTGAAAAAAGAAATCCGCGATCAAGTACGGGCTGAGCTGAAAGATGAAGTAATCGCAGGCGTCAAACAAGACGCTAAATCCGAAGGCTGGGGCATCCCCGCCGCGTTACCGGAATGGGTGGCGGCGATTCATCCCAGTTTCGACATGCGCATACGCTTTGCTGATGAGTTTTATGGTGCCGATAATGTCGGAAGTGAGCCGGGTATTGGCCCTTATGATTGGCTGGCAGTGAACAAAAATGGTAGCGGGCTTGATAATTTTGCCAACAACCATCCCAGCGATGCCTATCTCAATACCAAGAAAGACCGGTTACGGATCCGTGAGCGCTTTCGACTCGGCTTTGAGGCCAAAATCGCGGACGGCTTAAAAGCCGGGGTGCGCTTTGCGACCAGTAACATCAATAACCCGGTATCCAACGATCAAACCTTAGGCAACACCGGGCAGTCTTACGACTTCGCTATCGACCGCGCTTTCCTGCAATATGATTTTGTTGATAGCAAAGGTAACGACTGGTTTACGGCCTACGCCGGGCGCACGCTGAACCCGTTTGTCTCTACTGACGTGGTCTTCGACCCCGATCTCAGTTTTGAAGGTGTTGCCAGTAGTTTCCGTTACCACTTCAATCAGGAGGAGCCAACATTACGCAACTATCATGCCCCCAATCCTACCGCACGTTTTGGTATCAATCAGGGCCAGCAAACGCCAGATAGTGTGTTCTTAACACTGGGCGTGTTTCCAATTCAGGATGTTAATTTCTCGGTTAACGATAAATGGCTCTATGGCGCACAGTTCGGTGCCGATTGGTTGGTGTTTAACGAGTCACGCTTTAATATCGCTACGTCATATTACGAGTACAAAAATATCAACGCGAGAAAAAATCCAACCTTCAGTCACGCAAATGATTGGACGGCACCCCAGTTTGTACAGAAAGGTAATTCGATGGTGGCGATTACCGATGCCAACACCCTTAATGGTGTTTGTGAGGACACCTCGGGCTGTTTATTTGGCCTAGCTTCCGAATTTAAAATCTTCAACGCCACGGCGATGTTTGACTATGCCGGCTTTGCACCCGCGCATGTGCTGGTTACTGCCGATTACGCGAAGAACTTAGGCTTTAATCGTCAGCGTATTTTGAATGAGTTTGGCAATTCTTACGCCAGTACCGACCTGCAGGAGCGCACCAACGCCTATCAAGCCCGCGTCGATGTCGGGCATCCTGAAATGAAACGCTGGGGCGATTGGAGCGTCAATCTGGCTTATCGTTATGTGCAGCGCGATGCGGTATTGGATGCCTTCACCGATTCGATTTTCCATCAAGGTGGTACCGATGCCAAGGGTTGGGTGCTGGGGGCTCAGTATGGGCTGGTTAAGAACACTTGGTTGAATCTGCGCTGGCTCAGCACCGATGCCATCGACGGACCGAAGTACAGTGTCGATACCCTGAACCTCGACCTGAATGCACGTTTTTAATGAGGCAGGGTATGCACAACATTAAAAAAGTATTGCTGGTTAGTTTGCTGGTGCCGGGTTGGCTGGCCGTTGTTGAGTCGGCTGTTGCTGCGCCCAAAACCAACGACGGCAACGCCGCGGTGATCAAAGCGCAAGGAATGATCCGGCAGTTGACGCAAGAAAAAGCCGCCTTAGAAGCGGAAAAAGCCATGCTCTTGACGGAAAAAACGGCTCAAGACGCCAAGTTGAGCAGTCTTGAAAACGCCGTTAAGCAATTGCAGCCCTTGCAAGGCGAAGTCGAGCGTTACAAATCGGGACTGGAGTCTGTCCGAAATACCTTGGAAGGCCAGCTCAATCAAGAGCGGCAAGCTCGCCAAGCGTTAGTACAAAAGCACAATGACGTGGTCGCCAAAGCCAAGGATATTTACGCCGATAATGCCTTACTGGTGCAGGCCGTGAAAGAACGTGAACAATGGATAGAACAATGCAGCAGCCGTAATAAAGAATTACACACGGTCTATCTGGATGTTTTAAACAAGTACAAAGAAAAAAGTGTCTGGCAAGAGCTGGCTGAACTTGAGCCGATAACAGGGATTGGCAAAGTCGAGACGGATAATTTAGTCGAGGATTATCAGTACAAACTCAATCAACTCAAAATTACCCCGTTCCAAGCGCAGGCTGAGCAAACTGAAGTCGGACAAGACGCAGCATCCGTTGCCGATAGCCAGGCGCCGCTAAAATGAACGGCCACTATTTAATTGCCGCCGGTTTGTTGTTGGCAAGCGCGATGGCGGTTGCCGCGGATGCGGACAATCAACCCACCCCGCCTGCGAATGAAATCGTTGCGACAGAAGAACAGCCTAGGTTCAATATTTTCGACTTTCAAATAGACGGCAACACCGTATTGGATGACGAGTCGTTGGAGCGGGCGGTGTATCCATTTCTAGGGCCCGATAAAACCGTGGATGATGTGGAGAAAGCCCGCGCGGCCTTGGAAGAAGCGTATCGCAACAAAGGCTACCCGACCGTGGTGGTGTCTATCCCCGAACAAGATGTCAATGCCGACCAAGTGCGCTTAGCGGTATTGGAAGGCTCGATCGAAACCTTGCGAGTGACCGGTTCGCGTTATTACGAGTTAGGCAAAATACGTGAAGGTGTACCGGCGCTGGCTGCAGGCCAGGTGCCGCACATGCCGACGGTACAACAGCAAGTCAGCACCTTAGCGCAACAGTCCGCCGATCGTAATGTCACGCCGGTGTTACGGGCCGGATCGACGCCCGGCAAAATGGAAGTGGAATTAAAGGTGAAGGACGAGTTGCCTTTGCATGGCAGCGTGGAGATGAACAGCCGCAATTCTGATTTAACCACCCGTACCCGCCTGATTGGCTCGGTTCGATACGATAATCTGTGGCAAAAATTCCATAGCGCCTCGCTGCAATATCAAGTCTCACCGGAAAACAGAAATGAAGTCGAAGTCTGGTCAGGTACTTACGTGTTGCCGACCGGTTGGGCCGATACCCGCTTGGCGCTGTATGGCATCGGTATTAGTTCCAACACCGAATTGGGGGTGAGTGTCGGCGGTATGTCGGTGGTCGGTGCCGGGTCGATTTATGGCGCCCGCTTGGTCAAACCTTTGTCCGGATCGGATAATTTTATGCACAGCATTACCGCGGGCTTTGATTACAAAAGCTTTGATCAAGGCGTCAATCAAGCCGGTCAAGACGCTTCTTCGCCCTCCTCGATTAGCTATGCCTCGTTTATGACCGGTTACGATGGCAGTTGGCGCAGCGACACCTCGTCTACGTCGGTAAACTTGGCGGGGCATTTTGCCATTCGCGGCCTGGGTAATGACGAAAAAGAATTTGCAGATAAGCGACAAGATGCCAGCCCCAATTTTTTGTATCTCACCAGCGACGGCAAACACCAGCAAGTATTGCCGAAGGATTTTCGGATGGTGGCGCGGGCGGGCGGTCAAGTCAGCATGTCGGAAATGATCAGCAATGAACAATTTTCCGCCGGTGGTCCCACCAGTGTGCGCGGTTATCATCAAACCGAATTGCTCGGCGATCACGGCATCAATTTATCGCTGGAATTTCATACGCCACGCCTGGTGCCGGAAGACTGGCAACAAGTGCAAAACTTACGATTACTGGCATTTGTCGATTGGGCCAATTTGTGGACCATCAACCCCATCGCACCAACGCCGGAGCAGAGTAAATTAGCCTCCACCGGCATGGGCCTGCGCAGCTTAATCATGAAACACATCGTTGGTGAACTGGACTGGGCGTACCCGCTTTATCAACAAGGACGCGTGGATGTCGGCGAGCAACGGGTGGATTTTAGAGTGGTGTATGAGTTTTAGGCCTGGTGTTTAGGCCTTTTAATGCTGACCGGACAACCGGAAGCCAGTGAGTCTTAATCAGACCACTGGTTTTTTTTTGGCCTGAGACTTGTCTCAGGCTTTTGTAAGATTCTTAAAAACGATTTTTATAAATTGAGTGGCTTGAATTACCAAGCAAGAACTCTATTCAAGGTGAGGAACACAAATGACTTTATTGGTAGCGTATGATGAAACGGAATCACGATCGCTGACACACTCGGTGCGCGCATCGGCCTTGGTATTTGAAGATCTTGTCTCCCGTCGGTTGTTGGACCAGATTGAGCGCATAGCGCCCAGTGACGCGACGGTGTTGATTATTGGTGAAACGGGCACTGGTAAAGAGCTGGTTGCCAGGCATATTCATGCCTTGAGTAAACGCAGCACTAATATTTTTGGCGCCTTGAATTGCGCGGCATTAAGTGAAAACCTGATTGAAAGCGAGTTGTTCGGTCATGAAAAAGGCTCGTTTACCGGAGCACACATGGCGAAGTCCGGCTGGTTTGAAACTGCTAACCGTGGCAGTTTGTTCCTTGATGAAGTGGGTGATTTGCCGATTGGTTTACAGGTGAAATTGCTGCGGGTGTTGCAAGAGCGGGAGGTTGTTAAAGTAGGCTCCCGGCAGCCGGTGCCGGTCGATGTGCGGATTATTGCCGCAACCAACGTTAATTTAGAAGAGGCGGTAGCAGCGTCGCATTTTCGGGCCGATTTATATTACCGGTTTAATGTCGCCGCTCTTCATATTGCACCTTTAAGAGAACGGCCTGGAGATATTTTGCCGCTGGCCCGACACTTTCTTAATATCTATGGCGAGCGTTTAGGTTACGGTGAAGTTAAGCTATCACCGGCCACTGAATTAACGTTGCTGAATTATGATTGGCCGGGCAATATTCGCGAATTGGAAAATGCCATCCACCGCGCACTACTGGTATGTCCTGGTAATCGCTTGCGACCAGAAGATTTTAAGTTGTCATCAAGCTTCCGGCATGTGGAAACGGGGCATTCGGTATCAACCAGCACTTTAGAAACCGCTTTGTTAAGGCTATGCGAACAAGCACCACCTAAGCTGTTTGAAATTATCGAAGAAACTGTGATTCGCACCACCTTTGAATTTTGTGAAGAAAATCAGGTGCAGACTGCCAAGTTGCTGGATATTAGTCGCAATGTGCTTAGACACAAGCTGGAAATTTACGGGATGTTACCCAATGGTCAACGCAAAGTGCTTGTCGATAAAGAGGAGTTTCGCGTCAGTCGTCGGGCTTAGCTGCTTGCTTAATCGATCAAATAAAACAGCCCGGACCCGCCAATTATTGGCGGGTCCGGGCTGTTTTGACCTGTTTAAATCCTTACCCCTCTAGCTGATATAAAATTGCCGCATCATGTCCATGCCTTCGTGTTCGAGATTATGGCAGTGGTAAAGGAATAAGCCTTTGTAATCTTGAAACGGTTTAACGATTTCAACTTCTTCGCCCGGCATTACCAACACAGTATCTTTCCAACCGCTGTCGATAAAACCATCTTTAACGGTTTCATAGCCCGGCGAACCCATGCTGGAGATTTTTCTGGATAGAATCTGGTATTGCTGGCCGTGTAAGTGTATTGGATGGGCCATGGTCATCATCATACCGCCACCCATGCCGCCCATCATTCCGCTTGCTTGCCCTGACGCCGCGGGCTTTTTATCGCCGCCATGTTGCATGCCGCTCATTTCTCCCGTGCTACTAGATTTGCTCTCGGCTTTGTCGCCGTGCTCCATTTTTTGTTCCCCGCCGTGGGCATGGAAAATTTTGATCTTTTTAATTGAGCCCAATTTTACTTTTTCAATGTCCATTACTTCGTCCATCGAAAACGGTTTGGTATTTAAGCGCATTGCCATGGGGCCTTCAGAAATGGCAATGGGAATCGGTTGACCGGCATTGTCGGTGTCAGCGGCAGTCAGGCGTTGAAAAGTAACTAATTTTGCCGGCAGCTTAGGCGAATCTGAGACTTTTTCCGTGACCTTAAAAGTGGCAAGCACAAACTTAGCGCCTTGGGCCAGACCATTCATCATGCCCATTCCGCCACCTTGCATGCCGCCGCCGTGCATGCCTCCCATGCCCATTCCTTGATGTTCGCCGGCTTCCGTTTTGTTATCACCACCATGCTGCATGCCGCCCATCATGCCCATGCCGCGATGTTGCTCGCCGCCCTTGTGCATTTTCTCGTACATGGCGGGCATGGTGCCGGAATGCGGCAAGCTGAACATGACCAGTTTTGAACCCACTTCGCGGCCGGTAAAATCCAGCCACAAATCGACTCGTTCACCGGGGGCCAGCATGATGTAAGGCCGTGTTTCCGGTTTTTCCAATAAGCAGGCATCAGTGCCGATGGCGGTCAATGGCGTACCGTCTTCCCAACCTAATTTATAAATTCTGGAGCTGGAGCCGTTCAATGCACGAAACCGATATGCGCGGGTTTTTACTGCAAATTCGGCGTCTTTTTTACCGTTCACTAAGATGGTGTCGCCCAAAAACCCCATCGTTCTTTCCATCATCATGCCATGCAAATACTGCAGCTGATTGTTGCCATCAAACGTCCGATCTTGAATGGCGAACGGCACGTCGTATTCGCCTCGGGGTAAATCCAAGGCTTTTTCATCATCATCGGAAACAGTAATCAAGCCCGCCAAGCCTCTGTAAACTTGCTCGGCAGTTAAGTGGTGGGCATGAGAGTGATAAAAACTGGTACCGGCGCGGTTAAGTACTTCAAATTCGTAAACGAACTTTTCGCCCGGATCGACGGTGTACATGGGGTGTCCATCGCTGCTTTGCGGTACATGCAGACCATGCCAATGGATAATGTGCGGCTCGGTCAGCTCGTTAGTAAAATAAACCCTGACTTTTTGGCCTTTGACAAAATGCACAATCGGGCCCAAATGCGTGTCGTGCAGTTGAGTCAAGGTGTCTTTAGGACCTTTTAGCAGCTTGGCAAAATACTTTTGTACCTTGGTTTTTTTGCCTTCATCAAAGATGGAGATAAATGCATCTTGAGCGGTAAACTCAAGCTCGACATCGGCGTTAAATCCTGGCGTCGGGCTGGTTTTAATTTGGCTGGATTCGGCCAACAGCACGCCCGGAAAAGCGGCAAGCGTGGCACCAAACAGGGAATACTGCAAAAACTGACGTCTATCGACGTTTTTTGGGGTTGTCATAGCGG
>Ga0208264_1000174_pt1 | contig 29521 bp, 28 predicted proteins | sample LakWasMet31_HOW6_2_FD_183873 | JGI IMG/M metagenome (GOLD analysis project Ga0208264, IMG submission 183873) | Freshwater sediment methanotrophic microbial communities from Lake Washington under simulated oxygen tension - Sediment Metagenome... | ecosystem: Environmental > Aquatic > Freshwater >... | reverse complement strand
TAAATAGTATAAATACAGTACATAGTGCTGCTAGCAGTACAAAATAAAACAAGGAAAAATTCATGGATAGAAATCATCACGCTTCAACCGTAGCCACATTACCTACTGTCACTACAAGTGGTGCAACAGCGGGATATGTTACAGACGGTAATCCAGCGTTAGGTATACCTGCAACAACCATCACTGCCGATGTTATTAATGGTTTGATTGAAGAACCAAGAAACGCTATTTTAGAATCTGGTCAAACACCAAGCCAATCAGTTTTAACACAACTTGCAAGCGCTATTAAGACACTGGGTAGCCGTCAGAATTACATTATCAACGGTTCAATGAGTGTTATTCAGCGTGGTATAAGTTTCACACAAGGTCTTAGTGTTTCTGGGTATACTGCTGACAGATGGAAAGTTGCACAAGGTGGTGGTGGTTATACATCATCAACAACCATTAATGATTTTACTGTTGGTGCTGCTGAAGTTGGTGGTGGTGTAGTAAAATTTGCAAGAGTTACAGTCACACCTTCTTCACCTGGAGTTGGTAGCTATTGTGTATTTCAACAAAGTATTGAAGACATCAGATTACTGGCTGGTAAAACAGTGACGCTTAGCTTTTATGTTAGAGCATCTGCTACAGCAAATTTCGCGGTTGAATTAAGCCAATTTTTTGGTACTGGTGGCTCACCAAGTGCTGATGTGTATGTCACACCACAAACATTTACTGCGACTACAAGCTGGCAAAAAATGACAGCAACATTCGTGATACCAAGTATCGTTGGTAAAACTTATGGCACTTCGCCAAGCTCACATTATTCACCTGTATCTTTCTGGTTAGGTGCTGGTAGTAACTGGAATACAAGAACCAATACATTAGGTAATCAAACTGCTACTGTTTATTATGACTTTACAAAAGTAAGATTAGATGAAGGTACCACTGCTGCACAATGGGTTGATATTCCTTATCAAGATGAATTGTTGAAATGTCAACGCTACTTCCAAAAATCGTTTGGTGATATTACTACACCTGCTTTTGGAACGGGTCATTTCAACGCTATTCAATTTCAACAGATTGGTGGACCATCGACATTCGCTTTACAAAATGTAAAATTTACAAGAAATATGCGTGTTGCCCCAACTGTGGTTATTTACAACCCTGTCAACTCAACAAACGCACCTGTTAATACATCTACTAATACAGATTGCACAGCCACTACATTGATTAATATTGCATCTACGAGTTTTGCATTAACAGCAACAACTCCAACAGGCACCGCAAGTGGTCAAGTATTATCATTCCATTACACTGCTGATTCGGAGTTATAATTATGGCACAAACAGTAAACATGGTTATAGATCAAGGTTCAACCTACACTCACATACTGGATGTAGAGCAGTTGATCTATGATGACCGACCTTTCGATACCATTACTAATCCGTGGATACCATTTTCACTTACTGGATATAGTGCTTATCAACATATCCGTAAGAGTGTTGATGACTCTAAGATATTGATTCAAAACACATCTGCAAATGGTGCTATTCAATTAGGTGCAAATGGTAGATTAACAATTACCTTTTCTGCTGATAGTACAAGTGCATTAACTATTCCACAGAAAGGACAAATTATTCTATACCATGATGTATTTTTAGTTAATGGTTCATACAAGAAAAAGATTGCTGTAGGTAACGTTACAGTTAAAAAAGCAGTAACAAGAAATTATTAAGGAAATTACATGGCAGTTATCAAACAGGTCGTAGGGACACGCACCGCATTAACCATAACAGGTTTCAGTACATTAGCAGCTGCTACTTATGTGGCAAGTGCAGCATATACAGCAAATACAAATCAACCAATTGATGTGGTCATTGAAGTCAGTGCAACCACTACCAATGCTGCTGCTGTTAATAAACAAGTAGTTGTATTTGCTCAAGCATCTTTAGATGGTACAAATTATCAAACAGGTCCAACTTCTGGTACAACCATAACAGCGGAAACTGATTTAACATTCATTGGTACTGTTCCTGTGAATGATACCAATGCCCATACAAAAACATTCAGTATCGCTCAAGCGTTTGGATATGTTCCTTATGGTTTTAAAATCATATTGAAAAATGACTTAGGTGTTGCTTTAACAGCTGGCACTGTATTTACAAGTGAAATTAGCCAAACTGTAGCATAATGATTTTTAACGATAAGTTAAAAGCAAACACCCGCACAGCACAACCATTAAGTTTATGGGTTGCGGGTGATAGTGGCTTCACTGACGTTGTAGCTGGTTCAAACTTAAATATTCAGGGTACAGATGTAAAACTGGATTATAACCAATTTGGTAGATGTTCTATACAAACAGGAATATATGCAGGTGGTTATACTGGTTATTACAACACTGCAGGTAATGCAACAAATCAACGATTCAACGGATTAAGTGCTCTTACCGTTATAGGTGTTGTGACATTAGTTCGGAATAATGGCGGTGAAGGTTGCGTATTAAGGGTTGAAGATAGCACTGCAAATGCTGCTTTCTCATTATCCATAAATCCAGGTTCTAATAACATTGCTATGTTAATTGGAACAAACTTCAACCAGCAATGGGGTGGTCAGGTTGCGGTTACTATGCCTGCTGGTGCATGGCAGTTAAATGTGCCTTATGTAGTGATGGGTCGATGGATCACTGGCACTGCTGCTGAAATATCAATGGAATTATTGGGTAGTCCTCCTATCTGGCGTACTGCTGGGGTTGCTACGGGGGGTACAATTTCTGGTGTTTCTGGTGCATATCCTACAAATGCTAGTACTTTTATAGGGTCCGGTGCATATTCTGGTATCCACGCATTTCCTGGTTTTATTAATACCGTTGCTTGTTTACCATACAAAATAACAGATGGTGCTGCTCGAATAATTGGGTTAAATCCAGCATCACTATTTCAACCTGCTCGTAAGAACAATGTTTACTATTTACCTACTGGTGGTGATAACAATGTTTCTGGTACATTTACCAATAGTTTAAGCACTATTTCAGGTACAGTAACCACTATCAATTCTGTTAGTGCTACTGTCACCAATAGTTTAAGCACTATTTCTGGAAGTGTCACCAGTAAGAATACAATATCGAGTGCAGTATCGAATACTTTAGGAACTGTCACTTCAACTGTAACTACTATTAATCCAGTCAGCATAGCCGTTACAAATAGTTTAAGCAGTGTAACAAGCACAGTAACTACTATTAATACTGTGAGTGGTTCAGCTACAAATAGTTTATCTACTGTCTCAGGTACAGTAACCAGTAAAAATACTGTATCTGCATCTGTTTCAAATACCCTGAGTACTCTAACTGGTTCAATAACAACAACAAATATTATTAATATTGCTGTTAGTAATGTGCAGGGTACTTTAGCTGGAAATATTGTTGGTGCTGCAAGTGTATCTGGAAACATAACAAACACATTAGGTACATTATCAGGCACAGTAACTACTATTAATCCAGTCAGCGTTGCTGTAACAAATAGTGTAAGCACTGTCACTGCATCAGTTACCAGTAAGAATACTGTTACAGGCACATTCACAAATACTTTAGGTACAATATCAGGTTCTGTAATAGGATCAGCAAGTGTATCTGGAAACGTTACAAACACATTAGGTACAGTTTCTACTACAGTAACTACTATTAATATAGCAGTAGGAACTATTTCAAATAGTCAATCTACTGTTACATCAACTGTAACAACAAGAAATATTGTTGCTGGTTCTATAGTGTCACAACAAGGGGTTTTTCAAGGCCTGATAAATACTATAAATGTTGTATCAGGTAGTGTATCTGGGAATCCTAATATTTTTACATACACACCACCTATTGTGATTCCAATGAATCAGTTTAGGAAATTTACTACTATTCAACTTCATGGAATAGAAATCACAAAGGTTCTAATAAAACCAATTTAACTTTACAAGGAATTAAAAAATGGCTTTAAATTATGCAGTTCTTGCAAAAAACGCAAAATTAGACGCAGTTACTACTTATGCAGGTTCAGGTGCTAAAATCCAATTATGGACTACTGCTTATGGTACAAAATTAGTTGAATGGACTATTACAGCTGCTATGGCTGCTGCAGCTTCTGCTGGTACATTAACATTGGCAGCACCTGCTACAAATCCAATCACTCCATTAGCAAATGGTACTGCTGCTTTAGGCCGTGTTACTAAATCTGATGGCACTACTATTGTATTTGATGGCTTAACAGTAGGTACTTCTGGTACAGATATTATTGTATCAAGCACTTCAATATTGACTACACAGCCACAACAATTAGGTTCAGTAGTAATCACTGAGGCTTAATCATGAGCATCACAATGACTGGTTCAGTAGAATACAGAATAACTGAGCTGAACATTAATGCTCAGACTGCTACTATTGGTGTGACTTATACTACTGCATTGAATGGTGTTGTTATTAATACAACTTCACATTCAATCACTGGTAGTGAAGCGTTAGCGTTATTCGCTACACCAAGCGTAGAAGGTTCTATGTATGACAATATTAAATCAATATTTTATACACATTTAGTAACAACTGGTGTAATACCTGCGGGTAACTAATGGCTTACAATAAAGGTACAGCGATTATTGATTTTGGCTCTGGAGCTGGAAAAAATGAGGCCTATGTAACTGTGACTGGACAAACATCCATTTCATCTACATCTTTAGTTGGTGTTGATGTTATGGGTGATGTAACTTCAGATCATACAGTAAGTGATCATAGATATTTTAGCCTTATAGCTAAAGTTACACCAGGAAATGTTATAGCAGGAACAGGTTTTGATCTGTTTGCTGTTAGTACACAAAAATTAACAGGAACCTATCAAGTAAGATGGGTTTGGGCAGATTAAAAGGAATTAAATTATGTCAATGGACGTAGGTGTAACAGCCGCATCAAATTTAGACGCAAGCGGTAATATTAAAGTAAATTTACCATTAACACTTAACCAATCTGGTTATGCACGTGTAGTAAGCGAGAATGACCCTGGTACATTGAATGGTGGTGTGCCTTATTTAAAATCTTCAGAAACAAGTCAAGATTATAGATTACGTGTAGGTACTGATACTGTGTTATTCACAGATTCATTCAACGCATCTTTTCAAAATACATACAATTGGTTTTATTCTTTTGCAACATTAACTGCTGCACAACCTGGGGCTGGTTCTGTAAACTTTGGGGCAGTACAAGGTACTACAACTGGTCAAGGTGCTTTTATGCGCTCTTATCAGTATTTTCCAGTAATAGGTACAGCACCTTTATCAGTTGAGTTTACTGCTGGTCAATTCACTGCACCGTTGGTAGCAAATGAAATATGGTTAATGGGATTATCGAATCAAGGTGTTGTTGGTACTATACCATCAGATGGTGTTTGGTTTCAATTAACCTCTGCTGGTTTGATAGGTGTTGTTGCTTATAATAATACATTTACACAAACTGGTACTTTATTACCTTTATCTTCTGTAATTGTAGGTGAGTTAGATAAGTATACTTTAGTTATTGGGGAATTGGCTGTTGAATTTTATTTCAATGACAAATATTTAGGTAGTTTAGCGACACCTGTAGCAAATGGTCAACCATTCCAAAATGGTTCATTACCTGTGTTTATACAAAAATATTGTACAGGTGCTGTTAGTAATACCAATACAATGCGTGTTAGTGATGTTACTGTATCTTTAATGGATATAGCAACAAACATGCCTTGGGCTTATCAAGCAGCATTACAAGGGTTGAGTGGTACAGTAACACAAAACGGTGCTGCAATGGGGCAGACAGCTAACTGGGCAAATAATGCTTTTAACAGCGGTGGCCCGGCTACTAACACTACAGCTATTGCTACTGGTTTAGGTGGTATCTATGCTGTGACTTGTACTATTGCTGTAAACACAGATGGTATTTTATTCAGTTATTCAAATCCTGGTGCTGGTATCAACGCAACTGGTAGAAATTTAATCATTACTGGTATTCGATACAACGGTGCTGTCACAACTGCAATCACTGGCGGGCCTTGCGTATTTGCATATGCTTTGGCATACGGTCACACAGCTGTATCTTTAGCGACTGCTGAAACAGCATCTTTTGCTAACAGCACAACACATGCACCACGAAGAGTTCCATTAGGTATAGAAACATATGGTTCTGCTGCTGCGGTTGGTACTATTGCATCTACTAATGGAACACAGATTACTTTTAACTCACCTATTGTTGTTCGCCCTGGTGAATTTGTTGCATTAACATACAGAAACGCAGGTGTTGTAGCAACTGCTGGAGCAATTACTCACGTTGTTGGTTTTGACGCGTACTGGAGCTAATCTACCGCGTAACTAAGGACAGTCAATGTACGCTGCGCTATTAAGAGTAATCAGCACAAGTGGCACAGCTTCTAATAGTGTCAGTGGTAATATCTCAAATACCATTGGCACTCTATCTGGTTCTGTCACATCAAATAATCTTGTTAGTGGTTCTGTATCAAATATACAAGGAACTATTAATGGTTCAGTAAGTTCAATTACACCAGTTACCATAAATGTTTCAAATACTATTGGTACTCTAACTGGTTCAATTACAAGCAATAATTCTGCTTCATGCTCTGTAACCAATAGTTTAGGAACACTGAATAGCACAGTAACCACTATTAATCCAGTCAGCATAGCTGTAGTGAATAGTTTAAGCACTGTCACTGGAAGTGTAGCAACTATCAATCCAGTTTCTTTTGCAGTTTCTAATGTACAAGGCAGTTTATCAACAACTGTAACCACATTAAATACTGTTAGTGGTGCAGTTACAAATAGTATTGGTACTGTATCAGGAAATGTGATTCAAGGTTCTGCGGTTAATATTGCAGCTACCAATTCACTTGGTACTCTAACTGGTTCAATTACAACAATAAATACTGAATCAGGAACATTCACTAATGTACAAGGCAGTTTATCAACAACTGTAACTACATTAAATAATGTTTCAATTACAGCATCAAATGTTTTAAGCACACTATCTGGCACCATTACAAGCAATAATTCTGCTTCAGGTTCTGTTAGTAATACTCAAGGAACAATAGCAGGTTTAGTTACAACATTAAATACTGTATCAAGCACTGTATCAAATGTTCAGGGTACTGTATCAGGAACAATAACCAGTAAAAATGCTGTATCAATTAGTGTTTCTAATACATTAGGTACATTATCTGGTTCTGTAACAGCAATCATTCCTGGTAATGTAACAGCCAATGTAATCAATAGTTTAGGTACATTAACTGCAACTATTACAAGCATCAATAATGTTAATGCGGCAGTAACAAATGCTTTAAGCACAGTGACAGGAACTGTAACCAGCAAAAACACTGTATCAAGTACTGTATCAAATAGTACAGGAACTATATCAGGGACTGTAACTACTATAAATGCAGTAAATTCAACTGTAAGTAATAGTTTAAATACAGTGAATGCAATAGTGTCAACTATAAACATTATTGCTGGAAACATTACAAATGTTAATGGTTCATTATCTGGTTCAGCAACATCAATAAATGTTTGTGTAGGATCAGTTAGCAATGTTACTGGTACATTATCAGGTAGAGTGATAAATGTTACAGGGTATTATGATGCAATTACTGCAATTCAGTTACAAGGCTACCCGAAGACTGCATTACAGATTCCAGGTAATGTTATAACAAAACTATTGGTAGAATAGTATGAGAATCATAATCATTCTCTTAAGCAGCTTGTGTCTCTCATGTGCTCAGGTACAAACAATAGAACAGACGTATCAACTGAATGTGCCTGTAGTGACCATCATAAACTGGGATTTTTAGTATGCGCATAAATATACAGAATTGGGTTGCTAAAAACGCAAGACGCTTTAATAAGGCAGCTATTCATTTTAACAAAAAGACGGACTATTCCCGTAAACAAAAGCACAAGGATGTGACATGGAATTTATTAAAAAACGATTAACAGAAAAATGGACTTATGCAGGATTGTTTCTGTTGTTGTCTACATTCGCAGGTGTGGAATTATCTGACACTCAGCAATTTGCAATTTCGTTTTTTGCGATGGTCTTAGTAGGTACTCCTGATGATAAATTAGCATCAGCGTTTGCAAGGAAGAAACTATGAAACCATTTCAAATAATTCAACAAACCGCTATTACCAGTTTAGCAATTACTTTGGCTGATAAATCAACATGGCTGAGAGTTAAAGGTATTGTGGAAAGGCTTGAAGACGCTGAGTATACTGGAGCTGAGAAGCGTGATTATGCCTTAGAACAATTTAAAGTAATTGGGTTAGATGTTGCTAAATGGTTGGCTGCAGTCTTATTGGAATTGGCAGTAACTTGGTTCAGATTGCAGGTGAAGTAATGCCAGAAGAACGTAGACAAGAAGAACGGTTAAATACATTAGAAATCACTACAGCAGTTATGAAGCAAGAATTAGCAACACTACAAACAGATGTCGTGGATCATAAAAAAGTTATGGACCAAGTTGTCTGTACATTGAATGAAATTAGGATAGATGTTGCGAGTGCTAAAACCAGCATTAAAGTCTTTTGTTGGTGCTTGTCTGGTGTTGGTACAATCATTGGCGTGCTGTATACAATCTCTTGGTTAAAAATACCTCATTAAAATCAATCATTTATAATCTCAACCAAGTATATAACATTATTAAGTTATGCGCGCCTGCTGCGGCGATTTCCATGGCTCTTTTAACCTGATATTGGCCATGCACATCAGCAAAATCAATCTCGCTGCCGGTTTCCGGTTTATCCACTGGCAAGGCTGTGTATTGTTCAATCTGGCGTTGTCCGTGCAAATGGGCGCAAATTTCCAATAAATGATTAACAGGCAAAATGCCAACATCTTCGATCAAAGCGGCTTCAGCGCAGTTATCTTTGGGCAGTATCAGGGTGCGATGCTGGTTTCTGCTTTCGATAGCAATGGGCAGTACGCCGATGATGGGCCTTAACTCGCCACCTAGCGATAACTCGCCAACGCATTCAAACTGATCCAGCTTGCTGTTGGGGATTTGCCCCGATGCGGCCAATATGCCCAGAGCAATAGCCAGATCAAAACGGCCTCCTTCTTTGGGTAAGTCGGCTGGCGCCAGATTAATGGTGATGCGCTGGGCCGGAAATTCAAAACCCGAGTTGATGATGGCACCGCGCACACGGTCTTTGCTTTCTTTTACAGCCGTTTCGGGCAAGCCAACAATATTCAGGGCAGGCAAGCCACTGGAAATATGGACTTCAACAGTCACCAATGGCGCTGATATGCCAGAACGGCCTCGGCTAAAGATAACTGCTAAAGCCATAGCCTTAGCCCGATTGCTGGTTAAAGTTCTTCTTTATTAAATAATTGTTGCTCCATTTGTTCAACACGTTGTTCCAGTGCTTCCAGTTTGCTGCGAGTTTTGGCGAGTACGGCTTTCTGTACCTCAAATTCTTCTCTGGTGACTAAATCCAATTTGCCTAATGCGCTTTGCAAGATGGTATGGAAGGTTTTTTCCAGGTCATCTTTTAACGAGTTTAGCCCGGGCGGAATAGCATTAGCTAAACGGCTGGCAATATCTTCTAAATTTTTGGGATCAAACATGACGCTCTCCTGAGTAACTGAAATAGTGTTGAGTAGGCACGGCTACATGTTCGCGGCAAATTTTGTGTGTTTCTGCCTGGAACACGGGTAATCGGGTGATGCTACATAAAAAATGTTCATCTTCAACATCAAAATTAACACAACTATCACAAGTGCCAAAGCTTTTGACTTGATAGGCATTTTGTAAGCTGGTTAACATAGCGGCCAAAGCTTCATAAAGCGAAGTAAATTTATTTGCCAGGACGGAGCGTTCTGCCACGACCATAAAATCTTCCGGATTAAACTCGGCACACAAATACCTGCCTTGATCCGTTAAAATTAAATGGATTATCCGGCCATCATCCTCATCTAACTGCTTTTGTAAATAACCTTTGCGCTCTAAAACTTGCAGCGTTTGAGATACCGTGCCTTTAGTAAGACCAAAATACTCGGTGACTGACGCCGGGGTATTGCTGTAACTATTACAAATGTCTAAAAAACTCAATACTTGGATGTGTATAGGCTGCAAGCCCATAGCGGCGTATTTTTTACGTTCTTCGGCACGTAACAGCAGGCCGATTCGTTCAATTAATTTATAAGTACTTTGATTTTGCATCAGTCCAAATTAAATGCTTTTTTAAAAAACTCAGGTTGAGCCAACGCGGCTCTGTGTATATCCAGATTATAGTAGTTGGTGGCAAAAGTTTTCTTGGCAACGTCTTGTTCTCTAAATCCAGCGAGCTGACTTTTGCTGGCAATTGTGGCGCTCCACCAGCCGGATGGATAAATACATTGCGGGAAAAACAGGGTTTGCAAATGACTTAGGCCAGCAGAACTCATGGCATCACGCATTTCACCAATCAGTTTTAAATGCAATAAAGCCGACTCGCTTTGCTGAATAACCATGCCGTGTTCGGACAAGCAGTTAAAACAATCACGATAGAAAGCAGCGCTGAACAAGCCTTCTGCCGGGCCAACTGGATCTGTGCTGTCAACAATAATAATATCGACCGAATTGGGCGCGGCATCCTTTACCCATTTGATGCCATCAATAAATTTTAAATCCGCGCGCGGGTCATTATTGGAATCGCATAATTCTGGAAAATAAATTTCTGCCAGACGGGTGACGCGTTCGTCGATGTCAATTTGTACGGCGTGTTCAACACCTGGATGTTTTAGTACTTCGCGTAAGGTTCCGCAATCGCCGCCGCCAATAATCCACACGCGTTTGGGGTCTGGGTGGGTAAACAAGCCAGGGTGGCTCATCATCTCGTGGTAAAAAAAGTTGTCACGAGTTGAAACCATCGTACAGCCATCAATCACCATCAAGTTGCCGAAGCCTTCGGTTTCGTAGATTTCCAAAAATTGAAATTGTGATTGTTCTTCGTGCAGCTTCTTTTTTATTTTTAACGAAAAGGCCGTTTCTGCGCCAGGCAGTATTTCGGTAAACCACTCAGATGAGTTCATAGTGCTATCCAGATTAAAAGAATGATAATAAATTGATCCACTATTTTAGCAGATCATTATGAACATAAATGAAGATTCGATTACGCTAGGGGTTATCTTTGGTTTCAGCGGGTTCAATCACTTCACCAGACGGTTGTTCAAGTAAGCGTGACAACCAGGCTTCCACTGCCACCTGGTTGGTTTTTAACACCGTATTGGGGAAAAATCCCAGCCAAATAACCAAAAATGCCGGTATGCAAAGCACCAGCAGTTCTCTGGTTTTTAGATCGCGGACTTTGTGTACCGCTTGGCTGGTAATCGCGCCAAAAAATGCTTTTTTAGTAAACGATAACATATAAGTAGCGGCAAAAATGGCTCCCACTAGCGCGGTAAGTCCAATGCTGGCATGGGAAGTTAAGGCGCTAAAAATCAGCAATATTTCCGCAGGAAAACCACTGGTGCCCGGGACTGCAATGCTGGCCAGCATAAAAATAAAATATAAGGCAGTTAAGCGCGGCATGACTTTGGCTAACCCGCCCAGATGCAGAATTTCTGTGCTGCCAAGCCGGTGTTGGATAAAACCGGCAATCAGCATCAGGCTGCCGGCAATCAGTGAAAAATTAAGCAGGTGAAAAATAGCGCCTTGCACGCCCTGCATATTTAAGGCAGATAAGCCAATGATCACTAAACCCACGTGGCTAATACTGGCGTAGGCCAACAGCCGCCGCATATTGGTTTGTTGCAGGGCAATCAACGCGCTGTAAATAACGGTGATGGCTCCCACAATACCCAATGCCCAACTGTACTCAACAGCGGCGGATGGTGCCAAAGGCATGGTAAAACGCAGAATACCGTAAGCCCCCAGTTTAAGACCGGTTAACAAAGCAGCCATCTGGGTTGGACCTTCCAAAGCGGCAGTCGGTAGCCAGGTATGCAGTGGTACTAGTGGTGTTTTAACGGCAAAGCCCAGCAATAGCAGAAAAAATATCAGCGTTTGTGAGGTCTCAGGCAGTGGTGTTTCCAGCAAAACCGGAAAACTGAATACCAAATCTTGCGGAATGCTGCCGTTGACATAATTGACATGATTAATTGCCAGGATGATTATGCCAAATAATAACGGCACCCCGCTAAACAGCATGGTAATGAAATACTTTATGCCGGCACTGCGCCGTTTTGGGCCGATGCCCCACAGGCTGATCAGGAAAAAGATAATCGGTAAAGTCAGCTCCCAAAACAGAAAAAACAACATCATATCCAGGGCGCAAAATATGCCCATCGTAATGCCTTCCAACGCCAGTAACAGTGCAAAATGCAAGCGCGGCAACAATTGGATTGAGTTCCATGAAGCCAGTACAGTCAGCCAGGTTAACAGGGCAGAGGCGGGCAAAAACAAGATGGAGATGCCATCAATACCTAATAGATATTCAACATTTAAATTTAGTATCCAGTCGGCATGTTCAATCAATTGAAAATTATTGCCGGTATCGGCATTAAAAAATACGACAGCGGTCAATGTTGCGATTATTTCCGCACTGGCAATGGCCAGTGTCAGCCATTTAGCCAGTTTGGGATGGCTAACTAAGCTGACTAAGATTGCGCCCGCGACAGGCAGCAGGATTATTAAGCTTAAAATAGGAAAATGTATCTCACTCATTTGGGGTTGCCCCATCCGGGTTTTGTTGATCCGGCGTTGCTTCTTCAGGATTGAGTGGTTCGGGCTCAGGAAACTGGTTTTGTGGTAATGGCTCTTCCAATGGTAGTGCTTGCTCGGATTGATGATGGATAGGGTATAACTCGCCCATAGCGGCGGCTTCCTGGTCGATAAAATTTAACCAGGGTGTAGTATAAAATCCCATACCAATCAGCAGCGAAACAATAATAGCGGTGATGATGCGCTCTTTTTGGATGGGATGATAAATGCTGCTTAACGGTTGTTTTTTACGTTTGGGCGTGGCAATAAATATTTGTTGGAATGCGCGTAGCATAAATGCCGCAGCCAATACGTTACCTATCAAAATGGCGATAGCGATTAGCCAGCCTTGTTCTTCAATCGTGCCTTCAATCAGCAAATGTGCGGCATCAAATCCTGGGGTTCCAGGCATAACCATGGTACTTAAGGCAGACACCATAAACAACAAAGCAATCGTGGCATTGGTATCAAATAATCCGCCCAATCTGGGAATAAATGCGGTCCGGGTGCGTTCGTAAATTAAGCCAACACTAAATAACATGCCCGCTGAAGCCAATCCATAAGTGATAGACAACAAAATGCTGCCTTCCAAGCCATAAGCATTAAAGCAAAACACCCCAATCATTAACATACCCGTGTGGCTTATGGCCGCAAACGAGAGCAATCTGCGAATGTTGATTTGCATTAAAGCTAAAAGTGCGCCGTAAAATATGCTGATTAAACTTAAAGTAAGTACAAAACCTTCCCAATCTTCTGCTACGCCGGGCACCATCGGTAAAATAAAGCGGATTACGCCGTAAATGCCAATCTTCATGCCCACCAAATAAATGGCGGCACTGGCCACCGTGCCTTGTTCGGCTAATAAGGGTAGCCAGCCATGAAAAGGAAATAAGGCCATGCGGATGGCAAACGCATAAAACAACAAAATAAATACCAAGGTTTCGTCATTTAAATAGGCATTATTGTGTTTTAAGGTTAGCCAATCGAAAGTTAAGGGATGTTCGGAATCGATCAGGCCAAAAGCCAACAAGAGAAACCCGGCCAAACTCATCAACAAACCACTGCCCCAATATTGCAAAAATAAAGCAATCACGCTGCGCCGGTGCTGACCGGTTCCGGCATGGATAGACAATAAAATCACTGGAACCAGTTCGGCCAAAGACCATAACCAGAATTGCATGGCATTGAGCGCTGCAAAAGCGCCGATTAAGATGGCTTCATACGCGACCAGACAGCCAATAAACAGCCGGTCGGTTCTATGCCTGGTGATTAGCGTATAGATTAAGGCCAGTAACGTTAATATGGCAGCTAATGGAATAAACAAAATATTGGTGCCGTCCACGCCCACACAATAACTTAAGTTTAAAAAATGGTGCTGTTCAACTAAATGGATGCCTGGTTTATCGGCATCGAAAATAAGTAGCAGATAAATACTCAACATAACATTGAGCAATGCGCCGATAAAGCCAAATCGTAAGGCTGCAACGCTGGTTTTGCTGAAGTAAATGGCGACCACTGCCAGCAGGGGCACCAGTGTCATGGTGCTTAGTACTGGAAACGAAGATAATTCAGACCAATGGTTAAAAATATTTTCCATGTCTGCCTCAGAAAGCCACTAGCAAAGTGATAAGTACAAACAACACCAGATAGCGAGGTCTGATCACAAGTTGTTCAAAGGTATTGGCCAAGTGGCCAAGTTCTCGTCCATAACTGACGGCACCCTTACCAACGCCGCGCAGCACCATTTTATCTTCAAACCAGTGCATAACAGCCGCCGTCCATTGTGTTAACTTACCCGCCAAACCGGTGCCGTGGGCAAAATTGTCTTGTTCGTTATCCAGTTGTGCTCCCAGCACTTGTTCTTCCAGTTGTACAAATGATGAAATCGCGTTGATAGCAGGATCTGGGGTGCCCATAAACCGGTCAATTACTCGATCATCAAAGTAACTTAAGTCATGAGCCAAGCGTTGGATGGGTTTAATTAACGACCAATCTGTGATTTGATCCAGCCAAAACCGATGTAACGAAGCCACAAATAACCAAGGGCGTGATGCTAAACTAACCCCCACTGGCGTCGTCGGGTTGTTATGCACGTTGTGCATTAGCGAGGGTGCGGTTAATAATTGATAGGCTCTAACCACGGCATGCGCACATAAATGCCACTTGGCCAGCTGCCAGAATTCCAGGCCGCATTCCAAAAACATCAAGCCCAATTGGCCGGATATGGCATAGACAAACGAGCTTTTTACGTCAGTTTGAGTTAGCCCGACAATAAAGCTGTAACAGGCGGTTGCCAGTCCGATAAAGCTGATCAGGAGCATGGCTAAAAACGAATGTTCAAAGATGGGACGTAGTTGTATCAGCAAAAATACGCCGGAATGGATCATCACTGCGCCATAAAATACTGCACTGGACGGTGTTGGCCCCTCCATTGCTCTGGCTAACCAGGGCGTAAACGGTAATTGAGCTGATTTTACAAATGCGGCTAAAGCAAAACATAACGCGATGCCCGTGCTTTCGACTACGGTTAACTGGCTGGCAAAATTATCAATGTGTAACCAGTTGATGTTTTCCGTCCAGGCATAACTTAAGGCTATCCCTAAGATGAAAGCAGCATCGCCAATTCGGTTGGTGACAAATGCCCGCACGGCATTGCTTGTTGCAACCGGACGATGATAGGCATAACCAATTAACAAATACGAACAAAGCCCTGCAATTTCCCAACCGGCAAACGTCCCCATCGCGTTACCTGACAGCACCAGTAAAAACATGCCGGACGAGAATAAACTCAAGATAAAAAAGAAACGGTGGAAACCGGCTTCCCTGTGCATGTAATTGACGGAAAAACGGATGCTGACTAGCAATAGCAAGGAGAATAAAGCGGCCAGCTGGACGTTAAAGCCAGTGGTAATAAAATTAACCCGCACGGTTAACTGGTCGCTGCTTAACCACTGACCAATGCTGAAGCTGCCTTGGTTTTTGCCTAATAAATCTGCACCTAACAAAGTTAAGGCCTGAATGGCGGTAAACACGGCCGACCAAACGGCGATGTCAGCGGTGGCTTGTTCACTGGCTTCACCGCGTAACCAGCCAAATAATTGCCCGCCGCCAATAACAATGGCCGCCAGCAAAGGCAGGAAAGGAATTAAGATAACTAACGCATCCATTATCTTAAAACTCCAACAATTCAGGTTGTTTGATTAAAGCAGGCGGAACCGGCTCAGTTTGGTTTTTGTAACAATCGGGCGAGCTATCGTAAAAAGCCGGTGTCTGAATGTCAGCTTGCCAGGCTGTAAAGCCTTTGCCACGTTCAAAGATAGCTATTTCGCCGGTTTCCGGGTCCATAGTGCTTAAATGTAACCAGCCACCGCTAATCAATTCGCGCAAGCTTTCCTGACGTTCATAAATAGCTTCTAAAACTGCCGTTTTGGCTTCAACTAACAACTGCAATCGCATGGCTTCATGGATTTCAACCATTTGTTGGGGCAGTCCGGTACGTAAATCACTGCTGGCGCCTTCCATAATGCCAAAAAAACCAGTGACATTGTGCGGTACTTTTGATCCGCAGCCAAAGCGTTCATTGTTAACAGTGGAAAAATAATATTCCAGATTAATGCCAGCACCGACGGGGCCAACCGCTAATAAAATACCTTCCAGAATTGTGCCGTCCGCATCTTGAGTTGGGTCGTATGAAATTAAAAATACCCGCCGGTCAAAAAATGCGCCTTGTGTTAAGGCTCGTCGCCCGACCACTGCCGAGGCATTGGTAGCATGGCCCAATTCTGGCCGAACTTGCGAAAAATCAACCGCGCGTTCTTTGATATGAATTAGCGCACTGGTTGGACTGGGTTTTCGTGGCGCAGAAGCCAGTCGGCGACAGCGCTCATGCGCGGATAATTTTTGCGCATGAGTTAAATCTTCTTGTAATTTGCTGTAAATCCGCTGATGGCCTTCAGGTAATAAATCGGCATCAAACCAGGTGATTTGTTCGTTACAGGTGTTATGTTCTGCGCCAATAAACCAGGTTTCGGTGGGGATTTCTATGCCTTTTTTCAGCAATAACTGGCGAATTTCCGGCCGGTTTGCCATCGCTGCAAATACTCTGGCATTTGGGCCACCATGTCTGCCGCTACACGCACCACAATCGTAGGCGGCTAAATGTGGATTGTTTTGACTGTACGAGCCATGCCCCATCAACACCACAATCGGTGCAAAGCCATAACTTAAGCCGGTATTACGCAGGAAGCCGGCGACTCGGTCAGCCTGCTCTTGATCGGTAAAACCTAACTGAGTCAGTGACGCTGTTTTCTGTGCCGGGCTAGTTGCAGTGTATAAAAGTTCTGTTTGTATTTTTGGGGTAAAGATTGCTTTAATGCCATTGACAATGCTGTTCTGACTTTGCGGCAGGGCTATTTTGCTCAATAAATTTACGAGCGTAAAAGGCGCAAGTGCATTAATCGCAAGCTTGCTGGTGAGCACATTTCTTCTTAATTGATGGTGCAGCAAGTTGTTAAGTTTTAAACCGAGCTTGCGGCTAAATGTGTATTTGCCGATTTTGGCTGCGTTATTGGGACGAGGCTGCTCAACGACATCATGCTGAGGTGTAACTACGACTGGACACAGCGCAGTGGCATATATTTCATCCAGGCCCTGGTAATTCATAGCCACGCCAAAAAAGCCCGCCGCACCTAAGGTTTCAATACCGGGATTTTTTTCTTCCAGATGGCGACGGAAACCTTCCTCACGATCATCCATGCAAAAAATGACCTGCGCAGATGGTCGTTGCTCACGTTGAAACCAGCGGCCGCGCTGGTAATTGGCGCGCAACGCCTGAAACAGGTTTTCACGGTAATGGTGCTCGTAGGCGTTTAGCCAGATTTTGTTACGTTGCTCAGGCGTCAGCTCATCCAGTATCACCAACAACTGCAGCAAATCTTCTTTTTGTAGATGGTGGATCCATAAGGCATTAATGCCCAAATGTTGGCACAGCCTAAACAGCCGCCAGCCTGCGTCAAATCTGCAAAACCCTGTTTGGTTGGGCGAGGCGGGGCTAAATTGCCATGTCCAAAACAAATCTGCCAGCTGTTGCCATTCGGACCGGTTATTACGCTCCGAGCCCGCTGACGTGGTTAGGTTAATGGCTTGCAAGGTCAGGTATTCCGGCAATTTGCCTTGATATGCCAATTGCCTGACCAAAAATTCGGACAGGTTTTTCTTAAAATAACCACTAATGCTGGACAGTTTGGCATCAATTTTCCAGATTTCCCGAAATAACTGGTTTAGCCATAGCGCATCCATAGTCAGCCGGATGGCCAGAAAATCCGCCAGCGTGGCATTGGCTTTGTTATCAGCGCGGTAATTGGGATGCTGCTCGCGCCAGTTGATCATGCCCGCCCAGCCAGGAATTTCCAAGGCCAGTTGCTCTAAATAGCCTTGCCATTGTGGCTCTGGGATTTCCAGATGAGTTAAATGCAAAATAATGGCGTCGATGGCATCTTCCGGGGCAATATTTAAAATGCCCTGTTGATCGCGGAAATCTATCAGAAACAGATTGGCATCGTATTGCGCCAGTGCTCGCCAAGTGGCGTACAAGCTGCGTTGGTTGCGTTCAGGCAATTGCCAGGCGGCGACACCTTCATCCAAACAAGACGCGCAAATCCTGATCATCAGCGGCCGGATGGAATCTAAAATATCCGTACCGGTTAAGCTAAGCAAAAAGCTGCGCAAAGTGATGTTTACGCCAACTTGTGCAAGCAGTTGTTCCAGTTCAGTACTGGCATGGGTTTGCATTTGCTGATGAATGGATAAATCATTTGCCAATAGTTCTGTGCTATCCAGCCAGCTTTCCACTTGATCCTGTGAAAGGTCCAGCAATTCTTCCGGGTGCATGGCCGCTTGCTGCATGCCCAGTTTATTTAAAATGCTGGCCCATAATTGTTTGACCACATCTGCTTCTTTGGCGGAATCTAAAAAGGCTAAGCGAGCACTTTCCGGTACATCCGCCTGCACTTTTGTTAACGCGCGCATTTCCTCAATCTGCCAGTTAAGTTGGCTAACAGGGATGGCTTGGATATCAAATAACATGGCGCAACGATAAATGTCTTGCCGCGAAATGCTGCGCTCATCTTTGCTAAAAATGCTTTGTTCAAGATGCGGGTTTTCGGTTTGCTTAAAGGCGGCAGTTAAATCGTTATCCGTAATCCGGCCTTGTTGATAATATTCCCTGAATTTTTCCTCCGGCAGGTAGCAACGAGTGCCGGTGAGCGTTTCATATTCAGCAAGTGCTTGTTCAAAGGCTAAATGCTGAAAACCATGTATGGTATTGTGATGGACGAAATCCAATATAGGCGCTTGCGCGGGTAGCACGTGATCTATATGTGCCAACGCATGCTGCACCAGCGTGCGTTGTGCGTCTTGTAATGCGGCTGATTTTTTAGGTTTTGGCATGGGCTTATAACACGCGTAATCGGATTAAATCGTTCATCTCTGCAATGGTTGCAGTGGATAAATCAATTAAGCTGTTGGGCATAAAACCCAAGGCCATAAAACCAGTAACCAAAATGCCTGCGGCAATACATTCAATCGGCTTTAAATCCGGTAAAAACTGCATTTGCGGCTTTGTGGGGCCGGTAAATAATATGCTAATGGTGCGGATGGCATAAGCGGCGCTGATTAGCATGCTTAGGCTAAAAAACACCATTAACGCGCCCCATAACTGAAAACCACCGATTAGGGCATGCAGTTCGGCAATAAAACCTAGCGATCCTGGTAAGCCCATGCTGGCAAATAAGGTAAACGACATCAATAAGGCAAACCGTGGCATGGTTTGTATTAACGAGCTGTAATCCAAAACGTTTCTGGTGTGTGAACGACCATATAGCAAACCTACCAGCATAAATAACGCGGCCGCAATCAAACCATGCGCCGTCATTTGTAAAACAGCGCCGGTGATGCCTGCTTCATTAAGGGTAGCGATTCCCAATAGCACGATGCCCATATGGCTGATGGATGAATAGGCCACCATGGCTTTTAAATCGGTTTGTCGCCAGGCCAGCAAACCGCCGTACAACATGCTGAACAAAGCCAGTGATATGAGTAATGGTTGTAAAATCTGCGCCGCTTCGGGCAACATTACCACCACTCTAAGCAGGCCGTAAGCGCCCATTTTTAATAATATGCCGGAAAGCAATATGCTGACCGGACTGGGCGCTTCGACATGGGCCAGTGGCAACCAGCCATGCAAAGGAAAAATGGGCATTTTCACCCCAAATCCAAGCATAAAACCCAGCAGCACCAAAATTTGCTCGTAGCGGGGCATGTCTTCAGCGGCTTGGTGCATGGAACTCATCAACGAACCGGCATGTTCCAAGTCATATTGGCTGATAGCCAGTAAGCTGATCAGCATAAATACTGATCCACCCATGGTATACAGCACAAAATTAAGGCTGGCTGCATGTCGACGTTTGCCGCCCCAGCGACCAATCAGGAAAAAAAGCGGGATTAATGTGGCTTCCCAAAAAATATAAAACAAGGCCCAATCTTGCGCTAAAAACACACCCAGCATACCAAATTCCAAAATCAGGATGCAGATGTGATAGCCTTTTACGCCAGTGGTTATGGTATTGGACACCAGCAAGGACACAGAACAAAGCAGCGTGGCCAGCAACAATAGAGGCATTGATAAGCCGTCTACGCCTAGCGCATAGGCACTGCCCAGTTTTGGATTTAAAGGAAAGTATTCGTTAAATTGCAGGTCAGCGTTATTTTGGTCGTAACTGAGCAACAGCCAGCCACAAATGAATAGGGTTGCTGTTGTGAATAAATTGGCAATGCTACGGATGATAAAAGTTTGTTGACCCGGCGTAATCAACAGTATCAATGCACCACACACTGGTGTCCAGAGCAATAAGCTAAGAATTCCCATAGGTTTTTTGTATCTTAAATTTAACTTTGTCAGTTATGGAAACAGCAATGGTAATTTTTAGCATCTTAGTCAAAACTGCAGTAATTGATAATCATAGACTAAAAAATCTTTCACGAAACTTCCTAAAGCTGGAACAGTTTTGCTTTGTTGCTAAAAAGCTAATCTTCAAAGTGCTATTTTATCTGAATTTTATGTATAAAGAGATAATAATCACGATAATTGTTTGTATTCTTGCAACATATTTGCTCAATTGTGTCCTTGTAACACAACTGTAATATTTCTGTCATAAACCTGTCACGAAGCTTTCTTATCCTTGCCACAGTTTTTTTGATAACAACCGTGAGCAAATAATGAAATTTTCCAAACTAACGTTGGCTGTTGCAACCGTACTAGGAGCGAGTGTCACTACCTCCGCTTTTGCTATCGATTTATACGTTGATACCAAAACTAAACAAATCTATGCTGAGCCAGGCCCGCATCGTAAATTAATGGGTTCGTTTGAACAGGTTGGAGAAACCCCAGCGAAAGCCGCAGCACCTGCTGCAGCAGCAGCTGAATTAACAGCAATTAAAGAAGATTTGGCTTTAAAAGATAATGCGATTAAGGCGTTGGAAGAACACGCCGCAGAAGCATCTGGACCGCAATCTGTGCATGTTAAGTTGAATGATGGCATTCATTTTGCCACGAAAGATGGAAACTTTACTGCTGGAATCAACGGACGTTTGCAAATAGATTCTCAAGTTAATCCTAATGAAGGTTTAGCAAATAATTATGCAAGTAATGGCACAGGTGCTCCAGTTACTTTAAATGACGGCGTGGCGTTGCGTCGTGCACGTTTAGGTATTGAAGGTACGTTTTTTAAAGATACCGACTATAAGTTCGAATACGACTTCACCCGTGGTGGCGGTGCTACAGCTAGTGGTGTAACAGATGCTTTCGTACGTTATAACTTTTCAAAGCCATTTTCAGTTAAGTTTGGTGCTTTTAAAGAACCATTCAGTTTAGAAGAAGCTACTAGCAACCGGTATTTAACGTTTATTGAACGTAACATGGCGGTCAACACGTTTGTTGACAACATGAACACCTATAAAATGGGTATCGGTGCTAACTATGCCGCTGAACAATGGCAGATTGGTACTTCGTTGCAAACTGAAGGCGTTGGGTCCTATAACAATGCCTATGGAACTAACACGACTCAAAGTGCTACAAACACCCAAGGCGGTGTGAACCGTAATGGCGGCGGCGGCGATACCAGTTGGGAAGCTAACGTACGTGTGACTGGCATGCCTTGGATGGAAAGCAAAACTAAGTTTTGGCATGTTGGCGCGTCTGGGTCTTATATCAATATCAATAATAATTACAAAGGTGACGGCACCTATAATAACGGCGGCGTAATTTTTGCCAATGGCATGGGTACAAACGTAGATCGGACATCCATGTTGAATACTGGCAACCTGACTATGGGTAATAAAGGCAAAGCAAAGTTTTATGAAGCCCAACACCTTACTCGTTTTGGTGCTGAGACGGCTGTGGTTTATGGACCCTTCTCTGCACAAGGTGAATACATCCAAACAGATGTCTCAGGAAGTGGTTACAACGGTGAAACTTTAAGTGGTTTCTATGGTTACGCGAGCTACTTTTTAACTGGGGAATCTCGTGCATATAAATCAAAAACTGGTGCTTGGGATCGCTTGAAACCTAACCGTAATTTTGATATGAAAGGCGGTTGGGGTGCATGGGAACTTGCAGCTGGTTACGACTCAATGGACTTAAATGATGGTGTAATTCAAGGTGGACGACTATCAACTGCTAAGTTTGGTATCAATTGGTATCCAAACTCACATGTTCGTGTAATGGCTAACTACCTTCATGCTCTGGATATTAACACTGGAACAGCTGCAAACGTTCAAGGTGCTGCAAACAGCGGCCTGAGAGTATTTAACAATGCTGATTTCGATGTTATCGAAACACGTATTCAGTTGGATTGGTAATAATAAGATAGGTTTACTTAAAACCTAAAAAACCGCCCTTTGGCTTAGCCACTGGGCGGTTTTTTTATGATAAAAATAAATCCACAAAAGTCACAAATGATAATGATTTGCATTTAGAAAAGACTATGTTATCCTCTAAAAAAATTCATTTTGTAGAGGAAACTAACTTATGCAGATTTCTAAACAGCCTTTCAAGCTAACTTTACTGTCGTCGCTGCTGTTTGCATCGCCGGTATTTGCACTCGATAAACCTCAAACCATGGATGATATGTGGAAAATCATCCAGGCACAGCAAAAGCAGCTTGATGCCATGCAAGCTAAATTAAAAGCTGCCGAAGCAACTTCTCCAACTACAACCGCAGCTACGCCAAACACGACAGCAGAAAAAGCTGCCGCACCGGCCAATTCTCCAGCAGTCGCCAATGCCGATGTCAAAAAACTGGAACGCAAAACTGACGTACTCAGCCAGGAAGTGGAAAAACTGCGTACCAATCTGTCCATACCCGAAGAAGCTAAATACAAAAGCGCTTATGGTATGGGGCCGGCGGCGTCTAAGGTTTATGCGGCTGGCAAAGGCTTATCAATTGGTGGTTACGGTGAAGGTAGCTATCAGGCCAAAGTCGGTGATAAAGGCGATAGCCATGACACGGCTGATATGGAAAGAATGGTTATGTATCTGGGTTATAAATTTACAGACAAGATTTTATTCAATAGTGAAATCGAGTTTGAACATGGCTCTACTGGCGAAGGTGCGGAAGAAAAAGGTGAGGTGTCGGTTGAGTTTGCTTCTTTAGACTTTTTTATGAATTCCTATGCCAATGCCAGAGCTGGTTTGGTGTTAATGCCGATGGGCTTTATCAACCGCATTCATGAGCCACTATTTTACTTTGGTAACCAGCGACCAATGGTGGAGCAGCGCATTATACCAAGTACCTGGCGGGAAGTGGGGGTAGGTTTGTTTGGTGCCATAACCCCTAATTTAACTTATACCGCTTATGTAGTTAATGGCTTGGATGCCAAGGGATTTTCGTCTGATGGCATTAAGGAAGCGCGTGGTGGAGGTAGCAATGCCAGATCGGAAAACTTTGGTTATGTGGCCAGATTGGATTACGACCCTAACTTTATTCCCGGCTTAACTGTTGGGGGTTCCGCTTACGTGGGCAATTCCGGACAAAATCAAACCTTCGCTGGCAGAAAGGCCAATGTGTTTACGCAATTATACGAAGGCCATGTGCAGTGGAAATACCGTGGCTTGGAATTACGCGCTTTGGGTTCCTGGGGCCATATCGGTAATGCTGACTTAGTGAGCGCGTCCAATGGTGAAGTGATTGGCTCGCAAAACTTCGGTTACTACGCGGAAGCGGGCTACGATGTATTGCCATTGCTGTTGCCGGACACCACACAATATCTCGCACCATTCTTCCGTTATGAGCGTTTAAATACCGTTGCTAAAGCGCCACAAGGTTTTGCCGCTGATCCAACTAAAGATTGGCAAATCTTTCAGGTTGGTCTGCAATACAAGCCAATTCCAAACGTGGTGTTAAAAGCTGATTATCGTAATTTTGTGGCTAAGCAAGGTCCGTTGGCTGATGATTTTAACTTAGGTTTTGGTTTCATTTTTTAACACAGAATCATAATGGGTTGGGTATGCTTTTTATACCCAACCTATCTCTACAATAGTTTTTGAGGTTGTCATTGTGTCTATAAAATTGCCAAGTCCACTGTATTGTCATGTCCAAAGGGCGGGTAAGCTTAGTCTGTCTATATTGGCAACTCTACTGTTCATTTGTAACGCAAATACTCATGCTCAGGTTCCCGTGTTGGCCGGTACTAGCAAACTTGGTTTAAAAGCCCAATTAGGCCAGCAACTGTTTTTTGACAGCAATTTATCCACACCGCCAGGCCAGGCCTGTGCCAGTTGCCATGACCCCAGTCGGGCATTTGTTGATCCAGATGGCAGCCAAGCCACATCGCATGGCGCATCGCCGGAACTTAAAGGATCACGTAACGCGCCGATGCTTAGTTACGCTGCCTTTAGCCCAGCTTTTGGTTTTAATCGTGTAGAAGGATTGTATACAGGCGGCCTGTTTTTGGATGGGCGAGCGGCAACTCTAGCTGATCAAGCCAAGGGGCCGTTCTTAAATCCGATTGAAATGGCTAACCCGGATGTGGCAAGCGTAATCAGCAAAGTTCGTTTAGCCGATTATGCCAGTTTGTTTAAAAAGGTTTATGGCGCGAAGGTGTTGGATAATAACAGCAAAGCTTTCAATGCCGTGGCTGATGCTATTAGCTCTTTTGAACGATCACCCGTGTTCAAACGCTTTGATTCCAAATATGATTATGTTTTGGCTGGCAAAGTAAAGTTTACAGAGCAGGAAAAGCGCGGGCACAAGTTATTTGAAAATCCTGGCAAAGGCAATTGCGCTGCCTGTCATCCCAGCAGACCAGCCAAAGATGGCACGCCGCCATTATTTACCGATTTTAGTTACGATAATTTAGGTGTACCAAAAAATCCTGAAAATCCATTTTATGAGATGGCCGCAGAGTTTAATTCTGAAGGGCAGGCATTTGTGGATCAGGGTTTGGGCAAAGTGTTAAATGATCCCGCTGAAATGGGTAAATTTAAAGTGCCCAGTTTACGAAATATCGCCAAAACCGCGCCTTATACGCATAATGGTTACTTTAAAACGCTAAAAGGCGTGGTACAGTTTTACAGTACCAGAGATACGGTGCCGGTTTGTAAAAACCAGTTTGTCACCGAAGCAGATGCGCTTAAAAACCATTGCTGGCCAGTGCCGGAAGAAAAAATGAATGTTAATTATACCGAGCTGGGTGAAATGGTTTTAAGTGCAACTGAAGTTGATGATCTGGTGGCGTTTTTAAAAACATTAACCGATGGCTATAAAATCAAACCTTAATGGTAGTTATTTTGCGCAGGAGTTTATCAATGCGCTTAGGGTGAGTTCATTCACTTTGCGCATCTAAACTAAAAAGCGCGAATGTTATTAGGTATTTAATTGATTAACATAGCCACTTAAAACCACGCATTTTGTTAAAATGATGCAAATTAATATTTTTTTCAACACTGCCAAGGCCACCGCATGAAAAAAGCGACCAAAAAGATGAATAAGAAAATCTTGTTTTTAGCCGGCTTGCTATTACTCAGCTTTCTGTCTCCTGGGTTTGCGACCATTTTTTACAGCAAAAACGAAGCTTTGGAGTTGGCTTTCGGTAAAGACGCCCAAGTGGAAATGCAATCTTTGTTTCCAGATGACCAGCAGCTCGCCAAAATTCAGGAATTGGCTAAAGGTAAACTGGAATCCGGTATGTATACCTTTTATGTAGGCAAAAAGCAGGATCAGTTATTAGGTTATGCTGCCATTGAAACCATTACGGTGCGCACCAAACCGGAAACCTTGATGATTGTGTTAACCCCAGAAGGTGATGTGCGCAGCATAACTACGCTGGCATTCCATGAGCCGCCAGAATATCAGCCGCCCGAACGCTGGTTTGAAAAGTTGTACAAAAGACCGCTGGCCGATATGGACTTCAACAAAGGCATAGACGGTATCAGCGGTGCAACTTTAAGTACGCGTGCGGCTGTTGCCAGCACCAGAAAAGTCATGGCGTTATATCAAGTGATGATTAAAGAGGCTGGCAAAAACTGATGCGCTATTTTGTTACTGGCGAACAGCAACGCAAAGCTTTGCTTAACACCCTGGTTTTAATGTTTTTGGGATATATCGCACTACTATGGATAAGTAATGCCTTAATGTATTTCAATCACATGGATTTAACACCATCCTCGGTGATTGCTTATTATTTGGGCTCGGAAGAACAATTTACCCAGCCGCGCAGTTATCAAGGTATGTTGGAAGTATCGCACTTTCACTTGTTTTCAATGGGTATTTTGGTGGTTACGCTAACTCACTTAATGCTAATGACGGATTTTTCGGTACATCTAAAAATTTGGCTGAGTGTATCAACCTATCTTTCAGCAATATCCGATGAAGGCGCTGGCTGGCTAGTGCGCTTTGTACATCCGCAATTTGCGTATTTTAAAGTGGCCGCGTTTGTCTGGCTGGAGTTATCTCTAGCGGCGTTGCTATTGGTGGTGATTTACTCACTAGTGCGGGCGCAAATACAAATCCGGCAAGCCAGTAAGTAAATCGCAAGCCAGCTCGGATAGCAGCGTTACAGTTTAGTCACTCGCAAATTGTGACTTAGCAATGTAGGTGCGATTAGTTTACGTAATCGCACCTATCGAAGCCAACAAGCCTCCGATTACGCCAAGGCTAATCGGAGCTACGCGGGTTCAAACCATCACCTAACAAACACAATATCAGCAATCTTTACTCTTCATAAGCATCGTCCGTGGGATAGTTATCAGTTGTGCACAGGGATTGTAAACTGGGCGCACTAAACTGAGAGCAGGGGTTGGAGGCGTTTATTTCCTGCTCGATTAGAATGAAAGCAATAAGTCCAAGGGTTAAATAGCCAAATACTTGCATGATTGCATCCTCGTAGTTAACGGGTTTGATACGTCACGATTGCTTTGGAATTACTACAAATTTAAAAAAGCAATCCCACACTAAAGATGTATCAATTTTTATGCCATTAACTGATTTTGTTCTCCACCCAGCAGCTTTCTTAGTGTTTACAGTGGTAGCAAGCGGAGTTGTTGATGCGTAATGTCGGATTTATTACAAAATACCAGGTGCAAAACCAGCCAATCCGACAAGATTTGTCATTGTTTTGCACTTTAAAGGTGCATTTTTCGTCATAATTACAAGCTTAGCATCGACAAATTCAGTAACGAACAGCTAATACATTGTTCGAAGCATAATTGGCTATTTTTAAAGAATCTCGTAACCAAAATCACCCATTTGATTTTGCCTGCCGTTAAGGTAAGTTGTATTACTATTAAATGATATCGAACAAACCTTTCTAAACTCTAAAGCATGCCTATCCTGAAGCCGCGTAAATCAACTGTAAAACCCAAAATAGCATCACTAGCAGATTTATGGCCGTTTATCCGGCCTTATAAATGGCGAATGGCACTCGCGTTTTTTTTGCTTTGCCTGGGGTCGGGTACGATTTTGTTGGTGCCACTGGCGTTTCGCGATCTGATTGATTTTGGTTTTGGCCAGCAGCAACCTACGGGCAGCAGACTACTCGGATCCTTGAGTTTAAACGGGCATTTTATTGCCCTGTTTGGACTAGCCAGCCTTTGGGCTATCGCCATTGCGGCGCGTTATTACACGGTAAGTTGGGTCGGTGAGCGGGTAACCGCCGATTTACGCAGTGCGGTCTATGCGCAGGTGTTAAGGCAGTCACCGCAATTTTACGAAACCTTGCAAACTGGTGAAGTTTTGTCGCGATTGACTGGCGATACCACTTTAATCCAAACCGTAATCGGCAGCTCTATTTCCATGAGTTTGCGCAGTTTGTTTCAGTTTATTGGCGGACTGGTCATGTTGGCGGTCACCAGTTTTCACCTGTTTAGCCTTAATTTGGGATTGATGACCTTACTGGTGCTGCCAATTTTTACCATTGGCCGCAAAGTCAAAAAATTGTCACGAGAATCGCAAGATAAAATTGCCGATGCCTCAGCCTTGGCTAGTGAAACGCTTAACGCGGCCAGCGCGGTGCAGGCTTATACTCAGGAAACACTGGAGATAAAACGCTTTGCCGACCGCGCCGAACTCAGCTTTTTAACCGCCATTCGGCGCACACGTTTCCGGTCATTATTAACCGTACTGATTATTACGGCGGTGATGGGGTCGATTATCTTTGTACTTTGGATTGGTGCCCAGCAAGTCCATGCCGGCACCATGACCGGCGGTCAACTGGCGTCTTTTGTACTTTATGCCACAATGGTGGCTGGCGCGGTGAGCACAATGGCAGAAGTCTGGGGGGATGTCATGCGTGCTACGGGTGCAACAGAACGTTTGCTCGAGTTGTTGCATACCCAACCCGTGATCATTGACACCCCAACTCCGAAACCACTGCCACATCCTGAATCAGCCACTATTCAATTTAAACAGGTGAGTTTTCAATACCCCTCACGCTTGCAAACCAACGCCCTGCATAACATCAATCTTGATATACAAGCGGGTGAAAGTGTTGCGCTGGTTGGGCCGTCTGGCGCAGGCAAAACATCGTTATTTCAGCTGTTATTGCGTTTTTACGATGTTAGCCAGGGCAGTATTTGCATTAATGGCTTGGATATACGCGAACTGTCATTACACGAACTGCGCAGCAATATTGCCATCGTGTCGCAAGAGTCCGTGATTTTTTCTGCCAATGCCATGGAAAATATCCGTTATGGTCGCTCGACAGCCAGTGATGAGGAAGTTATTGAGGCTGCAAAATCGGCCCAGGTTGAGGAATTTATTAACCGTTTGCCAAATGGTTATCAAACCTTTTTAGGCGAAAGAGGCACGCGGTTATCGGGCGGACAACGCCAGCGTATCGCCATTGCGCGCGCAATTTTAAAAAATGCGCCCTTGCTGCTGCTGGATGAAGCCACCAGTGCCTTGGATGCAGAATCTGAAATCCTGGTACAGCAGGGCTTAAATGCAGCGATGCAGGGACGCACAACACTGATCATTGCGCATCGATTAGCCACCGTACAAAAGGTTGATCGTATTATCGTGTTGGATCAAGGCAAAATAGTTGAAACAGGTAAGCCGGAAGATTTACGCAAGCAAGGCGGGCTATACGCCAGACTGGCTAGTTTACAGTTTGATAATTAGTTTGTAAAAGCGCATTACACCTGCCCGAAATGACAAAAAACTGGACATCATCTTAAGGCTCATAGATACTTAAAAGTTATTCTAACAATTAAAAATGGGGAGTTCATAATGGGTTTTATGCAAG